>MKWU01005059.1_pt1 | contig 14754 bp, 11 predicted proteins | sample 809101 | NCBI WGS metagenome assembly MKWU01 (sample SAMN05860141, study PRJNA318959) | sponge metagenome | host: Aplysina aerophoba | place: Slovenia: Piran, Adriatic Sea, Gulf of Piran | collected 2013-05-07 | reverse complement strand
CGATGTATCCGGATGAAGTTGCGCTTGTAAGAATCCGCAGCTCTCGGTATGTACTCTCTAGTCTCTGTGACGAATTTAGGCTGTGCGCCTGCCGTCAATACTAGGAGAAGCATTACCGCTATTAAAGACCTAAGCATATTCCTAGAATCACCGCGACTGCGATCAGTCCACGTCTCACAGCAATAGATGCACGCACAATAGGTTCGTCTAAATCGTGTGCCTCAGCATTGTCGTGCGTAGGCTGCGGAAATAACTGGTCGACAAATCGTGCCAGTACCGCGCCAATAGTCACTAATACATTAAGACACTGGTTTGTGTCATCATCATTGATTGTTACTCTTCTTGGAAATCAGTATTCCACATGGATACAGGCTATGGTCACTATATTGCCAACATCCTGCCGTTCCCCAACGCAGACAGTCTCATTCTGACTGCAATAATTGCGATCGTCTACCCATTGATCGCAAATCGGAAAGTCGATGAAAAGGAAGAACTTCGAACGTGGATTAGGAAATCCCGCCCTTTGGGATTTCCTAATCTTTGACGCATGGGAAGAAGGCTATCCATTGATGGTTACGACTAGGCAGAATACGTTGTAGATTGGATGGGTTCTTGAAGCTCCTACGATTTCTTTGAAGAAAGAGATTAGAGACATTACGATATTTCCTATGATTGAGGGATTCGTCCATAAATCTGAACACAAACTCTCCACTACCGTGAGTCGTCTTCACGAATTTGATGAAGTTCCTCAGTCAATTCCTTCAAAGGATAAGAAATCTCAGAACTCGCAGGTTTTGTCAAATTCCATTGTGCTTCCCACGAGTGAGATCACTTCGATATGCAATTACAACGTAAATCCCTATCGCAAACTCACTTTCATCCAATGAGTCAATATAAAGCGGTTCCGTGAACTAGCTTGACTCGAACACTACGGGTTTCACGCAACCCAATCCCATTACATTGAGGGATTGACGTCGGAACGACAGCAGAGGGACGATGATCGATGATTCAACCCGAGTCCGATTGAGGCAAAATCCTAGAAATACCTTAATCTGCGAGAATTGCTCTCCGATCGGATTCTCTTTGATTCACTACCCGTTCTCTCGAATTTCATTCTTAGTCGCGTATATAAACCAGATAAAGACAAAGCACATTTATATTTTCGAGTTGTTCAGTTGGTCTCGAACAAGAGTCCTTCCGCCTGTTGCTCTCGGTCGCATGATTCAAGGAACGTGTCAAGTAGCGCGAAAAGGCGGCGGGGTGACACGGTTGGATCAGCATTTCGGCGTCTCTCTGATCCTTGGAGAAGTGCTCAAGCTCAAGCCATCCGGCTGGTAATTCCTCCGACCCTTTGAGCAGTTCCAGCTTCGATTTGAGCTTTCGTTTCATAGGAGTCGTATCTCATTGATATACCGTCATATTTTGAATTTTGAATATACAACGCAGGAAATTAAATGAGCTCAAATGTTTACCTTTAATCGTGCGATGTAGCCTTCAGTTGCCAATGGGTGATATCAAAATCTACGGGGAGCGGAACGAATAGGATACGGACGGGTCCTCGCAGTACTCTGCTGATGTGCCCTGTACCGTCAACGTCGTCCGGCAAAAACATCTCTCCTCGACCCCACGATACTTTCACTCCGTTAGATGTTTCTACTTCCCACTCACCTTCAAGAACGACACACAACTGACGTGTAGGCGCGTTGTGCCAATCCTGAAATGCGCCATCGGAAATCTCAAAAATACATACTCCATCAGAGTGAAATCGTTCACTCATCGCAATCTGATTACCCCACTTATCAGGTTCACGTTCAATCAGAGGAATGTCAACTTCGTCGTACTTTGAACCTTTGTCGTCAGTCGTGAAAAATCTTGAAACTCGCATAAATCTACAAGCCGGAATGGGCAATAGGGGAAGCAGGAATAGTACTTACATCTCCACTCTGAGCACGAACTTTGAATGTGTAGCCACACAATAGAAGCACCCTTTGTATGGGCACATTTGTTGCCATTTGTACCATTACCCGCTCATAATCAAACAAATTTGAAATACCTAAATTGAAGTAAACGAATGATTCACACAGTTTTTCTAGTTCGCCATGGCCAGACGGTTTGGAATCTCGAAAAGAGAATTCAAGGTCGATTAAACTCGCCGCTCACTGATTTAGGCCGCGAACAGGCTAGGGTTAGTGCAAGCGTCCTAAAAAAGGAAAATGTCACAAGGATAATCGCGTCACCTGCCGATCGAGTCCGTGAAACCCTCAATCAAATGCGTTGCGTACTTGATGTACCAATCTCATTCGATAAACGATTGCTTGAAAGAGACATGGGTATGTGGGAACAGATGGAGTGGGATACAGTAAAACGAAATTGGGCGATCGACTACAAACGATGCCGTAACAATCCCAGAACTGAGCGACCACCTCACGGAGAGAGTCTGCAAGATGTAGAAAATCGTTTATCAAGCCTACTAAATGAGCTATCGGCCAATACTTCAGAAAACGAAGGCAACATAGCGTTGGTAAGTCACGGCGGTACTACAAGATCGATTTTTGGATGGTTCGGTGTTATGGAACAACTTGAATTTCAGAATATTCGCTTCCACAACGATGTGGTCTACCGGCTCATGTTCGATGATCGGGAGTTCTATGTGTCTCACTATGTGGCAGGAGAAGGTCCAATTGAGGGCGTGTGCACTGAGATTCGTTGAGACATTTAGGCGTATAGTTCAGATACAATTTTCCCTTCGGTATTCGTAGCGATTCCTAAGAAAGGCGCTGGCTAACTCAAATTTGGCCGGTGCGCTTTGAATTGACGATTCCTTTTCGGTTGGAATCTGTTTAATTTGCATAGGTTGAAGTTGCTGAATTCGTACAATCCACAGACTCAAAGCCTCTAGTTCAAAGCGCAGTTAGCCATGTTCTCTAAGTTTTGATCTAAGTTTCGACACACAAAAAGAGTGAAAAAGACATGAAAGTAGATGGCGGTATTGGATTTGACCTGAGACGGGCAGGACCTCAGGCAAGGGAGCTCGAAGAAATGGGCTTCAGTGGACTTCAGTCCGCAGAGACGGCTCATGATCCGTTTCTACCTCTCGCTCAGGCGGCACTTCACACCGAGACAGTAGATTTGATTACGGGAATCACTGTTGCCTTCGCAAGGACGCCCATGGTCCTCGCACCCACGGCACATGATCTCAATGTCGCATCCAAAGGTCGGTTCGTACTTGGTCTAGGTTCTCAAATCCGAGCACATATCACGAAGCGCTTTAGCATGCCCTGGTCAAGTCCAGCCGCAAGAATGAGGGAGTTCATTCTGGCATTGAGAGCAATTTGGGCGAATTGGTATGAACGAGAGCCTCTGCAGTTTATGGGTAAGTTCTATACCCACACATTGACAACTCCATTTTTCACACCTACGAATACAGAATTTGGTAGACCTCGTGTTTTCCTTGCAGCTGTAGGTCCATTGATGACCGAAGTAGCGGGTGAGGTTGCTGATGGCATTATCATACACGCCTTCACCAATGAAAAGTACTTACGTGAGGTCACGATGCCAGCACTAGAAAGAGGCTGGAAGAAAGCGGGTAAAAAACGAGAAGATTTCGAGATCAGCTATCCATGTTTCGTGGTCACAGGTCGAGATGAGAAGGAACTGGAAGCGACGAAGGTGGCGACAAAGCGACAAATAGCGTTTTACGGCTCTACACCAGCTTATAAAGGAGTGTTAGACGCAATTGGTGTTGGTGAATTGCAGCCTGAACTGAATGCCATGTCGAAGCAAGGCAGATGGGCAGAGATGGGCACGTTAATCACTGAAGACATCATGAATAAATTCGCGGTCGTTGATGAACCCGCGAAAATTGCACACGCAATCAAGAATCGATATGGCGATATTGTTGATCGTACTTCAGCTGCATATGCAAATCTTCCTAAAGAAGATCAGATGACGATCATAGAGACCCTACAGTCATAGAGATCCTAGAGACAGTAAACCGAAGTTAAGGCTCAGCTGGACGGCATCCACTAATGGCAGAGGATCGCACACTTTACCAAATCGCCTTGTCGGTGAATAATCTAGCGAAGGCGGTTGATTTCTATAGAGACACGCTTGGATTACGTCTTATCAAAGAGTTTAGTGTAGGAGCACATCTGGCGTTCTTCGACTTGGGCGGGCCTCGCTTAATGATTGAAGAGTCCGCAAACTCAAACCCTGGATTGTTCTATCTCTTTGTAGAGAATCTGGATGAATCAGTTCAACAACTGAAGACAAAGGGTGTAAACCTCGAACAGGACCCCATGACCATTTTTCAGGATCAAGAGGGCTTATTCGGACCAGCGGGGCAGTCTGAAGTTCTCACGTTCATCCAGGATCCTAGTGGAAATATGATCGGCCTCATGAGTAGGAAGTAAGCCAAAACTGAAGTAACAGTCTACGAGCAAGTTTCAAGATCAGCCTACAGAAAAATATCGAACTTGAGCGTGCATGCGTCTATGCACATCGTCCAATGGTTATGGGAAGTGAATCCAGATTTGTAACCTTCGTTACTTCTCTCTAATCCTGTGTGATTCGTTCAGATTTTTGGTTGCACCAACGTGAAAAGTCAACTTTTATTCTTGCTTGTCAAAGGCATTGTGAGAGTCTTTTCTTGGTTGAGTGTGTCTCACATGCGAATACTGGCAAGATTGCTTAGCAAATGTCTCATCAAGGTGAATTCACGCACCTATAGAACCACTCGTAGCAATATCAGGCATTGTTTTCCTAATATGAATGAGGTGGAACAGAGATCACTGATTGAGGAGAGTGTGTATCACTTCTGTTGTCGGTTCACGGAACTCGGCATATGTTGGTATTGGCGAGATAACGCGATCCAACAAGCGATCGTCGAAGTGCGAGGTATGACTCAACTAGAGGAGCATCTTGAAAAATTTCCGGTGATTTTGCTGGTACCACATTTAGGTTTATGGGAATTAAATTCATTTATTCTTGGTCCTACGATTCCCACCACTGTTCTCTATAGTGCTAGACGACTGGGGCCTTTGGAGTCCAAAGTTAAGGAGACTCGAGAGCGTTTTGGGCTAACTCTTGTAAACAGTTCGATAAGTGGGTTACGTCGATTATTGTCAGAGGTGGAAGTCGGAAGGCTTGCATTGATTCTGCCGGATCAAGTTCCGATAGAAGGACGTTGCATGATCGCACCGTTTTTCGGTAATCCAGCACTGACCACGACGCTGATTTATTCGCTTCTCCAACGCAAGACCTGTAAAGTCTGTTCCCTCGTCGTGAAACGCGTACCTAAAGGGTTTGAAGTTCACATAGATGCAGTTTCCTCGGACATTTATGCACCTGATCGTGAAACTTCCGTTCAAGCTATGAATGATGCCGTGGAACAGCTTGTTCGTAGGTCGCCAGAACAGTATCAATGGGAATACAAGAGATTTAGAAGGATTCCAGGTCAGGACATCTATGCCTGAAATCCGGTATGGGCGAATCTGGAGGAATTATTCCAAATCGCTAAATACTCCGTTTACAGACCGCGCTTCACAAATCCGGTGCAATACTAGAATCCTGACTGACCAGCTTTGATTTCGTCTAAATAAGACTGATCAAGCGGGACGTATTCGGATGTTCTGGGCTTCATGACAAAAACCGGATCATCGAATAACGACAAGTCATAGTTTTCTTGAACCAAGTCTTTTTTGACCATCTTGAAAGTTCCCGTGACCTCGATCTGAGACTGTACTCTGACAAATACAGGCCTTGAGAAAGGTGGTAGCTCACGATTTACGTAGTCTGCAAAGGCATTTAAATCCAGCGAGGTTTCATTCTCCTTGAGATTTATGGAAACCATACCAGCTCGACCATCAGTACCGGGAATTTGCACTCCGTAGACGTTACAGAACTCAATTTGTGAATAGGAATTGATGATTTCACCCACTTCGTTCGTGGAAACGTTTTCCGAGCGCCAACGGAAGGTATCACCAACTCGGTCTACGAATTGATAGTGTGGATAGCCGAGGTTAAATCCAACTTCTACGACTCTAAGCAGGTCTCCGGTGTTAAACCAAGCATCCCCGTCTTCAAAGACATTACGCAAGATTTTCTTCTCCGTAGCTTCGGCATCGGTATAGCCTTCAAATCTTGCTTTCTCGCTTATTTTGGCAATGCAAAGTCCGGCGTCGCCATCACTCACTCTCGTACACCGACCATCTTCAGCACGAACGATTTCATCTTCCAGAACGTCGTATTGAACTAAGGCAACTTCATTGGAGGTCAGGCCGATGGTTCCTTCTTTGTCCAGAACGTTGGCGAATGCAGCATTGCCTTCAGATGCACTGTAAAACTCGGCGATTCGCTTGATGCCGAAGCGCTTCTTGAATCCGCTCCATATATCGGGTCTCATTCCGTTACCCATCAGGCTTCTTAGCGGAGTATTCGCATCGTCGGGTTGCTCAGGCGTGTTGTATAGATAGCGGCATAATTCTCCCACATAGGCCATACATGTAATGTTGTTGTCGCGGACCTCCTGTAGAAACTGCGAAGCTGAAAACTTTCGTCGCAGGTACATGGCTGCACCTGAGGAGATCGCGCTTCCAGCGCCTACACAGAGACCAGTACCGTGGTAGAGAGGCAGTGCTAGGTAAACTCGATCTTGTTCAGAACACTTTAAACCAGCGATGTGCGAAAGGCTTGCGGAAGCAAGCAGTCGGTTGTGAGACATAACTGCCGCTTTCGGCAATCCGGTGGTCCCTGAAGTAAATATGTAGAGTGCAGTAGACCCAATTGTGATTTCGGCAGTCTGAGGTAGATCTGTCACATCCTGGTTGCTTGCTGCTAGGTCGATGTTGTTGGCCCAGTCTGGGAGTGAATCTTCTTTGGACTCTGGAATAACGTAGAGGGCATTTTGAGCTGCAATGTCGAGGTTGTCCCTGACTTCATTGATGGCGTCGACCACCTCCATACCAAACAGGCACGCCTTGGATTCGGTCACTGTCACACAGTGGCGTAATGGATTTTCCCGTAGGTTCGTGTTAATCAATGCGGCGATTGCGCCAAGTTTCATGATCGCTATCACAGCAACGAGAAACTCTGGGCGGTTTTCCACCATCATCGAGACCACGTCACCTTTGCCGATACCGGCATTTTCTAGGACCCGAGCGTATTGATTCGCCTTCTGGTTCAGCTCGTTCCACGAGGTTTTATTGTTTTCGTAAATAACTGCGTCTCGTGTACCGTATGCTCCTACGTTCTGTTGAAGTTTCAAGACCAAACTATCTTTCGTGTCGCTGGGTTGAGGTGTTAGTCCTTTTTTCAGCTTCAGAAGAGTTGGAACTTCGGTGAGAGTCGAAACGACATCAACAATGCCCATAGATTTACCTTCAACGTGTGGGAACGATTTAGAGTGAAAGGAATGTTAGCACCACGATTGAAATCGCACCCTGCTAATTGCATAATTATGAATCAAATCCTGCATCCAATTGAGTGAGAATCTTCGCATGAGTGAATTCAACCTGACCATTGCAGAAGAGATAGTGTTGCTCATCCTAGATGATGAGAACGGTGCCTTCCACCGACTCCCGGACTGGTCAATTCGTTATGCACTGAGTGGTGCTTTGTTAATGGAATTGGCAGAGATGGGCCGTATAGATACTGATCTCGAACGCTTGTTTGTGATCAAAGAAGATGCTATTGATAATGATTTACTCAACTCGCTCCTACAGGAGATCGTCAAGGAGGGAGGAGATCAGAACATCCGATTTTGGGTAGAGCGAACCGCTGTCCATTCGGATTTGATCAAAGAGCATGCGCTGAGTACATTGGTTGATAAGGGTATTCTCGAACAGAAGGAACAGAAGTTTCTATGGGTTTTTCGCAGTAGGAAATACCCAATTGTTGATGGACGTGCTGAGAAGGAAGTTAAACTCCGACTATTTGAAGTGTTGTTTTCAGATGCACTTCCTTCCCCAAGAGATGTCGTGCTTCTCTGTCTTGCTCATGCTTGTGGTGTACTGAAGGCGATTTTACCACGGAGAGAACTGGACCGAGCGCTTGATCGGATTGAGCAAGTTCGACGACTGGATTTGATTGGTCAAGCTGTAGCTAAAGCTATCTGGGACATTGAAGTGTCCATCGCTGTCTCGTCGCATCCTCAGTTTATGTAAGCCATTCGCTGGGGTGTTCACCCCGTGGTGCTGAAGTTTTGAGTAGTCCAATAGTGCGTTCTCCACGCTGTTACCGGGACAGGTACACCTTCATTGATTCTTGAGCTTGATTGTGAGCTCAGGTAATATCTACCTGAAATTTTTTAGATACTCAGAAGGATGTAACAAGCCATGACATTGCCGAAGGGTCATTTAACCTCTTTACTTGCGTGTATGCCAGAAGGCATCGGAGATCTTACGTTTGGTACAGACTCTTTCTTAGAAGTAGCGCAATCGGTGTTATCGAACACTGTCTCAAGACGAGGTAGTCAGCTGCCGGAGCTCCCAGCATTCACAATGTGTTTCGTTGGACACAATCCGCCCGCATATCTTCATTTGGGTGGGTCGATCGCGTGGAATTTCACTATCAATGGTGCGGAAGGTCGAGTTGCGGCTGGTGAATTGCCTGAAAGCGAGTGTGATTACAGGATAGAGGGTGACCATTCACTGATGAGCAACTATGCTCGCGTCTTACACCAAGGCGTCAATCCGGCAATCCGACAACACGCAACCAACAGGTTAGAGAGAATCGGTCGATGGGAAATCGGAGGGAAGCTACCCGATAGTTCGATCTTGATTTCGTTGTTGCACGAGTTCCACGATCAATTAGCAAGTCGGGTCATGCCTCGATTCACTTTCATGACGCCCGAATGGGTCAGCTCAGCCAGACACGTACTTACATCCAGGGCAAATTCAGAAAAGTACCGAGACCTGTTAACGTCAGTAAGTTTCACTTTCTCAGAAGAGTTCACCAACACACCTAGATACGCTTTCCCCGACGGCAGTCATGGTGGGTTTTGGGTTAATGTCGTAAATGGTGCAGTAACTGTTGGTGCAGGTCCATTACCCGAAGAATTAGGTCCTGCTGATATGCTGACCAAAGGGAATTACATCCCAGTCGTACCCGTTGGTCGGACAGTCAATGTTGCGTTGACAGATCAGGACAAGAGTGCACAAAGAGACTATAGTCGCGCAGCTTTTGCGGCACGTGCCGATGGTGTACTTCCAGTCAATCAATCATCTCCGTCTGGAGGCAGTCCGATGAGTCCAGAACTAGGTAAGATATTCGTGCCACTTCATGACGAGTTGTCCAAACGAACTTCAAGCGAGTTGCCTTCGGATTTCGATGACGGAATCGAGGAACGATGGCGTACACCTCAATCTTTCGATAGAGATCCTAGTTTTGATAAAACCTGGTTGCGTTACGAGCAGTACGACATTTATGGCGATGAGTTGTAAATTTCGCGAGGGTTGCTGAAGTGCAACTCTAAGAATAACTCGCCCAGGTAGACTGGGCGAGAGGTCTGTGTTTACATACTGTAGTTGAATTTCATGCCAATAGTGCGAGGCTGATTAGTTCTAAAACCCAGTCTGGCTCGTCCTCCGCGTTCACGATCAAAGGACAAAAGTGCTACCTTGTCAGTCACGTTTTTAATGTACAGAGTTGCCAGCCAACTATCTTTAGCGATTCCAAAGCGTAAATCCCAGATAGCATAGCCTTTCAGTTCCAAATCGAGCACCGTCTCATCTGTACCACTGGCTCCGCCATATGGAAGTCCAGAGGTAAATACACCAGCACCTTCTATTTGGTCACTGGGTTGAGTTATTCGTTCACCAACCCATTGCATCGATCCGTCAATAATCAGATCACTCCCTCCGAACAGCTCAATAGGACGAGTGTAATCAACCACGAATGCCATCTGAGAATTTGGAACGGAAGCTAGTCTGTTACCTTCTTCTACACCACCTAGAACGCCTCCAGCCTCTGCAATCACTGTCGTGTCGAATTCACTTTTGATCGAGCTGGTAGCAAAACTGAGGGCTAAATTCGGAGTAGGCCGTGTCAGTAACTCCAGTTCAAAGCCACTTGCATGTGCTTCAGCTACGTTAAATGAAATGCGTGATGAACAGGACCCGGCATCCAGTGTGACCTGCAAGTCTTTGATATTTGACTGGAACACAGCAGTCTTGACTTCAACACCATTTTCCCATGCGCCCTTAAAACCAAATTCATAGTTCCAAGCAAACTCGTCGTCATAAGATTGAAAACCACCGAAAGTCTGGAGGTCTCCTGGTGTACAAGCTGGTGTGTTGAGAGGGTCATTGACTCCGCCTAGCCGGAATCCTCGTGAAGCCTGAGCATTGATTGTGACATTGTCATTGACCTCGAAAGCGGCCATCACTCGCGGATTAATTCCATCAGAAGAGGTTGTATCACGCACCCGGAAATCGCCATTCGCAAAAAGTCCACCTGTGGTGATAATCCTTTCCTCTTCAAAGTCGTACCAACGCCCACCAATCGTGACTGCTAATCGATCAGTCATCCCGTAAGTAAGTTCGCCAAATACTGCGACTTGTTTAATGTCGTAGGGTAAATCGGAGTTGAATGGTGAATCTACAACGTTAAAACCATTCCGAACGGCATCGGAGGTACCTGCACCAAATACCATATCCGTGTAACTGTCATATCCTGGCGCAGGTAATCGTTGACTGTAGTCCCGATCCATTTGGGTACGGAAGAACCCTACGAGCCAATTGAGTTTGCCGTCGTTATTCGATGCTAATCGTATCTCCTGAGTGAATTGGCTCAACTCGGTTGTATCTCGAAGATTAGCAGGAATACTTACCGCCTCGATTGGATAATCAAGATCTACGGTAACACTCCCAGTCAATGCGCTGGAATCTCTACTGACTAGGATGTCGCGACTAAGCACACTGGTTATTGAAGTTAGCGTGAAATTTTCGAGTTCGTAATTGACACTAACGTCGAACAGCAGCATTTCATCTCTGAATTCCTCGTCTAGAAGAAGAAATTGTTCGCGATCCTTGAAAGTAATTCTCGGTCGTGTCGTGGTATATGGATTACCGTATAGATTGAACACTTCCATTCGGTTAAAACCGTCTGCTGAGGCGTCTTGCATCACTAGCCTCGGTGTAATATGGAAGTTAGGGGACATCTCGACTAAGGCAGAGACTCGAAAACCTCTCGTCGTCCCCGAGTTAACATCCTCATCCATGCCTCCATCTTCTCGATATGCGTCGATGAACCCACCGTGTTGGGTAACATAGCCAACGGCACGCAAGGCGATTGTCTCAGAGAGCGGTACGTTGGTCATGCCTTTTAAGTAACGACCAGTTCCACCGTTCGCAACAGAATTAACGTCGACCTCAATCGAATTTTCGGTAGTATGCAACACCGGTTGGTTAGTGATATATCGAATTGTCCCACCGAGCGACCCAGATCCATAGAGTGTCCCTTGAGGTCCTCTGAGTGTCTCCACACGATTCAAGTCATATAGGTCTAGGTCCGGAGTGAAAAGAGACAGAGAAACGATTGACTCATCCAAGTAGATTCCTACTTGCTCCTTAACTCCTGGTTGATCCCGAACAATCTGTCCTGCTGATACTCCGCGGATGGCAACTTGACTCTGACCTGGGCCCAAATTCTGGATCGACAGCGCTGCGATATTTCTTGAAATATCTTCAATATTCGCCGCTCCAATACGACGTAGCGTCTCCTCAGATTGGACGTTCACTGAGAAAGGTATTTCTTGGAGTGTTGCTTCTCTCTTTGTCGCAGTGACTACGATTTCCTCAATAGCTTCCTCAGACTCTTGGGCTGAGGAAGTCAATGCAAACATCGTCAACCAACCGATGACGAGCAAGGTACGAGTTGTCATAAAACGCCTCCCTACAAAACTGATTACTGATGGACTGAATTCTGTCGTTTTAGAATGATATTACTTGAATTTTGGTCCAAGCGATTGCGACCGTCAAGGACCAGAGTAATCGGAGATTTGTGCTAAGGGACTGTTAAAAAACTGCCGCGAAAGTACGACAGCAGTCCCAACGAAATTTCCATCCGATGTTCCTAGACCGTATGCAACTCCGCATGATCAACCGAGTATCTTGGGCATCCCAAAGTTTAATACCAAGTGAATGCACAGATATCAGTTTGAATTAGGCACTTTCTGAAGCTATTACTCAGATTCAGTCTTGATTCTGATCACTAGAAGAAATAATGTTGCGGCAGGCTCGGTAAAAATCTTCGTTTTCCAAATAACAAAACAGGTCGGGAAAGCCTATAGAGTTATACCTGTATTCGATCCACAGTGGCTTGACACTTGGGTCAGAATGTGTCTGATCGAGTTGGATTCTGCGTGGATCTCGACCAAGTGGTCTGCCAGTTCTTGGTTGAGGAACGCCTTGAGTGAAATACGACCATGCGAACTTAGTACGTGTATCTAGGTTTAGATCATCAACTCCGTCCGGTTTTCTGGCAACAGCGAGCGCACCTTCTGTCCGCCAAACATAGAAACATTCGCGACCAATGATGACGGGTTTAGGCACCAAGTTGCGAATCTCTAGATCCTTAAATATTGGTAGACACCCAGATTTTAAGAACACCGGATGATCGGTGTTGTTTACATTCAGATTGAGAATGATCTGGAAAAGGTCTGGAGGATTTAGGAACAGGGGTTCCTCTTCTGCACCGTTGAATGACGAGATTTTGCGGACATTCGGTTTTGAAATATTAACCTGAATAAGCCCAATGGAGTTTTCTAGTGAGCGAATTTCCCATACTTCCATGGACCTATCTTCAACTAAGTGACGTGCAGAATCTGTTGACTTGACATGGAGTGCGAGCATTTTCCCTATATACTGTAGCGTAGTAGCATCTTTGATTTCGTGAAGTTCAATTGCTCCCGGGAGTTGAATAGATCGAGCGTTTGTACTTTTGGCGAGGTCATCAAGGAACCGTGAGCGTTTTTTAAGTAGACTCGAAAATCTAGAAGCTCGTTCGATTAGTTTACGGGGTTCGATGTTACTAGGATCTCTCATCAGTTTTCTTGCTTCCTTTCTGATGAGGGGATCTTGATGATTCAGTCCGAGGTTTATGGCTTCCAGAAAGTGTTTGTATGTTCTATCGATGTTCCCTTGGACAATCGAATTCAGACCTCGACCGTCCCGGTTCTCTTCTAGAGCTTTGTAACGGGTCATGGTTTTGTGAAGAGCACGTTCTAAGACCTTTTGTTGTTCTGAGGTGAGTGGCGCGTTCGGTGAGATTTTTGAAAGGAAATCGGACATTGTGGAACCCTCATAATACGCGTTCTAATATATGTAATTATACATAAGAAAATGTAAATTAGTTGGCATGGTCAATTCTTAGAGGTATGGAATACCCCTGAGAACCAATTTTCACGATCGAGAGTGACTCTAAATCCTAATTTCAACGAGGCACTGAAAAACTGTGCAACTTAAGACTGCTCTTCCTATCTCATAGTGTGAAGATGACGATGTCCTAGTTTGCTATAAGGAGATTAACCCATTGAAATTTAATGAAATAGAATCTCTTTCACTACCTAGAAGTGCTCCACAAAACCCGGTTGGAAAGCGTCTTGGACTGAGTGGTTTCAATATCAAGGCATGAAATTCTGGAACAAAGGAACAAACCAAAACCGAAATATTGGCGGTCAAAAAGGGTGTTTACTCTACTCATAGAAGTTTACAATCTACTTCACTCGTAGTGGTTGAAAAATAGATATATTCAGAGATCTTAAGGATTTTGCTTGGATAAAAATGATTTAGGTCGTACGCAATGGCACAAATATCCTTTCAGAAGATTCTTTGTTCCAATCACCAAATTGAGTTGCTCCGATTGTGCGACAAAAGGTAAGTTAATTGGTTAGCACATCCCTGGGCGGGATTAATCCCTAGCGATGTGTTTGATTGGGCATTCCAGAGTTTCTCTGGTTTGCTCAAATTGTTGTTCAAATTTGATGGGACTCAAATAACCCAGCACCGAGTGCGGCCGTTCCGTTGTATTAAACCCATCTGTGTACACCTTCAGTCGTGGCACGCCTCTAGGCGTGCTTCAAGCTCTTTCAGATTCGCCAGTTTTTGATCAACTATCGTTTCTCGTTTGAAGCGCACAAACCATGATTCCGCAACGGTGTCTGTCATCATAACTACCCACGCGACCCATTGATTACTCAAATACGTACGTGGCCAAGGTAACTCGAAAAATTTGAGACGTATATTGCGAACCATGGTCCGAGTGAACCATGAGCCCTTTGCTTGGTTGAGAACGAAGGATCCCTGATATCTAAACGCTAATGAATAGATCAACAAATTGACGACGTATTAGGTCTTCGCTACGCCATGCCTTTGCATCCGAGATCATGGTACGCACCCTCAAGCATTTTGGCCTACCTCGCATGTTCATCTCACACATCCAGCGTACAACCCGATTTTTTTCCACTTGATAACCTTCTTGAACCACCGGTGCATGCATTCTGATCGCAAGGAGAAATAATATTGCGGTAGGCGCGGTAAAAATCTTCGTTATCAAAAAAACCTAACAATTCATTAAAGCCTAGAGGATTGTTCGTATACTCGTTCCACATTGGCTCGGCACTTGGTTCCGGACGTGTCCAATTGTGTCGGACTCTGCGAGGGTGAGGTCCGCGTATTCTTCTACGTCTTGGTTGAGGAGAGCTTCGTGTGAAATACGACCACGCGAACCTGGTACGTGTATCCGGGTTTAGATAAT
>MKWU01005058.1_pt1 | contig 14755 bp, 8 predicted proteins | sample 809101 | NCBI WGS metagenome assembly MKWU01 (sample SAMN05860141, study PRJNA318959) | sponge metagenome | host: Aplysina aerophoba | place: Slovenia: Piran, Adriatic Sea, Gulf of Piran | collected 2013-05-07 | reverse complement strand
CGGGGACGGCGGCGGGGATGGAGACGGCGATGGAGATGGGGACGGCGATGGCGATGGCGATGGCGATGGCGATGGGGACGGAGACGGCGATGGCAATGGCGACGGGGACGGCGATGGGGACGGCGATGGCGATGGCGATGGGGACGGGGACGGCGATGGGGACGGCGATGGCGACGGCGATGGCGATGGAGACGGCGATGGAGACGGCGACGGTGACGGCGATGGAGACGGCGACGGTGACGGCGATGGGGACGGCGATGGGGACGGCGACGGTGACGGCGATGGAGACGGCGACGGTGACGGCGACGGCGACGGTGACGGCGACGGTGACGGCGACGGTGACGGCGACGGTGACGGCGACGGTGACGGCGATGGAGATGGAGATGGGGACGGGGATGGAGATGGAGATGGGGACGGGGATGGAGATGGCGACGGCGGCGAGGTCGTAGATCCGCCACCGCCACCGCCACCGCCGCTACCGCCAGGGGACGGCGATGGAGATGGGGATGGAGACGGCGACGGCGACGGTGACGGCGATGGAGATGGAGATGGAGATGGGGACGGGGATGGAGATGGCGACGGCGGCGAGGTCGTAGATCCGCCACCGCCACCGCCACCGCCGCTACCGCCAGGGGACGGCGATGGAGATGGGGACGGAGACGGGGACGGCGACGGGGACGGAGACGGTGACGGTGACGGAGACGGCGACGAGCTCGTAATTTCGCCCTTGCTCGAGTCCGACGGCGCCACGCTGACGGGTTTGAATCTGAGCCTGGGAACGCTGTCGCCGCCGTTCGCTGCGGAGCAAGAGCACTACACGGCGACGGTGGCGCACGCCGTGTCGCGGATGACGGTGACGGCGACGCTGAGCGGCTCCGGCGCGACGCTCACGTTTCTGGACGGCGCCGACATGCCGTTAGCGGACGCCGACGCGACCTTGCCGAACCATCAGGTGGATCTCGCCGTTGGCGAGACGACGATCAAGGTGGAGGTGACGGCCGGGGACGGGACGAAGAAGACCTATGTGATCGTCGTGACGCGCCGGGCTTTGTCGTCGGCAAATTCACCCGGGTCGTCGCGGGCAGCCAGAACGAAGCTCTCTCTGACAATCGGCACAGGCACGGAAGCAATTGCCGGCGACACCCTGAAGGTGTACCGCGTCAGGGGACACGAGGCGATATCGACGCCGTTTCGCTACGAAATCGAGCTGATGTACACCGGTGTCGACGCCCTGGGCGATCCACTCGAGCTGTCATTCGAGCAAGTGCTGGGCAAGAACGCGACGCTGGAGATCGAGGTGACCGACGCCGGCGCGGCGATGTCCGGCAACGAGATGGTTCGCAGGATCCACGGGGTCGTCGACGAGTTCGTTCTCGAGGAGGACGGAACCTCCGCGGCCGACAACCACTACCGCGTGGCGCTCGTTCCTCGGCTGGCGATGTTGGCGCGCAACCGGCAGAACCGGATTCATGCGACCTCGGCGCTCCCCCGGACGCTCGAGGAAGTCATCGAGAGCAAGCTGCTTTCGAGCGGATCGGACTACGGGCCGGATGAAGGGGACGACAGAGTGGTGCTGGAGGCCGACGAGTTCCACATCGACATCGACGAAACAACCAATCCGCTGACGAACCTGTCCCATGTGGCGCAGTACGACGAGACGGACCTGGATTTCATTCGGCGCCTGTGTGAACGCCACGGCGTGTACTTCTTCTTCGCGTCGAATGCCGGCGACTCCGACCACGCCGAGGACACCAGGGGCATGGTGGTCTTCGCAAACACCAACGATCCGTTCGGCGTGATTCGTTTCGAGGCCGGAGCGGGCGGGGGTCCGTACAAGGAGGAGCACAAGCTCGACATCAATCTGACGTTGACCGGTGTGACCGGACTGACCGGCGGATCGACCTTCGAGGAGGCCGACGGTGGCCCCGCCAGGCTGGAAGGCGCGCTGTTCGAGTGCAGGTCCCACTACCAGCCCTTGCCCGCAAGCGTAAGTGTCATCGCCGACCAGCGCATGGAGTTCCGGGACGACGCCCCCGGCAGCGCGCTGACCCTGGACCTGAAGCGAACCGAGACGCGGGATGACGGCATTGGCGTTTACACCGACTACGACACGCACTTTGTCGATCAGAACGTGGGCGACGCCTTCGCCCGGATCCGGTCGCAGGAGATCAGGGCCGCCCGCGAGTACTCCATCGGCCGCACCAATTCGCCGTGCGTGGCGCCGGGGCGCACCTTCACGAAGAAGAAGTCCGCCGAGGACGGGAAGTTTCTCGTCACCGCGGTCGACATCGAGGTGACGCACGCGCATGCGGACGGCATTTCCGACATCGACGGGGAGGTCATCCAGACGGGAATCAACAACCGGTTCCGGTGCATCGAGTTCGACGAGGATGGGGATTTCGTGTTCCGACCACCGCGGGAGACGCCGGTACCGCGCGTGTCCGGGGTGCAGACCGCGTACATCGGCACGGGCGACACGGGCGCCGGTGGCCGCCCCGACCCCGACGCCGACGGGGCGTACCGCATCTACAGCCGGTTCGTCGACGAACGGGCCCGGTTCGTCGAACCCGACAACGAAATCGACGCCCTGTCGAAGGCGGTGCGCAAGGGCGAGCCGTACGCGGGGGAGAACGTGGGCATGCATTTTCCTCTGAAGCGCGATACCGAGGTGCTGGTCGCGTACCGCAACGGCGACCCCGACCGTCCGGTCATCGCCGCGGCGATGCCGGGTTCGCCGAACCACGAGAGCCCCGTGACCGACGCCAACCCGACCTCGCATGTCATCACCACCTCCTCGGGCGCACGGTTCGAGATTCACGACAACGACCAGGACCCCGATGGGGAGAACTCCAGGTCGCGAATCGCGTTGCAGTCACGTGAGGCCGACGACAAGGCGAGCTACGTGCGGTTGGGCAGGTCGACGACTGACGGCGCCCCCGAGACGCTCGAGGATCATTACGAGAAAAACGTGATCACGGTGGAGCAGGACGAGCCCGCGACGGAACAGAACGAGTTCGACGGGATTGCGCTGTACACCGCGGACCACATCCGCGATGCCACGCAGAAGGACAGGCTCACCGAGGCGAAGGGGTCGGTCCGGGTGAGGGCGGGGAAGGACATCGATGGGCGTTCGGTGCAGCGGCACCTGCTGGGGGGCAGGCGCATGATGATCGTCTCCGGTGGGGCGGCCGACGAGCCCCGTGAAGGCGACAGGGTCGACATCGGGGACAAGGAGGTGTCGATTCAGGACGACGACATGCTCCTGTCGTCGAAGGGCAACGTGTACATCAAGGCGGACGGAGACGTCACCACCGTGTCGCAGTCCGTGAAGATCGAAATCGGCGGAGACGAGATCAGGAGGACTTCCGGCGAAACCGAATCGCACCACTTCGGGAATACGTCCAGGTACACCAGGGGCTCGTCGCACAACTTCGTGCTGGGGTACACCGAAGGCGTGGTCGCCGGACCCAGAGTGTGGGGAGGCTGTGGCGGCGGGCTGAACATCAGGTTGGGAGGCCACTTGCTGCTGTGTTACGGAGTCGGGGGTCTCACGCGGCATCAGTTGCGATGGAACATCTGGACCGTGAAATGGAGCGCCACGGAGTTGCTGTCGTACCGAGACCACTTTTTTTCGGAGATCAAGTCGATGTTCGACGCCGAGACCTCGTCCCTCATTGCCGAAGCCTCGCTGACCGAATGCGAAATCGCCACCACCGTGACGGAAGCCAGCAGCTTGATATCCCGCATGTGAAGTCGGCGGTCCCTTCATTGGTGAACGGAGGTATCGATGAACGCACCTGGAAACGCGCTCCAGCCAGTCGCCGGGACGGAGCTGTCGCTGACGATCGGCACAGGCCCGGAAGCAATCGCCGGCAACACCCTGCAGGTGTACCGCGTCAGGGGGCACGAGGCGATCTCGGAGCCGTTTCGCTACGAGATCGAGCTCGAGCGCGCCGGCGGGAACCTGTCGTTCCGCCAGGTGCTGGACCAGGACGCGACGTTGAGGATCGAGGTGACCGACGGCGGCCTGACGATGGAGCGCAAGATCCACGGGGTCGTCGACGAGTTCATGGTCGAGGAGTCGGTGGACGACGCCGACGACACGGAACACCGCTACCGCGTGGTGCTCGTTCCTCGGCTGGCGATGCTGGCGCGCAACCGGCAGAACCGGATCCACGCGACCTCGGAGCCCGCCCAGACGCTCGGGGAAATCATCAGAAACAAGCTCCTTTCGACCGGTCCGGACTATGGCACGGACGAACGGAGCAAGAGAGTGGTGCTGGTGGCCGACGAGTTCCGCATCGACATCGACAACGCGAAAGTTCCGCTGACGAGCCTGTCCCATGTGGCGCAGTACGACGAGACGGACCTGGATTTCATTCGCCGCCTGTGTGAAAGGCACGGCGTGCATTTCTTCTTCGCGTCGAATGCCGGCGACTCTGGCCGCGCCGAGGACACCCGAGGAATGGTGGTCTTCGCGAACACCGACGAGCCGTTCGGCGTGATTCGGTTCCGGACCGAAGCGGCCGGGGACGGGTACGAGAACGAGCACAGGCTCGACATCGATCTGACGCTGCAGGGCACGACCGGACTGACCGGTCGCTGGACCCGGACGTCGTTCGACCCGGGCAGCTCCGACGACCCCGACGACGACACGATCGCCACGCTGAAGGGAGTGCTGGAGGAGTTCAGGTCCGTTCGCCGGCCCACGCCCGCGAGCCTGCGCATGGCGACGGCGGGCCGGGAGGCGGGCGCCGGGCCGACGGTGACGCTCGACGGTGAGGTTCTCGGCATCCACACCGCTCGCGGCATCTACACCGACTACGACACGCATTTTCCCACCCGGACCGCGGGCGACGCATTCGCCGGCATCCGGTCGCAGGAGCTCAGGACCGCCAGCAACTACTTCATCGGCTCGACCAGCTCACCGTGCGTGGCGCCGGGGCGCACGTTCACGAAGAAGAAGCTCCCCGAGGGCTCGTCCGCCGAGGACAGGAAGTACCTCGTCACCGCGGTGGACATCGAGGTGACGCACGCGCATGCGGGCGGCATCTCCGAAATCGACGGGGAGGTCATCCAGACCGCATTCGGCAACCGGTTCTGGTGCATCGAGTCCGAACAGGACGGGAGCTTCGCGTTTCGCCCGCCGCGGGAGACGCCGGTACCGCGCGTGCCCGGGGTTCAGACCGCGTACATCGGCACGGGTGCGAAGGGCGCCGACGGCCGTCCCGACCCCGACGCCGACGGGGCGTACCGCATCTACAGCCGGTTCGTCGACGAGCGCGCCCGGTTCGTCGATCCCGATTACGAGGCCGGCGGGGCGAGCGACCCCGCTTCGGCCGACCGGCTGGAAATCGACAGCCTGTCGAAGGCGGTGCGCAAGGGCGAGCCGTACGCGGGGCAGAGCGTGGGCATGCACTTTCCGCTGAAGCGCGATACCGAGGTGCTGGTCGCGTACCGCAACGGCGACCCGGACCAGCCGGTCATCGCCGCGGCGATGCCGGGTTCGCCGAATCACGAGAGCCCCGTGACCGACGCCAACCCGACCTCGCATGTCGTCACGACATCGTCGGGCGCGCGGTTCGAGATCCACGACGACATGGACTCCGATGGGGGGGACTCCGATGGGGCGGACTCCAGGTCGCGAATCGCGTTGCGGTCGCGGGCGGCCGACGACAAGGCGAGCTACGTGCGGCTGGGCGGGCCGGACACCACGAATCAGGGCGTCCCCGAGACGCTCGAGGACCGCTACGAGACGAGCGCGGCCACGGTGGCGGAAGAGGACCGCGACGGGATTGCGCTGTACACCGCGGACCACATCCGCGAGGCGACGCAGAAGGACAGGTTCACCGAGGCGAAGGGGTCGGTCCGGGTGCAGGCGGAGAAGGACATCCATGGGCGTTCGGTGCAGAGGCACCTGCTGCGGGGCAGACCCATGGTGATTGTCTCCGGCGAGGAGGTCGACGAGCCGGATGCAGGGGATACGGTCGCCCTCGGGGACAAGGAGGTGTCGCTCGGGAGAGACGACATGCTCCTGTCGTCGAAGGGCAACGTGTACATCACGGCGGGCGAGGACATTCGCACCACCGCGCTGAGTTCCGTGACCACCGTCGTCGAAGCAGACGTGATCAGGAGGACTTCCGGCGATACCGTTTCGCACCACTACGGGGCTACGCAACGCTACGAGAGAGGCTCGTCGAACAGCCTCGTGCTGGGAGCGAGCACCAACGTTCGCGTCGGACTCGCCGGACTGGCGGTGTACGGCGGATGGCTGCGTCCGTGGGGACCGGTGAGCTTGCGGATGTATTTCGGAGCCGCCTACTACTGTTGGCCGCAGGTGTTCATCCTGCAGGGTACGGTGACGCTGACGAACACGTCGTACGACTACAAGAGCGCCGGAGCCATTGTCAAGAAGACGAGCCTGTCGCACAAGGCGGCCATCATCAGGCACCGGCTTGCAGCCACGAATGTAGAGGACGCCGCAAAAGTGTCCATTCTGGGAGTCGAATACAAGATCCTGTAGTGCGGGAACTTCACCGAGTCGCCCCTGCCCACGCGCATCGGCGAAGCGTTCGCGCCGGGTGTCCGGCCCCGCCGCCACCAATGCGGCGGCAGCCGATTGGATGCACGTCCGAGGGTGATGTCGGCGTTCCCTGGAATGGCGAACGGAGGCTTCGATGAATGCACCGGGAATCACGCTTCACGGCGTCGTCGGGACGGCACTGTCGCTGTCGATAGGCGATGGCACGGGAGCAATTGCCGCCGATACCCTGCAGGTGTACCGCGTCAGGGGACACGAGGCGATATCGAAACCGTTTCGCTACGAAATCGAGTTCGTGCGCAACGGCGCGAACCTGTCGTCGGGTGACGTGCTGGGCAGGAACGCGACGCTGGAGATCGAGGTGACCGACGCCGACGCGACAATGCCCGGCGGCGACACGACGACGACCCATGAGATGGCGCGCAGGATCCACGGGGTCGTCGACGAGCTCATGGTCGAGGAGACGGTGGACGACGACGGCAAGGCGCAGCGCCGCTACCGCGTGGTGCTCGTTCCCCGACTGGCGATGCTGGCGCGCAACCGGCAGAACCGGATCCACGCGACCTCGGAGCTCCCCCGGACGCTCGAGGAAGTCATCAGGCACAAGCTGCTTTCGAGCGGACCGGACTACGGACCGGACGAAAGGAGGGTCAGAGTGGCGCTGGAGGCCGACGAGTTCCACATCGACATCGACACCGACATCGAATTCGACACCGGCATCGACATCGAGATCGACACCGGCATCGACGAAACCGGAAATCCGCTGACGAACCTGTCCCACGTGGCGCAGTACGACGAGACGGACCTGGATTTCATTCGCCGCCTGTGTGAACGCCACGGCGTGTATTTCTTCTTCGCGTCGAATGCCGGCGACTCCGACCACGCCGAGGACACCCGAGGCGTGGTGGTCTTCGCGAACACCAATGATCCGTTCGGCGTGATTCGTTTCGAGGACGGAGCGGGTGGGAGTCCGTACAAGGAGGAGCACGGGCTCGACATCGACCTGGTGTTGACCGGTGCGACCGGAATGACCGGCTGGTCGACCTTCGAGGAGCCCGACGGTGGCCCCGCCACAGTGGAAGCCGCGCTGTTCGAGTTCAGGTCCGTTCGCCGGCCCACGCCCGCGAGCCTGCACATGGCGACGGCGGACAGGGAGGCGGGCGCCGGGCCGATGGCGACGCTCGACGGTGAAGCGCTCGGCATCCACACCGCTCGCGGCATCTACACCGACTACGACACGCATTTCCCCACCCGGACCGCGGGCGCCGTATTTGCCGGCATCCGGTCGCAGGAGCTCAAGACCGCCAACAACTACTTCATCGGCTCGACCAACTCGCCGTGCGTGGCGCCGGGGCGCACGTTCACGAAGAAGCCCCCCGGCAACCCGTCGCCCACCCTCGGCAAGACGTATCCAAGGTATCTCGTCACCGCGGTCGACATCGAGGTCACGCACGCGCATGCGGACGGCGTGTCCAAAGTCGACGGGGAGGTCATTCAGACGGCGTTCGGCAACCGGTTCAGGTGCATCGGGTTCGGCGGGGTCGGGCTGACGGAGACGGAGACGAAGTGCGTGTTCCGTCCGCCACGGGAGACGCCGGTGCCGCGCGTGCACGGGGTGCAGACCGCGTACATCGGCACGGGCGCCACGGGCCCCGGCGGCCGTCCCGATCCCGACACCGACGGGGCGTACCGCATCTACAGCCAGGTCCTCGACGAGCGGGCCCGGTTCGTCGATCCCGGCGCCAGGGAGATCGACAGCCTGTCGAAGGCGGTACGCAAGGGCGAGCCGTACGCGGGGGAGAGCGTGGGCATGCACTTTCCGCTGAAGCGCGATACCGAGGTGCTGGTCGTGTACCGCAACGGCGACCCCGACCGGCCGGTCATCGCCGCGGCGATGCCGGGTTCGCCGAACCACGAGAGCCCCGTGACCGACGACAACCCGACCTCGCATGTCATCACGACCTCCTCGGGCGCGCGGTTCGAGATCCACGACAACTTCGACTCCGATGGGGGGGACTCCAGGTCGCGAATCGCGTTGCAGTCGCGCGAGGGCGACGACAAGGCGGGCTACATGCGGCTGGGCAGGTCGACGACCGCGAGCGCCCCCGAGGCGCTCGAGGACTACTACGAGAAGGAGGTGATCACCGAGGAGCAGAACCAGCCCGAGGTGCAGCAGAACGAGTTCGACGGGATTGCGCTGTATGCCGCGCACGACATCCGCGATTCGACGCGGAAGGACAGGATCACCGAGGCGAAGGGGTCGGTCCGGGTGAGGGCGGGGAAGGACATTGATGGGCGTTCGGTGCAGAGGCACCTGCTGCGGGGCAGGCCCATGGTGATCGTTGCCGGCGGGGCGGCCGCCGAGAAAGGTGAAGGGGACGAGGTCGGCATCGGGGACGAGGAGGTGTCGATCGGAGACGACGACATGCTCCTGTCGTCGAAGGGCAACGTGTACATCAAGGCGGACGGAGACCGTCACACCACGGCGGTGAAATCCGTGATGACCGACGTCGCCGGCGACGAGGTCAAGACGACTTCCGGCGATACCGAAACGCACCACTTCGGGCATACGTACAGGTACGTCAGGGGGTTTGCGCAGAAGATCGTGGTGGGCGGGGACTTCAGTCACACCGTCGGAGCCGCCGCGCTGGGGCGGCTGGGCGGATGGATGGCCGTCCTGGGGGCCGTCGGCGGAATCATGTACTACGGAGCGGGGATCTTCCTGTGGCCACAGGCGCACTTCTTCCACAGCATGGTGATGTGTACGACGTCCACTATTGTCGATTGCAAGAACTCCAGTTGCGAAACCGAGAAGACCCTGGACTTTTCGATGAGGAAGTACGGTGTGGCCATGTGGAACGCAATCGCGAGGATCCGTATCAGCGGTTGCTCGGCCTGCTGCGCAGGCAACTACAACGCGCTGTAGGGTCCCGGGTCCGGTGAGCGAGGTCGGGGCCGAGGTGCGGAGTTTCGCGGTGAATCCGGTCGGGGCCGTCCATGCCGACGGCGCGAACGGTGAAGGGTAACTCGGTCGGCGCCTGACCCCGTTGCGGTCTCGCGGCACTCGTTCGATCTCTCCGTCCGGGTTCCGGATCGGCGCAGGGAGGGGAGCAGCTCAAGGTTGACATTAGTAATACATATGATAAAGATATCAGTTACATATTTCAGGAGTTCCTTTGCATGCTGAATGTTGGTGGGTGCGAGCTTGCGAAGGGACGAGAACGATGAATCTGCCCGTTGAACCACTGACGTCCATCCGTGAAATCGGCGCGATTCCGGTCGCGCAAGGTGGACCAACGGGGGTGGACGTTGTCGAGGTTCCCGAGTTCGCGGAGATCGCGCAGGAAATCGCCCGAATGGGGCTCGGCGGGGTCCGTGCCGTGGACTGGGAAACCGTGTCGGCCAATGCGGGATTCATCCTGCGCGAACGAAGCAAGAACCTGCGCGTCGCCGCGTATCTGGCCTACGGCCTGTACGAAACGCGGGGCCTGAAAGGACTCGGGGTCGGAATCGGTGTCATCGCCGACATGTGCGAGGCATTCTGGAACGACCTTCACCCCCCGCCGAACCGCCTGCGCGGGCGCGTGCTGGCGTTCCAGTGGCTGGCGGAAAGGGTTCTCGCGGCTCTGGACAGAGGCGCCGCCCCGGCGGACGCCTCGGACTTCGAGCCCGCACTGGGGCAGACCGAGAGACTGGTGGCGAGTCTCAACGAGCAGTGCCCGGATGCCGGCGACGCGATGCACAGGCTCGTCCCCGTCTTGCGGGCCAGGCGCGAAACGCTCGTTCGTACGGCGGATGCCCGCCGCCGGCTGGACGAAGCATCGATGTTGCGCACGGGTTCGGCATTGCCGGGCGATGCGCGGGCGATCGGGTCATCCCGGTCCCGCGCGACCGGCGGCCAGGCGGAGCGAAGGGAGCGCGAGCGGTCGTTGCGCGAGCTCGGCCGGTCGATGCTCGAAGCTGCGCGTGCCTTGCGAAGCGGCGACGCCGCCGACGTGCGCGCCTACACCCTGCAACGCGCGGCCATCTGGCTCCCGGTACGCGAGCTGCCTCCGTCCACCGACGGCAGGACCGAGCTTCCCCCGCCGGCCGTAGAGATGCGCGGCGCGATTGCGGCGGCCGTGACCGGAGGGAACCCGGCCGGTGCGCTCTCCATCTGCGAGGACGCCGCCACCGACAACCTGTTCTGGTTCGATGCGCACCGCATCGCGGCCGAGGCGCTGATCGCCATGGGTCACGCGCCGGCCGCACGGGCGGTGCGCGCGCAGACCGGCGCACTGCTCTCCCGGCTGCCCGGTCTCGGCGACCTGAGCTTCAACGACGGAACCCCGTTCGCCGAGCCGGTCACGCGTCAGTGGCTCGGGATTGCGAACGGACGAATCGATGGAGGGACCGCGCGCCCGGTGCCCGGCTCCGGAGCGTGACCGAAGACCAGGGAGCGACGACTCGCCGGTTGCGGATTCAAGGACCTGCATCCTTGCATCGGCCCCGGAGCCCGACCGGCACCACTTCATAGAAGGGAGCGCTACGCCACATGGCCAACGAGACATCCGTCGCGCCGAAGGAGCGCGTCAACATCCGGTTCTCACCCGCCACCGGCAATCAGACCGAGGAGATCGAGCTGCCGTTCAAGCAGGTAATCATCGGCAAGTTCAACACCGGGACGGACGAAACCGCGCTCGAGGATCGCGAGTGCGTCAACATCGACAAGGACAGCTTCAACAGCGTGATGTCGGCGCAGGAGCTGAGCCTCGACTTCAGCGTCGCGGACGTCCTGTCCGGCGAGGAGGACGCCTCGATTCCGGTCAGCCTGAGCTTCTCCACCCTCAAGGACTTCGAGCCGGAGCAGGTCGTCAACCGCGTCCCCGAGCTGCGCCGGCTCATGGCGCTCAGGAGCGCGCTGCTCGCGCTGAAGGGGCCGCTCGGCAACGTCCCCGCGTTTCGCAAGTCCGTGCAGGGCATCCTCGACGACGAGGACCTTCGACGGAAGCTTCTCGACGAGCTCGGAATCGGCGCCGATGAAGAGTCCGTCGGCGACGACGAGAAGGCGTGAACTGACGGTAGCCGGCGACGCGCATCGCCCGTCGCCGGACCGTGCAAGTCGGAGGGAGTCAAATGAGCGACGCAGACACCGCATTGCAACCTGAATCCGAGGCGCCCGACGCCGCGGCGGAGAGCCTGCTGGAGCAGGTCATGCGCGAGACCCGGATCTCGCCCGCGGACGAGTGGTACGCACCGGCCCGCGACGGCATGGCGGCGTTCTTCGCCGAGCTGGTCAGGACGGCACGCCCGGGCGAGAAGATCCATGCCTCGCGCGTGGACGAGATGATCGCCGGCATCGACGCCCGGGTCTCGCGCCAGCTCGACGAGATCCTGCATCACGCGGAGTTCCAGGAGCTCGAATCGTCCTGGCGCAGCCTCAAGTTCCTCGTCGACCGCACCGATTTCCGCGAGAACATCAAGGTTCAGCTCCTCAACGTCTCCAAGGACGAGCTTGCGGAGGACTTCGACGATGCTCCCGAGACGGTCAAGTCGGGCCTCTACAGGCACGTCTACGTCACCGAGTACGGTCAGCTCGGCGGCGAGCCGGTGGCGACCATCATCGCCAACTACGATTTCGACGCCTCCAGCAAGGACATCGCGTTGCTCCAGGAGCTCGCGAGCGTCGCCAGCATGGCTCACGCTCCGATCATCGCCGGGGTGTCGACCCGCATGTTCGACATCGGGGACTGGGGCGATCTGGCCGGAATGAAGGACCTGGCGGCGGTGTTCGATGCGCCGCAGTACGCCAAGTGGAACTCCTTCCGCCAGTCCGAGAACGCACGCTACGTCGGGCTTGCCCTGCCGCGCTTCATGCTGCGCGCCCCCTACCATCCCGAGAACAACCCCGTGCGTGCGTTCAACTACGAGGAGAAGACCAGCGCGTCCTCGTCGGACTACCTGTGGGGCAGCGCCGCGTTCGCGTTGGCCACCCGGTTGTCCGAGAGCTTCGCGAAGTATCGCTGGGCGCCGAACATCATCGGCCCGCAGGGGGGCGGGGCGGTGGAGGACCTGCCCATCCACTTCTACGAAGCGATGGGACGTCTGAACGCCAAGCCGCCCATCGACGTGATGATCTCGGACCGCCGCGAGTTCGAGCTGTCCGAGCAGGGGTTCATTCCGCTCACCCTGCGCAAGAACGAGGACAACGCCGCGTTCTTCTCGGCCAACTCGGTGCAGAGGCCCAAGGTGTTCGCCGACACCGAGGAGGGGCGCACCGCCCAGGCCAACTACAAGCTCAGCACGCAGCTCCCGTCGATGTTCATCATCAATCGCCTCGCGCACTACATCAAGGTGCTGCAGCGCGAGAACCTCGGCACGTGGAAGAGCCGCTCGGAGCTCCAGGAAGAGCTCAACGGCTGGATCCGGCAGTACGTGTCGGACCAGGAGAACCCGTCGGCGGACGTGCGCAGCCGCCGCCCGCTGCGCAAGGCCCGGATCGTGGTCGAGGAGATCGAGGGCGAGGTGGGCTGGTACCGGGCCAACATGCTGGTGCAGCCGCACTTCAAGTACATGGGCGCGGACTTCACGCTGTCGCTCAGCTCTCGCCTGGAGGGACCGTAGTGGTTCCGTGTACGCCGCCGTCAGGTGCGTCGCCCACGGTCCCCAGGGCGGCACCGTCGCTGTTCGAGCGGCTGGCCGCGGCCGAAGCGGGGACCGTGGCCCGGGCCGCGGATCGCGGTGCGGCCATCGCCTCCATCGTCCGCAACCTCCACATCAACCTGAACAGCCACGCGGGGAGCGTTCCGACCCGGCCGGACTGGGGCCTCTCGGACCTGCACGATCTCGCGATGCGGATGGAACGGTCCGCCCACGTCCTGGCTGGGGAGATCAAGCGCCAGATAGAGGCATTCGAGCCGAGACTGCGGCGGGGGGGGGGGCGGGGCCGGCCGGGGGGGGGGGGGGTCATGGGAGCCGAGACTGCGGCGGGTGAGCGTGCGGCACCGGCCGGAGCGGGAGGCGTTCATGGTCGCGAGCTTCGACATCCGCGCCGAGCTCGTGTTCGCCGACGAGTCCCTTCCCGTGACGCTGGAGACGCGCATCCATCCGAACGGCGCGGTCATCGTGAACTGAACGCGATGCGCTTCGACCGCTACTACCGGGAAGAGCTGAGCTACCTGAGAGAGCTCGGTGCGGAATTCGCGGGGAGGAACGCGAGCCTCGCCCCGTTTCTCGCGCGCGAGAGCTTCGACCCGGATGTGGAGCGTCTGCTGGAGGGATTCGCGTTCCTGACCGGACGGCTGCGGCAGAAGCTCGACGACGAGCTGCCCGAGCTCACGCAGTCGCTTGCGCAGATCGTCGCGCCGCATCTGCTGGCGCCCATCCCGGCCATGACCGTGGTCCAGTTTCTTCCCTCCAGGACGGGCGGCCTCGCCCGCATGACGGTCAAGCGGGGCTCGGAGCTTGCGTCGCGTCCGATCCGCGGCGGACGGTGCCGGTTTCGCACCTGCTACGACGTCAGGCTGACACCGGTGCGGGTGGCGGACGTGGGCTCGGTGACGCTGGTGCGGCACGGCCGCATCCGGCTGGAGCTCGCTCTGACCGACGGCGCGGAGGTTGCCGAGCTCGAACTCGACCAACTGCGCCTCTATCTCGATCCGGACGGCAACGGAGCGCTCGCGCGGTCGCTCTACATGGCGCTGCGAACGCAATGCCGCGGATTGCGGGTGGAGGACGGCTCGGGCCGCGGGTACGACCTGGCGCCGGACATGGTCCGGCCAGTGGGTTTCCGCACCGACGAGGCGGTGGTGCCGTGGCCGGACAAGGCCGCGCCGGGCTGGCGGTTGCTGCAGGAGTACTTCGTGTTCCCCGACAAGTTCATGTTCCTCGACATCTTCGGTCTCGAGGAAACGGCACGGTTTTCGGGCGGGCGGCTTGTCGTGGTGTTCGACCTCGACGAGCCCTTTGCCGACTCGGCGGGGCTGAACGCCGACAGCATACGGGTGAACGCGACCCCGGCCGTCAACCTGTTCGACGCGGACGCCGACCCCGTCCGGGTCGACGGCCGCCGGGCCGAATATCGCCTGACGGCGCGCGACAGTGCCGGCAATCGGCACGAGATTCACTCGGTGCGGCGGGTCCGCGGCCACGATCGGAACGCCGCAGGCGCACGGGGCCGCGTGGAGTACGCGCCGCTGGAGACCTTCGATGTGCTTGGGCAGGCGCGCGATCGTG
>MKWU01005057.1_pt1 | contig 14758 bp, 12 predicted proteins | sample 809101 | NCBI WGS metagenome assembly MKWU01 (sample SAMN05860141, study PRJNA318959) | sponge metagenome | host: Aplysina aerophoba | place: Slovenia: Piran, Adriatic Sea, Gulf of Piran | collected 2013-05-07 | reverse complement strand
GCCCGTAGGAGGAGATGGACTCCGACGGCGCCGGCACGAACCCGCCCGACGCCTTCGCCAGGATGCCGAGGCCCAGGTCCAGGATCCGCAGCAGCGGGAACGTGCGCCAGCCGCAGGCGGCCGGCCATTCGGGGCTGAGCACGGTGCGTTCGGGCAGCGTGCAGGTGATCACCTCGTTCACGCCGTCGTTGATGATCATGTCCGGGGCGAAGGCCAGGAAGAGCGTGCCGAGCGACTTGGCGTAGTACCGGCCGTTGGCCGGCCAGTTGAGCGAGCCCTTGATCTGCGGATCGGTGCCGGCGAAGTCGAAGTTGATGCCGTCAGGCGTCTTGGTCATGGTGGCCCGCAGCTTCACGTAGTGGCGCGGCTCCCGGGGCTGCACGTCCACGTACTCGCAGAAGTCCTCGAAGGTGTACGACCCGTCGGGGATCATCGGCAGCACCGTCTCGCGCAGGCTCCGGGTGCAGCGGTCGAGCAGTCCCTGGAAGGTCTGCGCCAGCGCCTCGGCGCCATAGCGCTCACACAGCTCCTGTACCCGCATGACCCCGATGCCGCAGGCGTTCACGAAGGCGTCGATGTCGGCCCGCAGGTCGTCGGGGAAACGAGAGTTGTTCAGGATGGTCTCGAAGAGCGCCTCGTTGAGTTGCCCCCTGTCGTAGAGCTTGACCGGCGGCACGACGAAGCCCTCCTGGAAGATCTCGAATGCTGTGAGCGGAACGCTGCCCGGCGTGAGGCCCCCGATGTCGTTGACGTGGCCGAACACCTGCACGTAGGCCACGATGTCCTCACCGGAGAAGACCGGCCGCGTGATGCACATGTCGCCGAGGTGGGTGATGCCCCCGTCGGACTTGTACGGGTCGTTGTAGAGGAAGACGTCGGTGGGGTGGATGTTGCCGGCGAACTTGGTCATGACCGGCGTGGGCACCGAGGCGAACGACAGGGCCGTCACGCTGTTGCCGTGCGAGTCGAAGATGCCCGACCGGTGGTCGTGCTGCTCGCGCACGATCGTGGAGCGCGCCGTGCGTTCCACCTGGATCTCCATCTCGCGGCGCGCCGACTCGATGGCCCCCTCGATGATCTCGAAGAGGATCGGTTCGAACTCGGTGGTCACTTCAGAACCGTTGCCGGTGGGTGACATGGGTCGGCTCCTTTGGGTCGTCGTCGGAGTGGTCGTCGTCGGAGTGGTCGTCGGCCGTTGTCAGGCGGGTGAAACCTCAGGAGAGGTGGATGATGAGATTGCCGAGGGCATCGGTCCGGGTATTGGCCCCCGGGGGCACCAGCACGGTGGAGTCGTACTCGACGATGATCGCCGGCCCCGCAACCTCGTGACCGACCGCCAGCCGGTCCCGGTCGTAGAGGCGGGTCTCCTGCTGGCCGTGGTTGGGGCCGTAGTACACGTCGCGGGCCCCGAGCACGGCGTCGGCCACCGAGCCCTCGCGGGGGGTCGTCTCCGCCAACTCGATCCGCGGCAGCGGGCCGATTCCCCGGACGCGCAGGTTGACGAATTCCACGGCCTGCTCACCGGCGTAGTGGTAGCCGTAGGTGCGCAGGTGCTCGGCGTGGAACGCATCCACCGCGGCGTCGAGACCGGAGCCCGACACCGGTCCGTCCGGAACCGGGACGGTCAATTCGGTGGCCATTCCGACGTAACACAGGTCGGCGAAGCGTTCCGTGGCGGGGGTGGCGATGCCCTGGCCACAGATGTCGGCAATGACCCTCGCCTCGAGTTCGGCGAACGTGGTCCCGATCCTCTCAGGCGAGATGTTCTCGGCGCGTGAGTTGACGGTCTGGGAGGCGCTGGCCTGGATGTCGGCCGCCAGGAGGCCCAGGCAGGAGCCGAGGCCGGGACGCGGCGGGACGACGATCCGGCGGATGCCGAGTTGTTCGGCCAGCTCGGCGGCATGCAGCGGGCCGGCACCTCCGTAGGCGAACAGCGCGTACTCGCGTGGATCGCGACCGCGGGCGATCGAGACCTGGCGCACCGCGGCGGACATCCGGGCGGCGGCCAACTGCAGGATGCCGTAGGCGAACTCCTCAGGGCCCAGACCCAGCTTGCCGCCGACGGTCCCCACGGCGTCGCGCGCCGCTTCGGCGTTCAGCGGCATGTCCCCGCCGAGCAGGTAGTCCGGAATCCGCCCGAGGACCAGGTTGGCGTCGGTGACGGTGGGTTCGGTCCCGCCCTTGCCGTAACACACCGGCCCCGGGTCGGCGCCGGCACTCTCGGGGCCCACCCGGAGGCGGTCGCCGGTGCCCAGGGAGGCGATCGATCCGCCGCCGGCGCCGATGGACACGATGTCGATCGACGGCATGCCCATGGGATAGATGTCCAGCAGCCCCTCGGTCGTCAGCAGCGGCCGGCCGTCCTCGACGAGGGCCACGTCGGTGGACGTGCCCCCCATGTCGTAGGTCAGCACCTTGTCCTCGCCGATCTCCTCGGCGAGCCAGGCCATGCCCAGGACTCCCGCGCTGGGCCCGGAGTAGGCGATGCTGGCCGGCTGCTCCACCACCCGGTCACTCTGGGAGAGTCCCCCCGACGAACGCATCAGCAGCAGCGGGGCCGAGTAGCCCGCTTCGGCGAGCCGGCCGTCGAGGCTGGCGAGATAGTCGGTCACGAGCGGCATCAGCGCTGCGTTCAGGCACGTCGTCATGGCCCGCTCGTACTCGCGGAACTCCGGCAGGACGTCCGAGGAGATGGTCAGGAAGCAGTCGGGGTGAACCTCCCGGAACACGTCGCGGGCCCGCTGCTCGTGGGAGGGATCCAGGTAGCTGTGCATGAAGCACAGGGCGACGGCGTTGATGCCCTTCTCCTTGAAGAACTCGGCGGCCGAGCGCACGTCGTCGGTGCTCATCTCCTCGAGCACTTCGCCCGTGTGGGTGATGCGACCCCGTACCTGCCGTACGTTCTCGAGGGGGACGACGCGAGGCGGCTTGACCCAGGTGTAGATGGCTCCCCAGTCACCGGGCACCGTCTGCCGGGCGATCTCGATCATCTCCCGGTATCCGTCGGTGACGATCAGCCCGAGGGAAGGCCAGCGCTTCTGGAGCACCGCGTTGAGGGCGACGGTCGTGCCGTAGTGGAGTCCGACCACGTCACCCGGTTCGAAGTTTGCCGAGCCCGCCAAGGCGGCCAGCCCCGTCAGGAACGCCTTGGTGTCATCCTCGGGCGTCGACGGCGTCTTGGCCGCGAACAACTGGCCGTCGGCATTGAAGGCCAAGAGGTCGGTGAACGTGCCACCCGTGTCGACTCCCACCCATACGTCTGCCATGACCACCTGCTCCCTCGGACTAGTTCTGCCGGCGATTCGCCGGGGAATCTAGCCCGCGGAAACAGAACCGGACATTCCGCCGGTGGGAACGGCCGGCGATCCCGCCAGTGATCGGAGGTGCACCGGATCCTCCAGCCACGAGATGCCATCCATGTACGAGGCGATCAACTCGGCCGTCATCGGCGGCTCGTGGAAGCAGAAGTCCGCCGGGGCGTCGGTGTGGACCAGGAGGATGCACCCCCGCTGGGTCAGCAGCGGGCCGTGGCGATGGTGCGGCGGGGTGGCCGCGGAGGTGCCCCCCGCGCGCCCTCCCCCCCCCCGGCCGGCCGGTCCCCGGCATGAAGAAGTCCCCGGCAAGCCAGATGATCTCCTCCCAGCACCCCGGATGGGATTCCTGGCGGTGGTCGCCGACGAAACCCCCCACGAGGACCACGATGCGCAGCAAGCCCTTGGGTCCGCCGTGGACATCGCCGCGAACCGGGTCGGGGAGGCGCAACGACTTCGACCACACGCCGTGAAGGCGGCCCGGAGTCTGCAGTTCGGCGGGGAACACGGTGGGTTCCCAGGGAAGGTCGACCGTGCGCACGACGCGTGGCGATCCGTCGTAATAGTCGTCCGGGGCGAAGTGCGGACTCCGGATGGCGACACCCCGCACATCCTCGAGGCACTCCACGTTCAGCGGTGCGGAACCGGTGGGTATGGCTACGAAGCCTCCGGCACCCAGCCGATTGCCGTCGACCAGCAGGCCGCCCTGCAGGATCAGGAGTTCAAGGGTGCCGCTGCGGCCATCAACCGGGGCGGCCCAGCCTCCCGGCATTTCCAGGAGAAGTGTGTGTTGGCCCGTTGTGGGATTGCCGGACAGCAGGCGTCCCTCACAGCCGTCCAACTGCCCGGGATCGACGACGGGCGCCGATGGGACCTTGTCGATCCGGAAGAACTGTGCGACGCTGCGATCGGGGTTTGGGACCACCGGCTAGGAGTCTGTCGAGCAGTCGACCGCAGAAGCTGCCGGACCCGCTGAACCTTGGACTCCGGCCTCCGCGGGAATGACGCGGGAGGGGGTTCGCAGCATCAGTCGGCGGTGATCGAGTGCGCCTCGTCGGCGCTGATGGCGCGCAGGAAACGCGCCAGGAAGGCGTCCCGGTCGGCGATCATCGCCGGCGTCCGTTCGGGGTCCAGGGCCAACTCCTCGATGAGGGCGGACAGCTCGATCCCTTGGTGGCCCAAGGCGGTTTCCAGCAGGCCGAGTCGTTCGCGGAGGTTCCACACCTCGGCCCCCAGAGCAAGGATCACCCCCAAGAGCCGATCATGGACGGGATCGGCGAAGGCGTGATAGCCCCCGCTCGCGGGACTTGACGCACCCTCCGGTGGATCGGCTGAGGGGTCCGGTGATGGGGACAAGGAATCCTCAGGCGCCGGGCTTGTCGGCCGCGTTCACCCAGCGGTTCTCGGGACAGAACTCCCCGGTCCGCAGGAGCGCGGCCGTGCCCCAGAAGGTCGGCTCGTCGTAGTCCAGGGGGCCGTCGCCGATGTTCACGAAGCCGGTCTCGGCCAGCAGAGCCTTGAAGTCCCGCGACAGGAACTCGTCCCAGAACGCTTCGCCGTTCCCCTTGCAGTCGTAGGACTGCAGGAAGGCCCTCTCCGGTGGCAACTCGGCATAGGGAGGCATGTCGAGGAAGCGAATGTGCCCGCCGGGACGCAGCAGCCGGTAGGCCTCGGCCATGACCGCGTCGAGCACCTCTGTACTGAGCTCGTGCAGCAGCAGGAACCCGGAGATGAGGTCGAAGCTTCCATCGGGGTAGCCGGTTGCCGTCGCGTCGCGCTGCTCGAACGCGATGGCGAGGCCTCGTTCCTCCGCCGTGAGATGCGCCCAGCGCAGCGCGGCGGAGGAGATGTCGATACCGACCACGTCGGCCGCCTCGGGATATGCCTCGCGGAGGGCCATCGTGAGGCCGCCGAAGGAGCATCCGAGGTCGAGGATCCGGTCGTAGGTGTCCGATGGTGCGTCCTTGGCGAATGCCACCAGAGCGCCCGGCGGGCTGCCTGTGTAGCCCGTGCGCCAGGCCATGCGGTACAGCGCTCCACCACGCTCGTAAACGGGGCCGACGAGCGGGTCGCCCCAGTACCCGCCGGGCACCAGGTGTATGTCGTCGAGTCCCTCGCTGTCACGCTCGGTGTAGTACTCGGGGAGCTCCAGAGAGGGGTCGAGCACGAGGCGGCCGGCGGGATCAGCCGGCATCCGGTCGAGGAGTCCCGCCAGTTCGTCCGTGTGGGCCTCAAGTGACCGCCGCGCCGCGGCCCAGCCCATCTTCTGCGCCTGGTGCTGTGTGGCGGCCGCGAACCGGTATAGGGGACTTGGCTCGATGATCGCGGCCGCCCCGTCCATGCTGGTCGGGGCGGAGCCGCCATCGGTCCTCTGGCGCTCGTAGCCGTCGAGGACGGCCTTCACGTGCACTGTGTAGTTGTAGCCCCGCAGGCCTTCGAGGTAGTCGAAGTGAGCTGCCTGCTCTTGGGTGGGAGCAGGCAGCTCAGGCATCTCGTCTCCCGAATTCTCGGGCCTTGGGTGGCTCGGGTCTCGCGCCTAGCCGGCGGCCTCGAAGTCCTGGATCCGCACGAGTCCGTTGCCGGTGATGGCACGGGTCAGCGCCAGGTAGTCGGCGTGGGCGTAGTCGAGCCCGGTCCAGGCGATGGGGTGGATCGGATAGTCCTCGGCAAAGATCCTCTGGATCTCCCGTGCCGCCTCGCCGGCTGTAGCGGGATCGGCTGTGGCTGCCAAGGCGGCGTTCAGGTCCTCGTTCTCGTATCCGAACCAGTTCAGGAACCCGCCGACACCGCCGTAGATGAAGCCGTAGTAGTTGGCGTCGTAGTAGCCCGGCGTGTCGATCACGTCGATGAAGAACTGCAACTCCCCGGTCCGGCCGTACTTGCGGCCGTCGAAGGTGGCACGCGGCTGCTTCTCGATATTGAGCTCGAATCCGGCCTCGCGGAACGAGTTCTGCACCAGGATGGCGATTTCCTCGTCCAGCGGAAGGCCGTCCGCGTACGCCAACGTCAGCGGCGCGTCGATGCCCGAGAGCACCGCCCCGGCCGCCTCGATGTCGTAGCCGCGGAAGAACTCGTTGGTGTAGCCCGGTGTTGGCGGGATCAGGATCGAGTCCCACACGAGGGCCTCGCCCTGGAAGACCACGTCGACGATGTCCTGGTAGGGGATCGCCTGGGCGATCGCCGCTCGCACGGCGGGATCGTCAAACGGCGGGTCGTAGGTGAGGGCCAGGAACGCACCGGTGGTGGTCGGCATGCGGGTCACCGCCACGCCTTCAGTGGCCTTGGCCTGCTCGACCCCGAGCGTGGTCAGCTCGGCAGCGAATGCCACATCGCCGCTGAGGAGCAGCTGCAACCGCGAGTTGGCGTCGGGCACGCTGCGCTGGATGACACGCTGCAGAGCCGGCTGGGCGCCCCAGTAGTTCTCGCGTGCCTCGAGGGTGACCGCGTCACCACCCGGGCCGAAGTCCACGACCCGGTAGGGGCCGAAACCGGCGGTGTTCTGGTTGAGCCACTCGTTGGCGTACGGGTCCTCCTCGGTGGCGTACTTCTGGACCTCGGCGGAGTCGTAGACGACCAGCCAGCCCGAACCCAGCGAGGGCAGCAGCTTGTCGCCGAAGATCCCGCTGATCTGGAGCGTGTAGTCGTCGACGACCTCGACCTGGTCGATGCTCACCAGGCCGGCGAGCGAGATCCAGAAGGCGCCGGTTGTGAAGCCGGACATCGTCTTCTCCAGCGACCAACGCACGTCCTCGGCGGTCATCTCGTTGCCGAAGTCGCTCATGACGCCCTGGCGGAGGTGGAAGGTGTACACGCTGCCGTCGGAGGAGATGTCCCAGCTCTCGGCCAGTTCGGGCTGGGCCTGACCGGCGTTGCCGTCTTGGAGGCTGGCGTACAGCGCGTCGCGATCGGCGGGAATCTCCCAGTTCGTGAGGCTGTCGTAGGTGGCGAAGAAGATGCCCACCGACGGGAGGTTGTTCTGCCCCGGGCCGTCGGGGTTGATCGCCAGTACCGGACCGGCGAGCGCGAATACGACCTCGTCGGGCACCGCGGAGGCTGCCGGTGCCGGAGCGGGCGGGGGTGGCTCGGGTGCAGCTGCGGGAGGCTCGGGAGCCGGCGCCGCTGCCTCTGCGGTGCGCTCGGCGGCCGCCGCTGCCTCTCGCTGGGCTTCCTCCGCGGCGGCTCGTGCGGAGTCGGCTTCGCTCTGTGCGGCGGCTGCCTGGGAGCGTGCCTCTCCGGCGGCTGCTTGGGCGTCCGCCAGTGCCGCCTCGGCCTCGGCGACGGCCTCCTGGTTGCCTTCGGCTGTGGCCTGGGCGAGGTTCGCTGCCGCCTGGGCCTCTTCTGCTGCGGCCAGCGCGGCATCCGCCTTGGCGGCGGCCGCCTGCGCGTCCGCCAGCGCCACCGTGGCGTCGGCGTCGGCAGCCCGCGCTTCGCTGAGAGCGGAATCGGCGGCTCCCTGTGCGCCGTCGTCGGTGGCGCAGGCTGCTGTCAGCAGTGCCAGCGCGCTCAGCGCGATCAGCCACCGCGCTCCTCTGGACGGTCGACGGTGGTTGCGCCTGCTCGGCGTTCCCGAGTTCTGGTGCATGATTCACTCCCCAGTGGTTCTGCCCCGAACAGCCGACGCTCGAGCCGTGCCGAGGCCCGATTCTGGAGGTTCGAAGATGACGCGGGCAGGGTAGTCGTCGGATTGGCGCCGAGCAACGAGCCGCGGCTTCGGTGTATCTCGCAACGGGGCGACAAAGTGGGGCGGCGCGGCGGCTCAGCCCGTCGCAAGGTGCTGTTGCTGTGTATCCCTCCAGGCTCACACGGCGCCGGAGAGATCCGATGTGGTGTTCTCGGGCCTGACGAGGATGCAGGCGGCGTCGTGACCGGGAATCGCCTCGAGCAAGGGGGGTTGGGATTCGTGGCACGCGCTGGTGACCAGCGGGCAGCGGGCTGTGAAGACACAACCGGCGGGTCGTTCGCTGCTGGTTACCTCGCCGCGCACGACGCTCGCCGCCGGGGCGACGTCGGGGTCGACGGAGAGTTCGGCGCCGATGAGAAACTCGGTGTAGGGATGTTTCGGATTGGAGAGCACCTCGTCGGTGGGGCCGATCTCCACGAGACGACCCAGGTACATGACCGCCACCCGCTCGCAGACGGCTCGGATCGCCTTCAGGTCGTGGGAGATGAGGACGTAGGTGAGGTTCAGTTCGCGCTGGAGGCGCAGCAGCAATCTGAGGACGCCCTCCTGCACCGAGACATCGAGTGAGGCCGTGGGTTCGTCCAGCACCAGCACACGCGGCGAGGTCGCCAGGGCTCGGGCGATGTTGACCCGCTGCTGCTGTCCTCCGGAGAGTTCGTGGGGATACCGCCCGGCCAGGTCCGGCGAGAGAGCGACCTGCTCCAGCAACTCATGGACCCGTCCCGCCAACTCGCCACCGCGCAGATCGGTGTGCAGAAGGAGGGGTTCGGCGACGGATTCCCAGACGTGGTAGCGCGGGTCCAGCGACTCGTAGGGCTCCTGGAAGACGATCTGCATCTCGCTGCGCCAGGAGCGAAGAGCGCGAGCCGGCGCGTCCACGATGGAGCGCCCCAACACCTCGATCCTGCCCAAATCCACCGGCGTCAGGCCGAGGATGCAGCGGGCGACGGTGGACTTGCCCGACCCGCTCTCACCGACGATGCCGAGTGTCCGTCCGTAGGCGACGGTGAAGCTCACATCCTCCACGGCCACCACGTCAGGCACGCCGCGCCGCGTGGGGAAGGTCTTGTTCAGACCCTCGACGGCAATGGCGGCGGTGCCTTCAGCCGCTGGGGCGTTGTGCGCTGCGTCGCTCATCAGTTGGTCCCCGCCACTCTCTGTTGGCGCAACTCGCGCAGGTCCGAAGCCGCGATGAGGCGCTTCGTATAGTCGTGCTGCGGCGAGAGGAGCACTTGCCGCATGTCCCCGTCCTCCACGACTTGCCCCTCGTGCATCACCGAGACGGTGTCGCAGTACTGGGCGATGATGCCCAGGTCGTGGGTGATGATGAGCACCGACAGTGATAACTCGGACTGCAGGAACGCGATCAACTCCAGGATCTGCCGCTGGATCGTGGCGTCGAGGCCGGTCGTCGGCTCGTCGGCGATCAGCACCTCCGGATCGCACAGCAGGGCCGTGGCGATGACCGCCCGCTGTGCCAGCCCTCCACTCAACTCGTGGGGGTACGAGCGGGCGATCCTGTCCACGTCGTCGATGCCGACCAGACGCAGCCGCTCGCGTATCCGGGCGGCGCGTCCGGCGCGGTCCAGATCCAGATGGGCCTTCAGCACGTTGCCCATCTGGGTCTCGATGGTGGTCATCGGGTACAGGGCGGTACGGGGATTCTGGAACACCATGCCGATCGACGCCCCGCGCAACTCCCGCAACTCAGCGGCGTCGAGATCGAGAAGCTCCCGGCCGGCGAGTTGCACCGAGCCGGAGGTGACTCGCCCGCCCGGGGGCAGGAGCCCGATCACCGAGCGCGCCGTCATCGACTTCCCCGAGCCCGTCTCGCCCACGAGTCCGTGCATCCGGCCCCGCGTGAGAGTCAGGTGGACGCCGTCGAGCACGGGGGTGACGCCGTCGCGCCCTTCGATCTCGACGCTGAGGTCTCCCACCACGAGTGCGGGTCCGGTCATCGGAGGTGGACCTCCCGGACCTGTTCGATCCCCTCGCTGAGCAGGTTGAAGGCGAAGACCGCGAACGCCAGGAAGATGCCGGGGAAGATCGAGATCCACCACTGGCCCGTGGTGATGTAGCTCGCGCCTCCGAGGATCATCGATCCCCACTCGGGTGTGGGCACCTGCACCCCGACGCCGAGGTAGGCCAGGCCCGCCAGCGTGAGGATCCCGTAGCCCATCGACACGCCGAACTGCACGACGGCGGGGCCGAGTGAGTTGGGCAGCACGTGGCGGAACACGAGGCGTGTCGTCGAGTTCCCCAGCGCCACCGAAGCCTGGATGAAGCGTTGTTCGCGGACGGTCAGCACGCGGCTCCGGACCAGCCGCAGGAAGACCGGGGCGTTGACGAAGGCCAGGACGAACACCACGTTCGTCAGGCTGTTCCCGCCCAGCGACACGAGGGCGATCGCCAGGACCAGCAGCGGGAAGGCCTGCACGATGTCGGCGACCCGGATCGAGAACTCGCCCATGAGGCGCCGGGAGAACCCCGCGGCCACTCCGAGCGCGATGCCGATCAACGCTCCGAGCCCGACCCCGAGCACCACGATCGTCAGATCGATTCGGGGTGCGTGGAACACCCGCACGAAGATGTCGAACCCGGAGCGATCGGTTCCGAATGGATGCCGGCCACTCGGAGGCAGCAGAGCCTCGCGCGGGTTGGCGATCTCGGCGCCGAACTGCCAGACCGCCGGTACCACGAACGCGCCCACGGCGAGGACGATGATGATGAACGAGCCCCACAGCAGCGGGGGGTTCAGGTTCCTTCGAAGCCGCCGGCCGAAGCTCTCGGTATGACGCGCCAGGACCGCCCCGGTCGCATGTCCGCTACGTGGCTCGGGGGACGGGTTCACAGCCGCACCCGCGGGTCGATGACCCGGTAGAGCAGGTCAACCACGAAGAAGATGGCCACGGACAGCGCCCCGGCCACCAGGACGAAGCCCTGGACAGCCGGGAAGTCGCTCTGGCGGATGGCGTTGACGGCGTACTGGGCCGCGCCCCCCCAGGAGAAGACCGTCTCCACGAGCACCGCACTACCCAGCAGCACGCTGAAGAGGATCCCAACGAAAGTCACCACCGGGGGAAGTGCCCCGCGGGTGGCGTACAACCAGAGTCTGCGATTCGAAAGGCCGCAGGCTCGTCCGAAGAGGATGGAATCGGATGTCAGCGACTCGATGGCAGCCGAGCGGGCCAGCCGGGCGATCGGTGCGGTGAAGATGAGCACCATCGTCATGAGCGGCAGCCAGATGTGGTGCAGGGACGCCTTGAGCGCCTCACCGTTCAGCGTGATCATCGCATCGAAGAGCGCCGCGCCCGTGACGTCACGCGGGGCGGGACCCCCCGGGGAGAGTTGTCCCGTCGGTCCCGGGGCGATGCCGAACTTGAAGAAGAAGACGAACAGCAGGACGAGCCCCAGCCAGAAGTCCGGCACAGACAGCGCGGAGAAACTCCCGAACCGGACGGCTCTGTCCCCTGCCCTTCCTCGCCGATGCGCCGCGTAGCTGCCGAACGACAGACCGAAGATCAGGGCAAAGGCCAGCGCGAGGACGACCAGTTCCAACGTGGCGGGCAGCCGGTCGGCGAGATCGGTCGTGACCGGGCGGTCGGTGAACAGCGACGTGCCCAGATCGCCGCGGACGGTGTCGCCGAGGAAGTCGACGTACTGCTCGCCGAGGGGCCGGTCCGTGCCGAGTTGGGCCTGGACGCTGGCGATCACCTCCTCGGTGGCGAACGACCCGGCAACGAGATAGGCAGGGTCGCCGCCTGCGAGTCGCGTGAGGAAGAAAGTCGCGGTCGCAACGCCGAATAGGATCGGGATCATGAACAGGATGCGCCGGACGATGAGCCACGCCCACTGCCGTGCCCTCACGACCGCGCCTCTCGCACGAGTCGCAACCGTACTCCGGGAGCCCGGCACGCGCGGACTCCGAAGCCGTGGCGCCGCTCCGCTGCCGGTGTACCGCTGACCGACGCTGCTGTGCCGATTCCACCGACGGACCATTCGATTCCCCGCGGGATCGGTGGGCCGCCCACCCCGTCGGCGAGCGCCGCCTTCCGCTCGTTGATCGATCGCCCGGAGTCCACGATCGTCGTCGGTGCGGTGAACGCCCTGTCGGCTCGACTCATCGAGAGGGCGGGGTTCGGCTGCTGCTTCGTGACCGGCGCAGGGCTCGCGAACGCGCAGTTCGGGCTGCCGGACATCGGGCTGGTTTCGGCGACCGAGGTGACCGACGAGGCCGCCAGGATCTGCGACGCCGTCGACATCCCCGTGATCGTGGACGCCGACACCGGCTTCGGCGGGCCGCTGTCGGTCATGCGCACGGTCCACCTGCTGGAGAAGGCGGGGGCCGCCGGCATCCAGATCGAGGACCAGGCCATGCCGAAGCGGTGCGGGCACTTCGCCGGCCAGCGGCTCGTCGAGCCCTCCGAGATGCTGTCGAGAATCAACGCCGCCCTCAGCGCACGCAGCGATCCCGACCTCGTGCTGATCGCTCGGACCGATGCCCGGTCGGTCGTGGGGATCGACGAGGCGCTGAGGCGCGCGCGCCTCTACGCGGAGGCAGGAGCCGACGTCATCTTCATCGAAGCTCCGCGGACCGTCGAGGAGCTGCGCCGGATTCCTGCCGCTCTGGAGGGGACGCCGACGATCCTCAACGTGGTGGAGGGCGGCAGGACGCCGCAGTTGCCGCTGGAGGAGTTGCAGGAGATGGGCTACCGGCTGATCCTCCACGCCAACCTGTTGCTTCGCGTCATGTTGAAGGCCGGTCAGGATGCCCTGGCGCACCTCTACGAGCGCGGCACGTCCATCGAATTGGGCGAACGCATCCTGCCTTGGGAGCAGCGGCAGGCCCTCGTGGATCTGGAGCGGTTCGACGAACTCGAGAATCGACTGAGCAGCAGGGAGATCCCATGAGCGGGCGGGCCGAGGATCGGCGGTCATGGCTGGGGTCGATCCCCGGCGAGGACCTCGACGTGTACGAGCTGTCGGGGTTCGGGGGGTCGGCAGGGTTCGGCGAGCGACCTGCGCTGCTCGTTATCGACGTGCAGTACCGCACCGCCGGTGACAGGCCGGCGCCCATCCGTGAGGCGATCGCCACCATGTACCCGACGGCCTGCGGCGACAGGGCGTGGGCCGCGATCCCGCACATCGTCCGGCTCGTCGGCGCGGCGCGGGAGGCCGGGATCCCCATCGTGTACCCGTACGTGGCGCCCAAGAACGCCGTCGATGCGGGGCGTTTCGGCAGCATCAACCCACAGGTCACGTCGATCTCGGGGCGCGGCTACGAGATCGTGGCCGAGGTCGCCCCGCAGGAGAGCGACGTGCTGTTGCCCAAGCGCCACGCCAGCGCCTTCTTCGGCACGGCGCTGGTGAGCTACCTCGTGGACTTCGGGGTGGACACGGTGATCCTGGCCGGTTGCACCACCAGCGGCTGCATCCGCGCCACGGCGGTGGATGCGTTCTCGTACAACTTCCGGACGATCGTTCCCGCAGAATGCGTCTACGACCGCATCCAGGCCAGCCACGACGTAGGGCTGTTCGATCTGGATGCCAAGTACGCCGACGTGCTGCCGGCGCAAGCGGTCATCGACCGGCTCACGGAGTCGACGGCTCCGTCCCGCTGACCGCCGGCGACGGCGCTCCGGTCTCACCGCGGCGGTCGCCGCCCGGTCGGGGGGCCCCCCGCCGGCGGGCGCCCCCCCCCCCCCGCCCCCCCCCCCCGTGGCGGCGGACCCAGGCGCGCGCGGCCGCCGGGCGGGTTCGCCGGCGGCGGCGGCGACCCGACCGGCTCGCCCTTCGGTCTCAGGACGGCGAGCGCCGCGACGGCCGCGACGGCCACCGCGGCAAGCACGATGAGGGCGGCCTGGCCCACCGCGGTGGTGAACGCCTTGTAGCCGGCGATCTCGTAGAGCAGGCCGTCGGCTGCCGAGACGCCCGGCGGCGCCGCGCTGCGCCCCAACGCCAGGTCGGTGGTGATCCCGGCGGGCACGTCCGGGTCGAGACCGGCGTCGCCCAGCAGCGAGCGGTGGATGCCGCCGACCCGCGAGGCGACCAGCGAGCCGATGGTGGCGATCGAGAGGAGTTGGCCCAACTGGATCGCCACGGTGTGCGCCCCCGAGACGATCCCGCCGCGCGAACTGGGCGCGGCGCTGAGCGCCAGATGGAGCGAGACCGCCGGGAACACCGACATCGCCGCTCCGACCAGCGCCAGGGCGATTCCCACGAGCAGGTACGGCGACGTGGGGGTAATGCGCGAGACCAGCACGAGGCCGGCCACCTCCGCCAGCACGGCCGTCACCAGCATGCGCCCGAAGCCGAACCGCTCCAGCAGGCGCATCGCGAACGGGGAGATCAGGGCGGCCACCACGCCGAACGGCATGAACGCCGCCCCGGCCACCAGCGGTGAGAACCCCAGCACCGACTGCAGGTAGGTGATGACGAAGAACATCGTCCCGACCACCGAGACGATGGCCAGCAGCATGATGACGAGGCCCCCGGCGAGGCGCCGGCGGTCGATCCCCGAGTCGGGGCGGGAGCCGGCCCCGCGGCGCACCGCCGCCGTCATGAGCGCCAGGACGCCCAGGCCTCCGAGCATCCGCCACAGCACCGAGCCGGAGGCCCGGCCCCCCGACCCCCCGCCACCCCCCGGAGCGGGGGCCCCGCCCCGCGGAGCCGGCGCTGATGAGGCCCCAGATCAGCAGAGCCAGGCCCACCGAGCCCGCAAGCGTGGGGAGCACCCGCAGTTCCGACGTGGCGGACGGCGCCGGTT
>MKWU01005056.1_pt1 | contig 14763 bp, 22 predicted proteins | sample 809101 | NCBI WGS metagenome assembly MKWU01 (sample SAMN05860141, study PRJNA318959) | sponge metagenome | host: Aplysina aerophoba | place: Slovenia: Piran, Adriatic Sea, Gulf of Piran | collected 2013-05-07 | reverse complement strand
CAGCCTGGATGGCAAGTACAGGCGGGTCGTAGGGAGCTTTTGCTCCCGTGGAAGGGCGTGTCTTCGGGTTGGGGGGTGCCTAACCACTTCTCCGACCCGGATTCCTCTTGAGCCGAGCCCTGTGACAAAGTGAATGGGCCGACCAGAACCGAACCGACGCCCCGCAATTGGGCCAATTTGGTTGAAATCGATGCGGTGCGTCTTGGTCGTCAAAGTGTGAAAGTCCGTCGTCCCAAGCCACTGATTTCCTTCATGTAGACTACAGCTATTTCCAAGCAGGCGAGTTTGACCTTGGCGCAGCGTCAATTCAGTTGTCCCTGGCAAAAGGCCAATTGGATTCACTGTCTTGCGCGACAAGGCATCGGTTCGGCGACGTCACGCATTCCAGTGCGCTGATTCCCGCAACAGTGACAGGTGGAACTCGCGCAATGCGTGCCGTGGTGTCGCTGTGACCAATCCGGCTACGTTGGTGCATCCTGAAGTGTGCGTTGTGTTCTTCTTTGCAGCGTTCACCGGCCTCCGTCGGACACATCGCGGTTGGACATGCGAAGCGGAATTGCCTACAAGATGCGGATGGGGCAACCCGTTTCGGCCTGCAGTTGGCGTCAGGCGGAGGGGAAGGACCCAGCAAAAGTGCAGTCAGACTGCGTTGAGTCCGGAGGGCATTGCAATGACCTTGACACCTCTCCCAATCAGGGCAGTTCCAGTTGCCACGTTCCTCGCATTGCTGATGGCGCTTCAGCCCGCTGCATCCCAGGAAAGTTGCGACGACTGGAATTCTCGTGATTTTTTCCGTGCCGTCACGCCGACTTCGGTAGAGCGATGCCTTGATGCCGGAGCGGACCCAAATGCGCGCGATGCGCACGGTCTGACCCCTCTCCACGCTGCAGCTGCGTTCAGCGAAGCGCCGGCTGTCGTGCAGTTCTTGCTCGACGCCGGAGCGGACCTGAATGTGCGCGATGCGTACGGTCGGACCCCTCTCCACACAGCGGCTGCGTTCAGCGAAGCGCCGGCTGTCGTGCAGTTCTTGCTCGACGCCGGAGCGGACCCGAATGTGCGCCAAGAGAACGGTCGGACCACTCTCCACGCTGCGGCTGCTGTCGGCGAAACGCCGGTTGTCGTGCAGTTCTTGCTCGATGCCGGAGCGGACCCGAATGTGCGCGATGCGAACGGCCAGACCCCTCTTCACTTAGCGGTTGAGTTCAGCGAAGCGCCGGCGGTCGTGCAGGCTCTGCTGGATGCCGGAGCGGACCCGAATGTGCGCCAAGTGAACGGTGGGACCCCTCTTCACATTGCGGCTTCGTTCAGCGAGGCACCGGCAGTCGTGCAGGCTCTGTTGAATGCCGGAGCGGACCCTAATGTGCGCGCAGAGAATTTTGGGACCCCTCTCCACACTGCGGCTGTGTTCAGCGAAGCACCGGCTGTCGTGAAGTTCTTGCTGGATGCCGGAGCGGACCCGAATGCCCGCGGCCCGGGCGCTTGGACCCCTCTCCACGTTGCGGCTATGTACAGCGGAGCGCCGGCTGTCGTGCAGGTTCTGCTTAATGCCGGAGCGGACCCGTCAGCTCGTGATGATGCAGGAAGAGTACCAATTGAGCTTGTTCCAGAAGATTCCCTGCTGCGTTCGACCGACGTATACTGGCGATTGAACGATGGACGTTTCGAGTAGCTGCGGCGAGCGGCGAATCGCGGAATCGAACGGAGAGCTGCGCAGGAACACGTTGGGGCTTCTGCTCACACAGTTACGGCTCGCCTTGCAGGTTCGGGAAACAAGCGCCTGATCCGATGGACATGGTCGCCGGCAAGCTGGAGCGGCCTGTTCAGCATTCTCTCCTCGTTCCTGGCGTGGAATGGGAAGAATCGACAATGTGAACCCGATTGGCGAGTTTCGACCTTGGCGTGTGTGCTCCATGCCCATTTGCAAAACATGCAGATCTCTCCGTACGGTGCACCCAGTTCCCAATGTGCAGGCCATCGTTTGACGTATTGGACGTGGACATGAAGTCCGAACGGTAACTCAAGGCATTGCGGCTTCGATGCCGGCTGTGTCACCCCGCAGCATGCCTGCTTTAGCTGCGCCGACAAGGCGCCAAGCGATAAGTGTGAATTCCTTTCCTCAATCGCGTATCGCAATCCAAGCGGCGCTTGACACTTTGGTTGCGCCCATTGGGATTCGCGGGAAGTTCCCACGATCGAGTGGCAGGCCACCTGACGATTCGAAGGATCGAGGCTGCCCGAATCCGGCGGTCCTGCAAGCCCTCCGACGACGCGCCGCCATTCAAGGCGCCTGTGTGGACCGGCAAGCCCCAACCGCTCTCTCCGGCCTTGTCGTCGCGTCACTGATCAATTGCCTGCCCGCATGTCGTTGTGTCCACGATCGACAAAGCCGACAGCGTCGCCACCCTGTTGTACAATCGATTTAGGGCGCTCGTTTGTGCTGTCCAGCCTTGGTGAAACTGCAATTCCGCAGATTGAACTTCGCCAAGAGCCGAGTGTGTTTCTCGGGGTCCGTCCATCACAGGATTCACCCTTGGCCTTGATTTGCATATCCACACTCGTCGCGTTGCTTGAACTCGCTTGCAGGGTCTAGTAGATGGCGATTGCAAAACGCGCGGAACAAGCACCGTTTTGCTTGTTTGGCTTGATATCTCGATTGTTGCAGAGTCGGCAGGTGGGCTATTTCATCGCCTGCGGAACCGGTGCAAGGGGCATGCTCCCGGCACCGCGGCGACGAAACAACTGTCCGTGCCGAGAGCACATTCCGCCGGCGCTTTGCGGAACTGGATTCGACAGGAACGAGTCGAATGGAAATCGAAGAAATCGCCGCAGTTGACCTGGCCAACATTCTTCACCCAACGGCAGGCCGCAAGACCGCCGAAAACGGAGAGTTGCTGGAGCCACATGCCAGCATCTATCCGTACGACGTCAAGCTGGACTATGGTGACGTGCTTCTAGTGCCAGGCACCGCCACCTCCGTCGCCAGCCGCAAGGATGTTGATCTCTGCTCCAGCGTGGAATTTTCCGGACAGGAACAAGTTCGCTACGAAGGCGTCCCTGTCATGGCCGCCAACATGGATGGAGTGGGATCGCTTGCCATGGCGCGGGCGCTGGCGGAGCATCGCATCTTTACGTGCCTTGCTAAGACGCACACAACAAGCGCTCTCGTTGAGTTCTTCAGATCCGACGAGCGTCTGCGAGACTACTCCGCAGTCACGATCGGACTGCGCCCAGAGAACATTCAAGTTTTCCGGGAGGTCAGCGATGCGCTTGGCGGCCTTGGCTATGCCTGCCTTGATGTCGCAAACGGCCATACAATGCGCTTTGTGGAGTTCGTTGGCCGCTTCAGGAAGGAATTTCCGAATACCGTCATCATCGCAGGAAACGTTGCAACCCCTGAACAAACGAGCTTCCTGGCGGAAGCAGGCGCCGATCTGATCAAGGTGGGCATCGGGGCTGGAAGTGTCTGCGAAACCAGAATCAAGACTGGTGTGGGATACCCGCAGCTTTCAGCGGTTCTCGAGTGCGCTGCGGCTGCCCGGGCTGTGGATGCCAAGATCGTTGCGGACGGCGGATGTACGTGCCCGGGCGATGTTGCGAAGGCGCTGGCTGCGGGTGCATCCTTTGTGATGCTCGGCGGCATGTTTGCAGGGCACAGGGAGGGCGGCGGAAAGATTGTTGCCAGCCGCTTCGCAAGCGGCGAAGTTGACGCCGAAGGCCGTCCCGTCATACGTGAAAGGCGTTTCGTCCAATTCTATGGCATGAGTTCGCAGCTCGCCAACGAAAAGCACTTTGATGGATTGAAGCCCTGGAAAACCAGCGAAGGCCGGGAGGTGCTGCTTCCCTTCAAGCCGTCGCTCCGCGACACCCTTCGGGACCTGTTGGGGGGACTGCGAAGCACATGCACCTATGTCGGCGCAAAGAGCATTTCGAAGCTGCCTGAAAGGGCGCGGTTCGTCCGTTGTCACGACACCCACAATCGCGTGTTCGAAAACATGTAGCGATTGATTCGGCAGCTTCTCCGATCCCGGCGCTGCATCTCGGTTGGCGCGGCTGCCGGCTTCAGTTCCCGTATCGTTGACACGCCTCGACTTCTTGAGATCGCATTGGCGCAAAGCTCCCGCAAACTTTTTCGACGGGCAAGTTCCGCCCGTCACGAGTCGAATCGGTGGGCGTTGCCGAACGAAACTGCGCCTGCCAATCAAGGAGTCGCCGTTTGGGCCTATGCGTGGAGACTCGTCAATTGCGCAAAATGCTGCTCGGCCTGATCCGGATAGTCTTCAAGTTCCCGTGCAATTCGGTTTGCCAATCCATCCGGCATGACGCGCAAGGGGCGTCCAGTTTGCAGAGCCTTGATGTACGTTTCGCAGGCGCGCTCGAAATAGTACATTCTGTGAAACGCGTCGGCCACTGATTCGCCAAGCACAAGCACGCCATGGTTGCACATCACCAACACCTTGACCTGACGGTCGGCGAGCAGCTTGGCACAACGTTCGCCTTCCTCTTCAAATGCCAGGCCGCCAATCCCTTCGTCCGTTGTGTGCCTCCGAAAGAACATCGCTGTGTTCAAGTCGATGGGCTGCAATGTTGAATCGGCAAGGCTTGCCAAGACCGTGCCATACACGGGATGAAGGTGCATCACGCATCGGGCGTGGGGGCAATGCCGATGAATTGGTCCATGCAGGCCCCATGCCGTGGGGTCCGGAGCGTTTGGCTGCGACATCGTGTCAGGATCGTTCGCATCCAGCAGCAGCAAGTTCGACGCTCGAACGTTCAGGAAATGCACTCGATCGGGATTGATCAGAAACCGAGCGCCGTCATCGCCAACTGCCAGGCTGAAGTGATTGGCAATGCCTTCATGCATGCCGAGCGCCGCTGCAATCCTGCATGCAGCTGCCAGTTCCATTCGGCTTTGCTGTATGTCTTCCGCTTCCAAATTCATCAGTCTGACACTTGCCGTCATTGCACCGCTCGCAATTCCTGTTGTTTCACGCGATGCAAATTGTAGCACGATGCCGATGCCAATCAACAAGAATGGGGCTTGAACTGGAGACGCATGACCGGACTCTCCGAAGGCGCATCGCGCCAATCTCGGCTCTGCTTGCTGGCCTGACGCAAATGCATCCTCGCCACCACTTTGTGCAGACACATTTGGCGGGAACCAGAAGGCGAATTCGTCAGTCCACCGGCATGCTGCCGAGCGCTGTCGCTGGCCTTGCTGAATTTGCATTGCAACATCCGGCCCGTCGGGACTGCGTCATGTCGATTCGGCAGGTTCGGGCTTCAACATTCGGTTCCCGTGTTGGGCTTGCGTTGCGCTCTTCCCGCCGGTCCATCCGTGTTGGTTCCTTCGAAACTGGTCGCGAATGTGACCCTAAAACGACGGCGCATGACGCCGACGCCACTGTGTGGCGCAGTGTTTCGGCGCTTGAAGATTGCTGCAGGCGTGGGCGGCAACGATGACGACCGACAGCCAGGAGCGTTCAGCAGGACCGCAGGGACATCTCCCGCACTTCCTGAAGCGGCGCCTGCCCTCGAAAACAAATTGCAGAGTCGAGCGGACCGGAAATTGTGTGGTTGGGGCGCGGCGGCGTTGCATTCAACGCTTGAATGGGCGAGCGACGCTCGCCCCACAGGCGCATTGCAAGGCGAAGACTGGTCAGCCTGTGGCCGGAAGGGCTGCCTTGACCTTTGCGGCCACCTCCGGAATCGTTCCGCCGCTGCTGACGAACTTCAACTGTCCGCTCCTGTAGTAGTACCCCGTGAGCGGCGCCGTCTTCTGGTAGTATTCCATCAGCCTGGTGCGCAGCGACAGTTCGTTGTCGTCCTTTCGCTGCTGCAATTCGCCTTCGCAATTGTCGCAGGTATCCTCTACAGCCGGAGGCTTGGTTTCACGGTGGAACACGGAGCCGCACCTGCCACACGAGAGCCTGCCAACAATTCGAGCCACCAGCAGATCGACATCCACCGTCAGTTCCAGCACCATGTCCAAGCCTATGTCGAGCTCCTCCAACAGCGTGTCCAACGCATCGGCCTGCACCAAGGTACGCGGGTAGCCGTCGAATATGTAGCCTGACTTCTGGCCTTCGGACAGCTTCTCACGGATCAGCGAATTTATGATTTCGTCTGTGACCAGCTCTCCGGCGTCCATAATGGCCGCCACTCGCTCACCCAGTTCCGTTCCGGAACTTCTTGCCTCTCGGAGCATGTCTCCTGTGGACAATTGCACCATTCCGAGATCCGACACCAGTATTCCGGCCTGTGTGCCCTTGCCGGAACCCGGTGGTCCAAGAAGAATTATGTTCATTTTCGCCTCGACGGTCCTCGTCTGCGCCGTTTGCCGCGCAGCTGAGACTTCTTTATCAAACCTTCGTACTGGTGCGCCAGCAAGTGGGACTGCACATGCGTGAATGTGTCCATTGTCACCGACACCACGATCAGCACCGATGTTCCTCCGAAGTAGAACGGAATTGCCAATTGGGAACGCAGTATCTCGGGCAGCAGGCAAACCGCTGACAGGTATGCCGACCCCAGCACGAGAATGCGTGTCACGACATGGTCCAAGTAGGCGGCCGTGTTTGCGCCTGGCCTTATTCCCGGAATGAAGCCGTTCTGGTTTTTCAGATTGTCGGCGACATCCTCGACCTTGAACGACACGTTCTGCGTGTAGAAGTAGCAGAAAAAGACAATCATGACGACGAAGAACAGCAGGTAAAGCGGCTGGCCGGGCCCGAAGTAGGCCAGCATCGTCGACATGAGCGCGTTGGTCTGGTTGCCGGAAAAGGTTGAAACCGTGGTCGGCAGCAACAGCAACGACGACGCGAATATCGGTGGGATTACCCCGGAAGGGTTGATCTTTATCGGAAGATACGAGGATCCGCCCTCGTATATCCTGTTGCCTCGCTGGCGGCGAGGATACTGTATGTGTATTCGGCGCAGAGATCGCTCGATGAACACGACCACTCCGATCACCACGACCACCATCAACATGACGCCGATGATGACTGCCGGCGACAAGGCTCCCGTGCGGCCCTGGCTGAAGAACTGCGCGAGCGCCGAGGGTATCTCGGCGATGATGCCGGTGAAGATGATCAAGGAAATGCCGTTGCCGATGCCGCGGGAGGTGATCTGCTCGCCGAGCCACATCAGGAACATGGTGCCGCCAACCAGCGTGATCACGCAGGAAATTCGGAAGTACCAGCCGGGATCAACCACCAGATTCCCGGCTTCAAGGCTCACCGCCAGGCCGTAGGCCTGGAAGGTTGCCAGGAACACTGTTCCGTAGCGAGTGTACTGGTTGATCTTCTTGCGGCCCTGTTCGCCCTCCTTCTTCAGCTGTTCCAGCCGAGGAATCATGGCGACCATCAACTGCACGATGATTGACGACGAAATGTAGGGCATGATGCCAAGCGCAAACACACCCATGCGCCCAATGGCGCCGCCCGTGAACATGTTCAGCATTCCGCCGATTCCGGTGGATGCGGTGGCGACAAAATCCCTCAGGGCAACCGTGTCGATGCCCGGAACCGGAATGAATGTGCCAATCCGGTAGACAATCAGGAGACCCAGCGCGAATAAAATCCTTTGCCGAAGCTCCTTTGCCTGGCCAAAAGTCTTCCAACTCAGGTTGGAAGCCATCTGTTCAGCGGCCGAAACCATTCACTGTCCTCTCATTTCTGCATTGTGCCCAGCGCGCACTTGGCGGGCGATCTGGTTTCAAGCTCAACCGCTTGGCGAGTCGCAGACTCACTTGCTGACCAGGTTGACCTTTCCTCCGGCTGCTTCGACGGCTGCCCTGGCGGCAGCTGACACAGACTGGAGTTCCAGTGTAACGGCCGCTTGAAGCTCTCCTCCCGCCAGCGCTTTCACGCCGTCGAGCTCGCGGCGCACGAGGCCGGCCCGGACCAGCGCGCCACAGTCGATCGTTCGGCTGGCGTCCAGCTTTCCGGAATCGATTGCCCTTTGGAGGGACGACAGGCTGATCGTGTTGATCCGCCGCCTGCCGCGGTTCTTGAATCCGCGCTTGGGCAATCTCTGATACAGCGGCATTTGGCCGCCTTCGAATGCGCCCATCGCCGTTCCGGAGCGTGCCTTCTGCCCGTTCATTCCGCGCCCGCAGGTCTTGCCGTATCCGGAACCGGGGCCGCGGCCAACTCGCTTGCGGCGCTTCCTTGCGCCGGGCACATCCGCAATTTCATTCAGCTTCATTTTCGTTCACCGCCCTGCTGCCGCGGCAGGCGAGTTGTCGACTACTCGCCTCGCTCTTCGACTATCGTGACTAGATGCGGAATCTTGTTGACCATTCCGCGAATTGCAGGAGTGTCTTCGAGCTCCCGCGTTCTGTGCATTCGGTTCAAACCGAGGCCAATCAGGATTCTGCGCTGCTTGGCAGGCCGACGTATCGGCGAACCGATCTGCTTGACTACAATTGTCCTCGCCATTGACTGCAATCCTACTTCTTGGCGTTGCGCATGCGGGCTTCAATCTTCCGCATGGAAATCTTCTTGCCGCGGCGCCGCCCGATCTCGCGCGGGCTCGAAATCTTGGACAGAGCGTCCAGCGACGCCCTTATCATGTTGTAGGGGTTCTGCGAGCCGATTGACTTTGCCACGACGTCCTGAACACCCAGCATCTCGAACACCGCCCGTATGGGCCCGCCGGCGATGATGCCGGTTCCGGGAGGAGCCGTGCGCAGGATTACCTTTCCTGCATCGTGACGTCCCTCCACGTCGTAGTACAGCGTCCGGCCTTCCTTCAGAGGAATGCGCACCAAGTTGCGACGCGCCTTCTCGGTGGCCTTTCGAATGGCCTCGGGAACTTCCTTGGCCTTGCCCTTGCTGAAACCCACCTGGCCTCGCTGGTTGCCAACCACGACCAAGGCCGAGAAGCCGAACCGCTTGCCGCCCTTCACCGTCTTTGACACCCGGTTGATGGCGACCAGTCGATCGCTGAACTCGGGCATTTCATCGCGTCTGCGACGACCGTTGTCTCGCCTCATTGCCATGTCTCTAGAACTCCAATCCACCTGCGCGTGCTGCATCCGCAAGCGCCTTCACGCGACCATGGTAGCTGTAGCCGCCGCGATCGAAATAGCATTGTGTGATGCCCTTTCCCGTTGCCCGCCGTGCGATCGCTTCGCCGATCGTTGCGGCTGCCTCGGCATTGCCGCCCTTGGGCAGTTGCAGCTTCCCTTCCCGCGACGACGCCGCGACCAGGGTGGTTCCATTCGAATCGTCAATGAGCTGCGCGCTGATGTTCCTGTTTGACCGATGCACCGAGAGCCTCAACCGTCCCTTGTTGCACGATCTGAGCCTGTAACGCACGCGTCTTTGGCGACGATGAAACAAATCGAGCTTCCTTGTTGCCATTGCCCGTTCCTACTTCTTCTTGCCAACCTTGCGGTACACATATTCGTCTGCATAGCGGATGCCCTTGCCCTTGAAGGGCTCCGGTGGCCGCCAGCGCCTTATCTCAGCCGCGGTCTGCCCAACCTGCTGCTTGTTGATGCCTTTCACAATGATCCTGCCGGTTGAGGGAGTCTCGATTGTAACGCCGTCGGGCGCCTTGACATTGACCTCGTGGCTGAGGCCCAGAACCATGTTCAACACGTCCCCGCGCATCTGTGCCCGATAGCCCACGCCGGTGATCAGCAACTCCCGCCGAAATCCAGTCGTCACCCCCGTCACCGAATTGGCGATCAGGCTGCGCATGAGACCCCACTGCTCACGCGCCTTCTTGCTGTCCGAAACCGGAGACACCACAAACGTGCCGTCCTTCATCGAAACCCTTGCCTCAGGCGCAACGGTGACAGCCTGGCTGCCCAGCGGCCCTTCAACGCTGACCTTGTCTCCATCCAGACCAGCCTTGACGCTGTCCGGAATGGGCACGGGATTCTTGCCAATACGCGACATCATGCCTCCCCTAGAACACTGTGCACAGCACTTCGCCTCCGATGTGCGACTGCCGCGCATCGTCGTCCGACATCACGCCCTGGGCAGTCGAGACAATGGCGACGCCGAGACCCTGGCGCACAAACGGCAGGTCGCGAACGCCCGAATACACGCGTCGGCCGGGCTTCGAGATGCGCTTGAGCTCGCGAATTGCCGGAGCTCCCTCGAAGTACTTCAGCGATATTTCGAATTCCGGATGGCCACTTTTGCCCCGGGCCGGCTCGTATCCGCGTATGTATCCCTCCGCCTTGAGAACATCCAGAACCCAGCTGCGAAGCTTGGAAGCCGGCGTTCGCACGGTTGACAGTCCGCGCATCTGACCGTTGCGGATGCGGGCGAGCATGTCGCCTATCGGGTCGTTGATTGCCATGTTGCGCTACTCCTACCAGCTCGACTTGACCATGCCGGGTATCTGGCCCGAACCGCCAAGCTCCCTGACCGCGATGCGCGAAATGCGCAGCTTGCGGTAGTAGCCGCGTGGTCTGCCGGTCAGTTCACAACGATTGCGCAGCCTTGTCGAAGACGAGTTGCGAGGCAGCTTGGCCAACTTCATCGAGGCCGAAAAGCGCTGCTCCATGGGAAGTTCCCGATTGTAGATCGTTTCCTTCAGTTCCGTGCGGATGTCGGCGTACTTGGCCACCATCCGTCGTCGCTTGCGCTCCCGTTCAATCATAGCCTTTCTTGCCATGGTGCGAGTTTCCTTCCGATGCTATTTGCGAAATGGCAGGTTGAAGCGCTCGAGCAGCTTCCTGGCCTCTTCGTCGTCGTGCGAGGTTGTGCAGATCGCAATGTCCATTCCGCGAATTTCGTCGACCGAGTCGTAGTCGATTTCCGGGAACACAATGTGCTCCCGCAGGCCCAGCGACAGATTTCCATTGCCGTCGAACGATTTCCTGGACAGGCCGCGAAAGTCGCGGACGCGGGGCAGCGCAACGGTCACCAGCCGGTCCAGAAACTCGTACATGCGATTCCTGCGCAGGGTCACCTTGGCGCCGATTACCATGCCTTCGCGCAACCTGTATCGGGCGATCGACTTGCGGGCGCGTGTGGGCACGGCCCTCTGACCGGCAATCGTCGTCAAGTCCTCGGCGGCCGCACGGGCCTTCTTCGAATCCTTGACCGCTTCCCCGACCCCCATGTTGAGGACAATCTTGTCAAGCCTTGGAATCATCATGGCGTTCCGGTAGCCGAAATGCTCCTGCATGGCCGATCGGATCTCGGATTCGTAGAGCGCCTTCAGGCGCGGCTCTTTGCTAGACATCGATGACTGCCCCTGTGCGCTTCGAATACCTAACCTTCCTGTCGCCCTCGAAGCGAAAGCCAACGCGTGTCGGACGACTGTCCTTGGGATCGACCAAAGCCAGGTTGGAAAGTTCGATGGGCAGGTTCTTGGCGATGCGTCCGCCCCGCTGGTTTTCGGTCTGCCGCCGATGCACCACGGCGGTGTTCATGCCGGTGACAATGGCCTTTCCAGTCTTCGGATTGACGCTTTCAACCTTGCCCTTGAGTCCCTGATGGCGTCCCGTGATGGCAACCACCTCGTCGCCCCTCTTGATCTTTGCGGCCATCACAGCACCTCCGGCGCCAGCGAGATGATCTTCATGAACCGGCGTCCTCTCAGTTCCCTGACGACCGGCCCGAATATGCGGGTGCCAATCGGTTCGTCGTTGTTGTTGAGAATGACCGCAGCGTTGCGGTCGAAACGGATTGCCGTGCCGTCGTTGCGGCGAACCTCCTTGGCCGTGCGGACGATCACCGCCCGTCGGACATCGCCCTTCTTGACGCGGCCGCGGGGAATGGCGTCCTTGACGCTGACGATGATTATGTCGCCAACCGAGGCAGTCCTGCGTTTCGAACCCCCGAGCACCTTGATGCACTGCACCCGGCGTGCTCCTGAATTGTCTGCCACATCCAGATTGGTCTGCATCTGGATCATAACTTGTCTCCCGACCCTTGGGGACCGTCAATGGCCCCACGGTTTCGTCCATTCAGCCCGCCTTGTCAGCGGGATGCAGCAACTTCCAGCACTTCCCAGCGCTTGGACTTCGATATGGGCGCACATTCCCGGATGCGAACAACGTCGCCTATCCTGGCGCGGTTCTCGGCGTCGTGCACCGCGTATTTCTTCGACTCGCGCACCGTCTTCTTCATCAGAGGGTGCATGAACCGCCGTTCCACGACGACGGTAACGGTTCGGTCGCTGCGGTCGCTGCTGACCTTGCCCGTCAGAATTCTTCGCGGCATTACTGTTGGATCCTCATTTCTTCGCCCGTTCGCGCAGAATCGTCTTGACCCGCGCCACGTCGCGCCGCACCTCTCGAATGCGAGCCGTGTTCGTGAAGCTTCCGTCAGCCACCTGAAACCTCAGGTTGAAGGCCTCCCGCTTCAGCTTGAGCAACTCGTCCGTCAACTCGTCGGTTGTCTTGTTGCGCAATTCGGCGGCGATCGTCATGACAAAATCTCCTGCATGGTTCCCTTGGCGGCAGCGACGCTACCAGTCCTCCCGCTCCACGACGCGTGTCTTCAGCGGCAGCTTCATTGCCGCCAGTCTCAGCGCCTCGCGGGCCACGGCGTCCTGGACGCCGTCGATTTCGAACATGACGCGTCCCGGCTTGACCCTTGCGGCCCAGAACTCGACCGAACCCTTGCCCTTGCCCATGCGCACTTCGGTGGGCTTCTTGGACACCGGCACGTCCGGGAATATCCTGATCCAGACGCGCCCCTGTCGCTTCATCCGCCGTGTCATCGCAATTCTGGCCGCCTCGATCTGACGCGACGTCACGCGCTGAGGCTGCAAGGCCTTGAGGCCATGCGAACCGAAGTTCAAGTCGGTGCCGCCCTTGGCACGGCCGTGTATCCGGCCCTTGTGCTGCTTTCGATAGCGAGGCTGTTTTGGCTGCAACATGTTGGCGTTTCCAGTCTACTTGCGCTTGGGCGCGAAGCTGCGGTTGCGCAGCTCCTGCTCCAGACGGTCCCTTGCCGAAGGGTCGTGTTCCATGATCTCGCCCTTGAAGATATACACCTTGATGCCGATCATGCCGTAGGGAGTTGATGCCTCGGCGCGTCCGTAGTCGATGTTGGCGCGCAGCGTGTGCAGCGGAACCCTGCCCTCCCGGTACCATTCGGTGCGGGCAATTTCAGCGCCTCCCAATCGGCCCGCGACGTTGATTCGCATGCCAAGAGCGCCCATGCGCATTGCGCTCTGCACCGAGCGCTTCATTGCCCGTCGGAAGGCAACCCTGCGTTCTATCTGATGCGCCACCGACTCCGCCACCAGCACTGCGTCTGTTTCAGGGCGCTTGACCTCGGCGATGTTGAAGATCAACTGGGACTTGGTCAGCTTCTCCAACTTGGCCTTGAGAGGCTGAATCTCCGATCCCTTGCGTCCGATCACCGCTCCCGGCCTGGCCGAGTGAACGGTCACGCGGCATTTCTTGTGAGGCCTCTCTATGACAACCCGGCTGATTCCGGCGTGGGCGCATTCCTTCTTGATGAACTGCCGTATCTTCAGATCTTCCTGCAGCAACTCGCCGAATTCCGGCCTGTTCGCGTACCACCGGCTGTCCCAGGTGCGGTTCACCTGGAGACGCATGGCAATCGGATTGATTTTCTGACCCATCAGAATCTGCCTCCGCTCTCACGAAGGACGATGGTTATCTGGGAAAAAGGCTTCTTGATGCGCGCTGCCCGGCCACGCGCCCTTGGCCGAATGCGTTTCATCACCAGGTTTCTGCCCACATAGGCTTCCGCGACATATAGCCAGTCAACTTCCATTCCTTCGTTGTTTTCGGCATTGGCAATCGCCGACTTGAGCACCTTGAGGACATCGTCGGCGATTCGACGCTTGCAGAACAACAGCTCCGCCTGAGCCTCCTGGACCACCTTTCCCCGAATGAGGCCCGCAACAAGGTTTAGCTTTCGCGGCGAAACGCGCATTCGGCGCCCGATCGCCCGCGCCTCGGGGGGCGCATGCCGCTGTGGTGTTCTTGCCATGACTACCTTCGCCTAGCCCGCTTGTCGGCGGCATGCCCCTTCCAGGTCCTGGTGGGGGCGTACTCGCCGAATTTCTGTCCGATCATGTCTTCCGTAACGTACACCGGAATGTGCTTGCGGCCATTGTGCACTCCGAACGTGAGACCAACGAACTGAGGCAGAATTGTCGACCGGCGCGACCAAATCTTGATCACTTCCTTGCGTCCGGATTCCCTTGCCCGTTCGGCCTTCTTCAGCACGTACATGTCCACAAAGGGCCCTTTCCATGCAGATCTTGCCATCTTCTAGCGTCCTTTCCTGCGCGCGTAGCGCCGTCGCAAAATCAACTTGTCCGACAGCTGGCGTCGACGCGTGCGCATGCCCTTTGTCGGCTTGCCCCAAGGCGTGACAGGGTGGCGTCCGCCGCTGGACTTTCCCTCTCCGCCGCCATGGGGGTGATCGACGGGATTCATGACGACGCCTCGAACCGACGGCCGGCGGCCGCGATGCCGGCTGCGGCCAGCCTTGCCCAGATTGATGTTCGAGTTGTCTGGATTCGAAACCGCTCCCACCGTGGCCCTGCATTCCTGGCGCACCATGCGGACCTCGCCGGATGAAAGCCTGAGCTGCGCATATCCTCCGTCGCGGCCAAGGAATTGGGCGTATGCGCCAGCCGCTCTTGCCAGCTGACCTCCCTTGCCTGCCTTCATCTCGACGTTGTGCACGATTGTTCCCACCGGCAGACGCGAGAACGGCAGACAGTTGCCCGGCTTGATGTCGGCTCTGTCCGAGGAGATCACACGGTCGCCCGCGGCAAGCCGCTGTGGCGCCACGATGTAGGATC
>MKWU01005055.1_pt1 | contig 14770 bp, 8 predicted proteins | sample 809101 | NCBI WGS metagenome assembly MKWU01 (sample SAMN05860141, study PRJNA318959) | sponge metagenome | host: Aplysina aerophoba | place: Slovenia: Piran, Adriatic Sea, Gulf of Piran | collected 2013-05-07 | reverse complement strand
GGCCGATCCGCGGGATCTGCACCGCGAACTGTTCGCCGGTTTCACGCCAGCGGGTTATCCCGAATGTGCCGGCACATACCGGGGCACGCCGGACACGGCGCTCGCCAATATACGGATGTCCGCCCCGAGCCAGATCGATCCCGATGTCGTATACGAATTCTGCCCGCCCCGCGAAGTGCCCTGGCTCATGACGGAACTGCGGCTGAACACCCGTTCACTGCTCTATGAGCCCGATCAGGAGGACTACGACAAGCTGATCGCTCTCGCCTACACCTTCTGCCGGTTGGGGAAGATTCATCCCTTCCTTGACGGCAACGGCCATGTTCAACGCGCGGTTTTCGCGGTCATGGCGACGGAATTCGACTTTCCGCTGTCGCCCCGCTTCGTCATTCATCCGCGGCCCTTCGACCGCCTGCTTGCGGCTGCCCTGGAAATGTTCGGCCGCGCGTCGGCGGACGAGGAACAGGAAGAGCTCGGCCTTGTCGCCGAATATCTCGCCTTCTTCCTCGACGGGCCGTTCAATGCCCCGCGCAAGCATGTCGGGATGGCGTCGCTCTACTCGTCGTGAAGGCGCTCGCGCGGCCCCGTCAAGACCCAGGGGGACGAGAAGGAAGAGTCCTGGTCACGCACGCCGTCATTGCCTGCCGGACGACCGGACGCTGGAGACGATCCCAATCCTGGAGTATGTGTGGAAGAGGACGAACGGGGTTCAGCTGAACGGGGAAACCGTCGCGAGGGCGTGAGTGGGCGGACGGTTGGAACATTGGGGAAGAGAGAAACGTCACGTGCAGCGTTCTCGGAACATCGCGCCATGGAGGCCGCATGGCCAACAATATCGACCGCTGGCGCCATGTGCCGCTTGGGTATTGAAGCCGACCAATTACTCTGCGATGACTGACATATGCTGCCGTGGCGGCCAACGGCCGGGGAAGACCAGCGCAACCGCCGGGCGGAGAGCTGGGCGGCTACCGGTCGGCATGCCGGTTCGCATATGAGGCAAGAAGGTCATGGACGCGCTTCGAACTGATCCGGGACAAACGCCGCCGCCTAGGGCCCGAATGTTGAACTTACGGGCTTGCGATCCGATGACGGGCGCCGCTGGCGACTACGCCAGATTGAGCGAGGAAGCCAAGGAAAGTAGTGGGTTACGCCGCCCGGCTGCCAACCGATGCTCGCGAGGCGATGAAACAAGCAGAAATGTACAAGGGTAGAAACAACGTCGTTGGCGGTTGAACAGCGAGTGAGCCTGATATGACGATTAAGAATTACGGTCTCATGTGGGAACGCGAAAGCGTTCGCTGGGTTGGAACCAAGGGAAACGCAGCAACTCTACTGGGACAAGGCCCGATTGGCAGTCCCATTAGGGATCAGGTAAAAGTTGATTTTCGAGAACAGATCGGAGTCTATATTCTATACCGGAATGAGAGCGTAGTTTATGTTGGGCAAGCTGGGGCGGGAAACAATACATTATTTTCACGTTTAAAGACTCACCTAATCGATCATTTGGCAGATCGCTGGGACAAATTCTCCTGGTTCGGTGTTCGTAAAGTCAATAAGAACGGTACACTCTCTATAACACAGGGCGAACTTAATCGAACGCTAAAGGCAAATGAAATACTCGACCTACTGGAGGGACTTCTGATTAACGTTGTTGAACCTCCTTTAAACAAACAAGGTGCCAAGTGGTCGGGCATTGAGCAATATTTCCAACTCTCCGAGGGCTGGTCCGCTTGGTCTGATCGTGACCTCTTGATTGCACTTGCAGAAAAACAAAAGATTGATCCGGACCAATAGGTGAAAGTAGAGAGGTTCAGGAGGCCATGTTGGCGACAAATGCGTCATAGTGGCCGTCGAATTAGTAAGAAAGTTGACCGGAATTCGCTCGATAGCCCTGCCGCCGCTGCCGCGGACTGCGCAGCTGCCAGAGCGGGATGAAGGGTGGGAGTGCGAACGTCCCACAGTGGGTGTGCTGCAATAATGGCTTGCTGTCCGAGTACGACGGCAGGAAGGCCAGCAAACTGAGAAAGAGTGCTGTTGGGCAGCGCTGCGTGCAGCCGCTGGATCGCGTGGGTTGGGATGTTGGTCCAATGCGAAGGAGAGAAATCGATTTGCGCTGCGGGATCGAGTGCCAAGCGAGCGAGATCTACTCCTAGGCGCCAATCCAGAATGCTGTGATAGGCGAGGTTGTTGTAATCGCGCATGCATTCGTGACAGGACGTCTGGCAGGCATTGCCGTGATCATCTGGCTGTGCCCGCTGATCGAGGCGGCCGAGTACATTAGGTCCACAGATATTCTGAAGCAGCGATTGGAATTCGGACGGCGTACCGAGATGAGTGCTATACCCTGCACCGTTTTCGAGGGTGTCGGACATGAAGATTTGTCCAATTGTTCCCAATGAGGGGTCCCTCGTTGTCCTTAGTCCGACCTTGAGCTCTCCGTCTGAGACATCGAGCCGCACCGCAGCCGCACGCCTCAGGAGGAAGCCATATGAATAGAATGCAGCGCGCCCTTCAACCCGAAGCGGATCAGCAAAAACGCCAGTTGGCCAATTGTCTATTCCGCTGATCAGGACATCGGTTTCGCTAACGGCGGCCAACGCTCGAAGATCCGGGCCTCCTCTTGCTGGCGGCGATGACGAGGTGACCTTAGCCAGTGAGTCGCGCGTCATCCAGCTCTCTCCCCAAGTACGCTCGAACCGGAAGAGAGCGCCATGGTTGTCGTTTACGACGTATACCGTCTCAGGACGGCTAAATATTCCGAAATTGGCGTGAACGCGCATAGGTACGGCGCCCATGCTGAGTTTTGGTCTGGTCGCGCGCGGCGTCCATTCGAATGTTCCGTCGTAGTCGCGCTCCTGGCTGTAGAACGTGCGGAAGCCCGCAGGCTGGGAAAGGTCAACGATCCGATAGTCTGCAGGCGGGCCGTTGCAGACCTGGCAGGTTGGTGAAGGAGGGCTGTTCGCGTCGATTGACTGGCAACGCGCGCAGACGCCAACGGGTATAGGCGGGCCCAAAGGATCAGGCTGTTCCACTGCCTGATTGCCCTGGCGCTGGTAATTTACAACGCCGACGGCTGTATGGATGAGTCCCTCTTTAACGGTCTCCGAGCCAGGAGCAAACTGGCTAATTGCGAAATCAAGTGGGCGGTCTACCACTTCCTCGGGGGGCCAGCGCCCACCTTGAGCTGGACGCTTGTGGTAAAGGTAGCGCACCCGGGTTGGAAAACCGAACATGGGAAGCACTCCGGCATTTGCGAGGCGCTCGCTCAGCATATCCTGGGTGAGATGCGGATTTGTAACCGCGGCATCGATTTCGGTGACCAGCGTGCCCAGGGCGTAAGCGAGAATAGCGGGCCGCTGTGCCCGCAAAGTCGGTGCTGCGGCGTGCAGAAGGACATCGCAGATCTGTTGAATTCGCGGGCGGTGGTTTGCAACCCAGTGTGACACCAAGTCCCGTACTGTTGCGCCAGGCTGTGTGCCGGAGGGCGGATGAGGGGGAGGCTGCTGCCATGCTGCAGCCTCGCTAAACTCACCGTGCACGCTATCGGGTCTGCTCGCTCCGAAGAGTCCGAGGTCTTCAAGAGCTTCGCGCAATACTTCTTTGGCTAGAACCCGCTTGAGGATCGGAAGGGCGGACATGTCGACGTATGGAGGCGGTGGTGGATCAGCGGTGATACCCTCCGGTCGCTGGAAATAGTAGTCGTCGTGGCTACGGCCGCGGCAGAGCGTGAGGGCTACGGAAACGGCGGCACTTCGGCGACCAGCCCTGCCAACACGCTGCTGGTAGTTGAAGCGGAGCGGCGGCATATTGGCCATCATGACCGCCAGAAGCGAACCGATGTCGACACCGGCCTCCATGGTAGTTGTAACGCTGAGTAGGTCGATTGTATCGGTTATGGGTTCTTCTTCCGGCGGCGGCAGGGATACCCCTTGGAAAAGGCGCTGGCGTTTGCGGCCCTCGGACTTGCTGGTTTGTCCAGTGAGTTCTTCGCAATTGAGTCGAAATAGCGGTCCGGCTCCATGGGCAAGAAAATGGTAGTAGTCGTCCGCCGTGGCGCCGCTGCCCAGCGGCTGGGCCGGTCCAAGCGTTCCCTGGCAGTCGGTGCAGACCCCTCCACTAGGGTGAAGGTGGACGCGCCGGCATTGCATGCACTCGTATGTGCTTGTGCCAGGACGCTGAACGCGGAGGTGCATCGGATGAATGAGAAAGCTGGCGACGAGCCCACCGTGTTCGATTCGGTTCCTAATATCGCTCTCAAGTGAAGCTGCGCTGCGCCCATGGGCCTGCGCAACGGCTTCAATGTAGCTACGAAGAAATCCCGGCATAGTTGAACTTCCAGTTGCCGTGTACGGCGGGTCCTGCACACGCCGGCGCTCCCCAAGGAGCCGGAGAGCACTGTCGGAAGCTTCCCGGAGGACACTGTCGGCGGCTCCGGGGGCGCCGGCTCCTACCGCAGGATGCGCGACTTGCAGAGCCTCCAGACCTCGGCGGCCGGAAGCAAACAAGACGTTTACGACGGCCGCCAGGGCAAGCTGGCGTAATCGGACAAGGTGCTGCTGCTGCTCGGGCGTAAGCCCCGTGTGGCGTTGCGTTGGTGTCGCACCCGACCAGTCGTAGAGATTTCGCCAGCTTCCCCGCTGGTTATCCGGGTCGGTCCAGAGGGCGTCCTTGCCGTAGCCGCCAGGATTTATGCCCTCCTTCAGGAGGGACCGTTCTGCGTCCCGAAAGAGTTCGCCCAGGAGATATGGACCCGATGCAGCGGTTGCGACGATTTCGGCGGCTGCTTGTGCATATGTATGGCCGGGTCGTGATGGGCAGGGCGCATTGGCTGCGGTCCCTGCTCCCATGCTGAGAATCGAGGCATCCTGGGGAGCCGTTTGAAAGTAGTCATTTGCTGCGGCGTGGTCATCAGGCCCAAGGGACTGGCCCTGGGCCTGTCTGAAGAATGCAGATGCTCCCCGTCCCGCTATCGCCAGCGCTTCGATCAGGGCTTGCCGCACTGCATCAAGATGATGCGCCTGCCGCATGCCGGCGGAGAGCTTGGCTGCGTCCTGTCGGCTGTCGGAAAAGACGACGAGCTTCCGATTGGCTTCGTGTCCGGGTGGCGCGATACTCCGAAGCAGCGCGTCTGCAAGTACCTGTGCGACTCGCTGGAAGCCTGTCCGTTGGCCCCTTATGGGTGAACCGATGCTCCTGCCTCCCCAGTCTGAGTCGCATCGGGGGCATCGCGATGGAAATGCGCTGGGGGTCTGCGGCCTACGCGAACCGGGGCGGAGGCGCCTATGCATGTTTGGTACGTAGTAGAGATACCCGTCTCCGGTGGCACCCGCAGTTACGATGCCTGAAGCGCGGTCCAAGCGGGCCGGCCTCCACTGCCTACTGATTCCGTTCTCCTGCCAGCTGGCAGATATTGGCGCATGGCCAGAGGCTGGCCAGAAGACGGCATAGTTGTCGTAGTCGCGGTCGGTGCCGGCCCTATCCGGCACCTGTTCAAGATTTGGATAGTCAGGCGTTAGGCGCCATTCATTGGGGTTGCCCGTTTCTCCACGATAGCCTCCAAGAAAGACTTCGCCGCAAGGCTCGCAGTAGAGAAGCTCAAGGACCCGTGCTCCGCATCCGCATGAAGGCGAAGGAATATATTGAAGCGCGCCGACAGGGCACGGAGTGCCTCGGCTCGCGGTAGCTGAGCACGCAGCATCTGAGCACACCCATAGGCCCTGAACGTTGCGGAACATGATGTGCGCCCGCAGTGGCAACAGGGGCTCTTCACGTGTTGTTGTCGCGGCGCCAAGTGCGAGGGTCATCGCCTCAACGGCCTGGGACCCGTCAGTGGGAGCCAGGGCAGGGAACAGCGCCTGGGCGATCTGCGCTGGCTGCCGTGGCACAACTCGCTGGCCGGAGGAATCCATACAGATTTCACGAAGGGCGTCGACTGCGCCGGAGTGAGTCAGTGCCGCACCAAGCCGGGAACTGTCGCTGGTTCCGCTCGGCGCCGGGGGGGAATTAACCGACGCTTCGAAGGCATCTATGTCAGAGGGCTCCAGACTTCCAGAGCGCAGTGCAGTTCCAAGCGTGGCGAAAGCGGTTGCATGCTGCGACACCCCCGCAGCTCGCACAGAGTCGATCGGGCGGGGCTGTCCCGGAATAACGCGGAAGCTAGAGCGGTTCCTGCCAAAGAAGCCTTCGAGATAGTCAAGGCCGGCCGCATCGTCTGAAAGGGATGCAGAAGAGGCAATAATTCTGAGCTGCGGGTGGTCGGGATTCAGGCCAAGCCTGTCAAGAAGTACGCGCAGAAGATATGCGACTTCTGTACCCGGCGTTCCTCGATAGGTGTGGAGCTCATCTATAACCAGGTGAAAAATGTTCCGCTCGTCGGATGCAAGCCACGTGCGGGTCGCGCTGAAGATCGGCGCTTCGACGCTTCGCATCAGCATGATGTTCAGCATGCTGTAGTTGGTGATAAGGATATCCGGCGGATGGTCCTGCATATCCCAGCGAGACCACATTTCCGCGCCAGTCAGGTCCTGAAAGAACCTCGCAGCATCGGGATTTGCCGCTACCGCTTGAGCATCTGCTTGAATAGAAGTAAGTTCCCGGCGCAGATCGGCCTCCCTACCGGGGCTTCGATCGCCTGCCATCGGCGTTCGGCCGGTGTACCGGCCAAAGTAGAAACGGTGGCCGCCGCGATTGGCATCCAGCCAGGCACGGGCGCCCGGGCTATCGAAGCCGTCGCGGAGGCGTGCGAGCTGGTCTTCAGCTAGCGCGTTCAGCGGATACATGATCAGGGCGCGCATCGCGGCCGGGCGCGAAGCAGCTTCATGCCCGCGCTGTGCAACGCGGGGGTGGTAGCGTCGCCTCGTTCCCGGCGGGGCGGGATGATTCCACCAATCGAGCGTAGGAGGCGATGGGGGACAAGGTTGCCAGAGTGCGGATTCCTTAATGAGTGCAGCTGCCAGCGGAAGCAAAAAGCATTCGGTCTTCCCAGAGCCAGTACCGCTGGTAACGACAATATCCGTTTGATCCCGGATAACACTTTCGAGCGATTGGTACTGGTGAAGATGAAGGTCGCGCGTGGCCGGGAAGAGCCCTTGACCGACGAACGCTGCGAGGTTGGTAATATGGTTTTGCTGCCAATGTCCATTGAGCAGAGAAGAGCTAGCCGCCGAGAATGTCTCATCGCTGCTGACGTAAGGGGGAGACGGTTCGAGCAGCGGCGCCCGGTACAGCCGGCCATCACGGTCGAGCATAGCCCTGCGCTCGTCCACAAGGGCCTGGTAGCGGATATCAAAAGGGCTATCGAGATAGCGTAGGTAGGTATCACGAAGCTCGCCGAAGAGTTCGATTGGGTTTGTCATACAGGCCTCTTATTTGAGCCGTTGGCCTAGCAGTGAAGCCGCTGAGAAAGCCATCATAGGTTCGATTCTGCTGTAATTGATAAAGCCATCTCTGAACACGGGGAGGGCACCGGAGCAGAGTACGAGCGCCCTCTCCACCAATGACGGGGGACGGCAAGATGCGCGTATCTGGAGCGCCTTGTCCGACATCGAATAGCTCATCGGTGAGTGCCGCTTCTTCAGAATGCGGTATTTTCCTGCGGCCGGTTCGACGGCAAATGGCGATCCGTCCTCGATGAGCACGTACTGGGTTTCGTAGTTGGAGCGGAACCGGAATAGGCCGGCGGCGACTCGCGGCTGATCCATGGAGCTTGGGACCCAAGCCAAGCCAGTCTTCGAAAAGCGCGAAACCTCCCAGCCCCCGATTGGCAGTTCGATCGGCACAAGCTTTTGCTCAGTCGGCGGCGGACAGCACGCGAGTATGGCCAGTGGGGCATTCCACTGGATTTCGATACCTGCCCTGGCCGCACAATCCTCCAGCGCCAGAGCCGACGGAGCTTCAAATTCGAAAATATCCGGGCCTCCACTCTGACTTTGTCGGCGCGTCTGGATATCAGTTGAGCTGAGGCGATCGATCAGCGCGGGCGTACGTGCGCCACAAAGAAACGCGGTGGGATCGCGCGTTGGGTCGCCAGCGGCCAGGATAGGAGGAGCCACCCGCCAGCCTGTTCCAGCTGAGGCTTGACCGAATTCTGCGTGACCCAGTTTTTCTAAGTTCCATTGGGCGACACGAGGGGCGGATCGCCCGCGAGTGAGGCCAAGCTCTGTGACCTTGGACCTAAAGGCGGCAATAGAACCGGAATGCCGAGCAGACATCCAGAGCAGAAGTTCATTCATCGCCACTTGCGCCTTAGGCTGCGAGCGAGTTTGCGGTATTCGCGCCACAAATTCTTTTCGCTGGTGTCAAGCGGCGCGCCAGCGGCTCTGACGAGCTGGCACCATAGAATTATCTCGTTTCGGCTGAAGTTTGCTGCGGGGCGCCGCGGTGCGATCTCGTGGGCAAGTGCAATTGCAGAGGACCGGCGACCCGAGCCGAGTGGCGGCACCGCCCACACCGGCAGGAAGGAAGGAGCTGCGATGCTGACACCTTGGCTGGAGCGCCTTGCGAGAGTCAGGTCTCCGGCCGCAGCACCGATGAGCCAGTAGGGACCGCCGGTGATTGCCAATGCCTGCACCCCTGTTGCAGCCGATACCCTAGCCCCACAAACCGAGAACGAAGCCTCATCAGCGGTAGACCAGCTTGGCCAGTCTTCTTCAATCGCTGCGATTTCGTAGGTGCGGGACAAACCGCCAAAACGGACCGTGTGGGTGCCGAGCGTGTCCCAACCGGGCGAGGTCCATCCCTGTTCGGAAGATTCCGTTGCTGGATTTCCGTCGATGGTCAATTCGCGTGGACCGGGTACAGCGCCGAGGACATGGACTACAGGGGGGGCACCAAGCACCCATGTTCCCCGGGCGGAAGCTATACCTCCTGAGAGTTGTATCGAGGCATCGGGGTGGGGGTTGAGTGCGAGGAAGACTTCGTCGAGGCCTGCAAAGTCAGCCGGGTGCCTTGGCCAGTAGCCGCGAAAACAATGCCAACCCTCCGGAATGCCCGGACCTCCTACTTCAACCAGTGGATCAGAGCCGGTAGCGGACGAACATTGCCGGACGGTTTCAGCCACCGCAGACCTGCAGATGACTACGTTTTCCTGGCCGATCAGGACCCGGGGTACGCTGGCAAAGCCCGCAACACCTGGTCGCTGCGAAAAGGCATGAAGGTCGCGTGCAGACCTTACCCACCGGCGCACAGGATATCCCTCTGATTCCGCTACGAAGCCCTCAGCAACAAGGTTCTCATTGGATGGCTGAATTGGCTCGAATAGATTCTCATCGATCGCATACAAGGGGAAGGTGCCGCCGCCCGCCCGAATGCTCATGTGTTCAGGCATCCCATCGACACGGCTCAGCAGCACCGAAAGGGAGAGGCCCCATCCTCCTGGCAAAAACGAAATCAGATACATGGCTTCAAGAGTGCCAAGTGCAGTGTCGGACGATTCAGGAGAGGCCGCTGTTCGTGCTGGTGCTTGCTCTGGCGGTGGCCTGAGGCGAGGCCGATATCTGGGAATCTTGCTCGGGTCGTCTGGTGCCCCTCGGCGCCGCTTGCCGACGGATTGTTGGCGCGAGGTGTCGCGGTTCTTCTCGGCGTCGCGTTCGGTTGGGTCAGATGCCGCTTGCGAGCGGGGTTCTTCGGCTTCCTGAACAGGCTGAATAGCGTCAAGGTCACTGCCGACGTTCGGGAGTTGCATGGTAGAGGCTTCTTCGGTCCCTTCTTCGGCATCGGTGGGCGGCGCAAGTTGCGGGTCGTCAGTTGACTCGGTAGGTGGGTCTTCTATTGGCTGGAGCTTCGGATCGTCGGCGGGAGAAATGGAACGAGTTGGGCACTGCGTTGCAGCCTCACCGGCTTCGGCCGCCGTTTCTGTAGGTCCTTGATCGCCTTCACAATCCTGGGCGGCGGGCTCGGTCGAGGACTCTGCGAGCTCGGTCGCAGCACCGGGCGCTTTCTCCCGCAGGATCGGATCCGGCAGAAATGGACTGCATGGAGGAGGCGCTATCTCGTCAGGGGTTTCGGATGCAACGGGCGCCGCTTGGGCCGTCGGTTTGGATCTGTCGGTATCGTTGTCTTTGTGATCGGGTTCGGGACCGGTGCCCTCGGCGGTGGGGGGCAGCGCATCGATCCGTGCGTCGGCACCGGCCTTTTCCGCCGAAAGAGGTCCATTCGGCTGGGCGTGGACCGGGGGAGATGATTGGGATGGGCTTCTTGCAGCGGAGTTCACGTATCGAGTGGGCGGATCCTCTGCCCGTGGATCGCCATCGATTGCCGAACGGGGCGTGAGCCAGCGAATCAGAGCGCGACGGAGCTGAGTAATCCATCCGATTCGCGTCCTTCCATCTGCCAGAATTCTTCGATTACGCAGCCAGAACACGATACTTCCCGATAGTGTGGTACTGCGTGAAGCTGAGAAGAGTATGAAATATCAGAGGCTTAGGCCCGGTTCGAGTCTCCGGCTCAGATTTCGCTGTCGTCACATGTACCTGGCCATTGTGCATTCCGATGGTTCACAAGATGCCGTATTCAGGATAGCTTGTCGACGAGGCGACCGTCGGAATTGTACGGAAAGTGAAATTGGTCGGCGAGTGGCGCTGTCGCAACCGCGGGAGCAGGCGGCCGTGTTCGGAATCAGAGCAATTTCAGAGGCGAGAGCGGCGGTGGGATTCCCAGCGGCCCGGCGCGGCATTAGCTTCTCGGGACGGAACTAGGCCGCTTTCGGCCGCTATCAAGAGGAGACGAATGGGCACTGAGGTAGCAAGTGGGCGTCAGTCCAAGGAGCAGCTCCTTAGCCTGTTTTGCGGCGCGGGAGGCCTCGATCTTGGCTTCGAGCAGGCAGGCTATTCTGTCGAGGTTGCGGTCGATGCTCGCCCGTCGAGCGTGGAGTCATATAATCACAACCGGCGCGAGAAGCCTGGTCATGTGTGCGACGTCACTCAGCTCACGGCCGTCAAGCTGGATAGGCTTGTCGGTGAGCACTTCGCGCCTGTCGGGATCATAGGCGGACCTCCTTGCCAGAGCTTTAGCCGTGCTGCGCATAGCTCTGACGACGACTATCGCCATGAGCTTCCTTTCGAGTTTTCTCGGATACTGGGGGAATTGAACCGTCGCTCTACGGTGAGTTTCTTTGTGTTCGAGAATGTTCCGGGCCTCCTAAAGAAGCGGCATGCTGACCGCTACGAGGCGATAAGAGTAGCTTTCGAGGAAGAAGGCTTCGAGGTCGAGAGTGCGCTGGTGAATGCGTCTTGGTTTGGTGTGGCGCAGAATAGGCCGCGGCTGATCCTGGTCGGTTTCAACCGGACTCTGTATCCAGGGCTGGCATGGACGGCCCCGGAGATCGAAACAGATGAACCGGTGCCGGTCAAATCGCTGTTGCGAAGCCTACCGGACCCAGTGTTTTGGACCCGGAACCTGGACCGTTCGAAGATCAAGCCGCACCCAAACCATTGGTGCATGACCCCGAAGTCCAGGAATTTCGATACGCCCGGTGCCCTTGTCCCCGGCACGTCGAGGGGACGGAGCTTCAGAACGCTGCACTGGGATCGGCCAAGCCCAACTATCGCCTATGGAAACCGCGAAGTTCATGTGCATCCAACCGGGCGCCGCCGGTTATCGGTGTATGAGGCAATGCTGCTGCAGGGCTTTCCGGCGAGCTACGAGTTGTGTGGCACGCTGTCGGATCAGATCTCTCAGGTGAGCGAGGCCGTGCCGCCTCCGATGGGGCATGCGATCGCCTGCGGTGTGCGGGATGCGCTGCAGCGCTATGCGGCCGAGGCGCGAATGGCGAGTTGAGCATTTTAGGCGGCGGAGAAATGAAGCCTCGCTTCAAGGATGTTGATCCCAAGCGCAGTACGCTCATGGCGCGTATCAAGTCGACGCAGACTCAGCCTGAGCTAACTGTTCGTCGCTCCCTTCACCGGAGAGGCTTTCGTTTCAGACTGCATCGCCGCGACCTTCCGGGGAAGCCGGATATCGTATTGCCGAAGTACAAGCTGGTAATTCTCGTTCACGGTTGCTTTTGGCACCAGCATTCAAATTGCAAGCTTGCCTCTAGGCCGAAGTCTCGTGGTGACTATTGGGGCCCCAAGTTGGCAGCAAACGTTGCTCGCGACAAACGGAATGTCCGGTCTCTAGAGCAACTAGGCTGGTGTGTTGAGATCGTTTGGGAATGTGAAACGCGCGACGGGAAGCTCTTGGAAAAGGCGCTCGACGATATTTGCGGAGTCTTGCGCTGATGTTGTCTACGGTCCATCCGAGATCCGAGATTGTTTGCTTCAGGTTTTTGAGGGGGTTGGACCGCTGCGGAGAGAAGTAATCCAGACATTTTTTGCAAGAGAGGGTTCCGTGGTGCGGGACAGTTTTGCAGGTCGATCAAAACAAAGTCGACGGGATAACCCGCATGCCAGCCCGTGCTAGCATAGAACTTTAGGCCGCCGTCAAGCTGAAAGTGGGGTGCTCCGCCCGCACGGCTTACGATATACTACATAAGTATGATTATGATCGGGCGCGGCGGGTGCGGATGTCGTCGGCGTGCGGGTGGAATTCGGCGCTTTGACCCCGTTCACTTCTCGATGTCTCTGCGCAGTTCGCCAAGGCGCCGCCGGAGGTCGGTGGGAGGTCGCCCTTTCAGATTGAGCGGGGGATCGAGCGTGTCGAGGACTGCCAGCTCGATGCGTCCAAGATATTCGCGATCTACAATGGCAACAATCGCTACGCGCATGTGGTCCTCGATCCAGGTCGATACTCGGCGGTTCTCGTCCGGCATGAGCTTGCCGGGTTCGGCCAAGCGCAGGTTCAGCGGCTCGCGAAGCAGGGCTGAGATCGTGTGGCGAAAGGTGGACGAGGACAGATTGCCGCGTATGTGATTGCTGCGGATCCTGCTCTTCAGGGTCGCGGTTGACTTCCTGCCCGAAGGCCAGCGCGTCGCCCCGGCCTGGCCGACATAGAGGAGTCGACCGACTGAAAACCCGCCAGCTGTTCGGAGGAACAGTTCCTGAGCCTCCGCGTCAGCCCACCACGAATAGAGTCCTGGCTCGCCGGCGGCGATGGAATCGGCGGGAAACTCGCGCGGGTGTTCCGACCGCTTGGGATCGGAGAGTAGCGCGGCGATGCATCGAACGTCGTCCCCGCGGCTCACCTGAGCCTCGTCATCTGCATCTCGAGTCCGTCGCTACTTGTCCAGCCGGGCCGAAGACGTTGGTCCCGACTGAACGCCTTCAATGCTTCGCCCTGAGCGCGAGGAGCCTTGACCATGGCCCCGGGTACTGGTTGCGGCCAGACATGAAAGGCGTGCTCGACTGTGCTGGGCCATCGGACGCTGCGGAATGAGCGGGCGTACTGTGTCGTTCGGGAGAGCAGTCCGATGACGGCTGTGGCCCCGGTCGCATCTGCGTAGGCGGCGAGGCATCGCGCGACCACGCCTTTCGGCCACATCGAATTGTGAAACTCCTGATCGTACCAGCCAATCGCCTCGGCGGGGCGGACAACGCCGTATCCCCCGGAGATGATGAGGAGGCCCGCCCCGGCTCGGTCGAGAATATCGAGCGCGGTTCCGGCCGCCTGATACAGAGTGCCCGTGTAGCGTTCGGCGGCCGGCAGAAGCAACGACTCGTCGAGATGAGCCTGCGGCGCACTCTGGGAACGGCTGATTCTCAATTCTGCGGCGAGAGCTCCGGGAAGAGAATTGAGCACGGAACTTCGGTGGGGGCCCATGCGTCGGCCTCCCGTGCGTTTGGCGCCCGAACACGGCAGGACGAAGAGAGTGTTCGAAAGCGACAGCTGAGGCATCTGGGCGGGGGCGGCGTCAGCAGCGCGTTCATGCGAGCGCTTCGCGGTGCGAGGTCTGGGGTGTCGTTCAGGCCGGGAGTGGTCCGGGGCAACACCTAGGGAGAAGTTGCGGAGCCGACCGTCCGGTCCGGCGTGGCGCACGGTGGATCCTTGCTGAGCGAGCCTCCGGCAAATCTGATTGACTTGCTGGTGCGGCCGGACACCGGTTCGCTCACGTACTTCGGAATCGGTCAGACCAGCCGGTTCGGACCGAATCAAGGCCAGCACTCGTTCGCGGTTCGTCATGGATTTAATTCGACACTCCGCTGAGGCCCCGAGGCATCGCCACTGGGGGTGCGAGGGGAGCGTGTCAAAGCTGTAGTATGCAACGGAGGAGCAGGCCTCAGCAATTCCACCCTCGGAGGTGTGTGTTGTTGATCGGCATCCAATACACGTGTCTAACGTCAGCGCCTATGGGTGGTTCGTGCCTTTACGCTTCTGGCTGGTCACGTCGGGCGCGTCCCTTTCCTTTGCGCTCGATCTGCCGGCCAACTCGATCGGGCTGCCTAGAAGGCGGATGACTTGATAGAGGATCGAAAGGGGAAGCGAGTGTCTTAGGTCGCGTGCGATACCAGCCTTTCGCGTGAGAGCGTTAAAAGGCGCTCTCGGGAGACCGCTCCGTCGCTGGACACCTTCCTCGGGGTGGTCATCGCGCTCGGCCTGAAGCTGCGCGCCGAAGCGGTGGCGCCTGCGTCGGGCGCGGCCGGACGTGGCGTGCCGGTGGATCGCTGAAACCGGGGTCGCGGCCCGCGTACGCAAGGGCCGGTTATACGAATGTCGGTGTCCCGCCGTCCGCGGTCAGGCGGGCGCGGAGGCCTTGTCGTGCTTCCCGTCGAGTATGTCGGCGCCGATGCTGTCGGCGACCCGGGCCGAGGATGCCTTGATCGAATCGCGCGCCAGATGCGCATAGCGCGCGGTCGTGTCGATCTTGTTGTGGCCCAACAGCTTGCCGATCATCGAC
>MKWU01005054.1_pt1 | contig 14776 bp, 19 predicted proteins | sample 809101 | NCBI WGS metagenome assembly MKWU01 (sample SAMN05860141, study PRJNA318959) | sponge metagenome | host: Aplysina aerophoba | place: Slovenia: Piran, Adriatic Sea, Gulf of Piran | collected 2013-05-07 | reverse complement strand
GGCGAGAAAGAGGTTGCCCGCCGCGTCCGAGGTGACGTCGGCAGGGCCGTCGAGTCGCACCTCCGTCGCTGCGCCTCCGTCACCGGAGCTGCCTCCCTCGCCCGCACCCGCGAACGTCGTGATGACCCCGGTTGAGTCGATGCGTCGGATGCGCCGGTTTCCGAAGTCGGCTACGTAGACGTTGCCCGCCGCGTCCGTCGCCACACCTGTCGGCGTGTCAAGCCGAGCAAGCGTGCCTCCCCGCCGTCCCCAGAGTAGCCCCGCTCTCCGATGGTGCCCGCGACCAGCTCGGTCAAGCCGGTGACGATGCGGAGCACCCGCTGGTTGCCCGTATCCGCCACGTAGAGGTTGCCCGCCGCATCGGTCGCGACGCCGAGCGGAGTGTCTAGGCGAGTGTCTGCCGCGCGCCCATATTGACGGACGCCATCGTCAATTCCGGAGCCCTGTTCCCCCGTGCCCGCGACCGTCTCGATCCTGCCATTGAGATCGATCCGGCGCACTCGATGGTTCCCAGCGTCCGCTAGCACTCGATTGGAATTCTTGGATCTTGGAGAGCAATCTCCGCCTCATTGGTGGTGTTCCGGCGGCACTGCTCGGAGGCCTCTTGACAGTGTGGGGAGTCACAACACTTGGTTGGGCGAACACGTCAGGGCTGAATTGCGAACTCATTTCTTCCGGACCCTACCGGCTCACTCGAAACCCGCAATATGTCGGCAATATCGTCTTCTTTACCGGTATGAGCGTTGCTGCGAATTCGCTGTTCCTTTGGATCGTGCATGCTCTGCTCATCCTCATATTTGCCATCGCTCCGGTAACCGAAGAGCCATGGCTGGAGTCGCAGCACGGAGAGGCTTACCGCGGGTACCGACGAGATGTTCCGCGATTCTGGTGAAGTCCCTCGATTGACAGCAACTTCGCGAGGGATGCAGAATCTAGGTCCACAAAGTTCGAGTAATGAATGGGCGTCGCACTAGGACTTGCCGCGCCGACGCGGACCAGCCTCTGCCCTGAGTCCCGAGCGGTAGCAGGAAGTGTGCGCTAGCCACGTCGGCAATTGATTCCGCGTGCCGAATTCCGCTCGGAGCGGTGATTTCGCTCTATGTGTCGCTCCGTTTCCGCGCCAGTCGGGCCCCACGTATTAAGTGCACTCCAGCCTCGCCGCACAAGGTCGAAACGCTCAATGCCCGAGCCGTGCGAGTGAGAAGCGTGTTGCGGTTGGCGGATGCGAATGGGTCTATGAAATCGCTTGTACGGCGATGTTGTTACCGTGTTCGGTGACGACGCGAGTAGCTCCCGCACTTAGCGCCTTGCGGGCATCGTCGATTGTGCGGATCTCCCCGCCCGCTACTACGTCTAGGTCGCCACCTACCGTCCGCCGCATCAGTTCGATGTCCCTGAGGTCCGTCCCCAATCCTTCACATGCAGTTGCTGAGACGGCCGAATGGGCACCAGCCAGCTTTGCCACGACGCACGCTTCAATCTTCTGACGCTCGTCAAGCAAGGGAATGTTTAGGATGACGTTTAGCCGGACGCTACGACACTGCGCCACGCTTGCGACGGCTCGAATGTCGGTAAAGGCAGCGTCAAGGTCGCCTGACCGAATTGCGCCGATGTCAGCTACCATTGATAGCTCTTGCACACCCAGCCGCAAGAGGGTCTCTGCTTCAGCGCACTTCACCGGGGTCAGACTAGTGCCGTGCGGGTGGTTCACGAGTGAGGCGACTATCGTTTCCGTTCCTCGTAGCACACGCAAGGCAAGCGCAGCCCACCGCGGCGGCAAGCAGACCGAGCGAAAGCCGACGGAAACCGCTGACGCGAGAAAATGTTTGACCTCCATTGAGGTTGCATCCGGTCGTAGAAATGCTTGATCGATAGATACCGCCAACACCGGAGGCGGTTGCTCAACGCCGTGGGCGATCAAGGTAGCGGTCGATTCCGTCGCCACTTCGCATCCGCAGGCGTGTACTTCGCCTCCCTGGGTGGCAGAAAGCGCAATCTCGTGCGCCAGGTGGACACGCTCCTGGTGAGTCATGGCCATCGAATCCATTGTCACCGTGTGTTCCCCGTGCGTGCAACGACGCTGGTAACCAGGCGCAACATGCCGGCCCATGAGCGATGCAACATTCGCGATCGAAGCATTCGGCTTATGTAGCAGATCATACCTGCGGCGATCCGGGGACGGTGTTGTGGGTCACGGTGTTCGGCTACAGCCCCCCAACAGTTCGACTCCGTGCTCGATGCTTGGTTGGGGGCCTCGTCCCCTCGTCAGCCCCCGGCAGCGAATCTGCTTCTTGGACAGCGCCATGGGCGGTTCTTGCATGTAAGTGTGCTGGACACACCGGTGAGAACGAGTTGACATTCGAATCCAGCAGCTGTGACAGCGGCCTGGGTCGGGGGACTACGCTCCGCCGTGGACGAGCGCCGCGATTCCTGCTCCGGTGGCGTATGCAACGACTGCTACCGCGATGCCCAACACTAGCATCTCAAGGCCGCTGACCCACCAACGGCTTGCCGTGACGAGCGAACGCAGCGCACCGACCGCGAACTGCGCTATGAGCGCCAGCACCGAAGACAGCAAGAAGCGAAACTCCAAGCCAGGAACCACATAGGGAAAGAGAGGAATTGCACCAGCGACGGCGAACGCCAGGAACGTTGCCAAGCCGTGTCGCGCCGGGTTCGCCTCTTCCTCGGGCAGGTTCTGTCGTTCCCGGGCGCTCTCCCGTGCACGAATGCTCAGGTAGTTGCCCACCCCCATCGACATGCCGTCAGCGAATAGGTTGGCAGTGCCGACGATCAGCACGGCAGTTGCCGAGAGGGCTCCCCCGGAGACCCCGGCGACGATCGCGAAACTGGTCAGAATTCCGTCATTCGTGCCATAGATCAGATCACCGACATAGTGTTGTGCGGTCTCGTATGCTCCGTGCGGTTCGCGGTGTAGTGATGGCCGGTTCAGTGGGCGTCGCATTGAAGCATGGTAGCGATGTGCGAGGCGTGGTGAGAATTGCTGTTTGCGTGGTGAGAGTTGCTGTTTGACGGTGCCTGCCGGCTTGCATTCCCATGAGCGATTTGGTTCAATTACGGCAGACAGGCGCTTGCCCGGACTTGCAACGCGACGCGACCTAGCCGAGTGGGCGTGCGGTAAAGCACGTGGAGCAGAGATTCAAGGACCTCATCAAGCAACTCGGCCACGCGATTGACGAGTCCTTGTCCGAATCCGAGACGATCGCGGAGGTGATCGGCGAGATCAAGAAGGAAGGCTATGATGTGCTGCTGGTCCTTGAGGCAACGATCGGGTTCAACCGGCGCTCAGACTGCGATGCCGGTTCGGTAGGCGAGAGCGTTGAAGCCAAGGACCTAGGTTCCAGTTTGACGGAACAAGACCAAAAGTTTCTAAGAGCACTGAGTATTTCCTTGGAAGAATAATCGTCGTGGTGAGTCCGTACTCGGAATCCACGGTGTGTTGACCGGCCAGTTGTTTTGGCAGTGGCGACGCGAAACGAGGCCGTCTAGAATATGCTTCAATCGTTTGCGGCATGTCCTGTTCCGGTACCGCAGACCGCACCGGGGGGACCGATCAGGTCCTAGAGCCCCGCCAAGACATCGCCAACTCCTGTATCCATTCTGCCGGGAGCGAGGGGCCGCGAACGCGAGTTCTGGTACAGGTCGCGCTAGTGCTCGCTCCGCTGTGGGCATGTGTCCCCGAGGGTGGCGGATTGGATCCTTCTCGCTTTGACGGCCAGTGGGTTCTGGAAAGCGAGACGGGGCCCATGGCGATGGAAGTAATGTACGCCGGCACGCCGCGGATGGCCGGCTCAATTGTCGGCGCGGTTGGCGGACGGACTCAACCCTTTCTCGAGTCCTCCATTGTTGACGGCAGACTGACATTCCGGGTTGCGCGGCAGTTCGAAAGCGGAACGACAGTTGGCAGCGAGACGGTCGCTTGGTTTGACCGCGACCGGCTGGTGGGAGAGACGACACGCGAGGACCTTGATGGGAGGAGGGCATGGATCGGGCGAAGGCCGGACGCCGTGCCCGACGTCGATAACGGATCTTGGGTCGAGCAAGAGCCCGTGGTGCTTTTCGATGGTTCGGCCTTGTCGGAGTGGAGTACAGGGTCGGACGGAGAACCCGAGGGATGGGTTGTGGAGGACGGAATCCTACGAAACGTGGGCGACGCCGATGACTTGGTGTCCAAACGCAGGTTCTGGAATTTCCACTTGCAGGTGGAGTATCGCGTGTCCGAACGAGGAAACAGCGGTATTGGGTTGCGAGGCCGATACGAGGTCCAGATCTACGACGATTTTGGGACAGAGCGATCGATTCACGGGAACGGGGCAGTCTACAGCCGCATCAAGCCAATCGTTCTGGCGTCGAGGGCCCATGGCGAGTGGCAGACTTTCGATATCCGCTTGGTCGGACGCATCGTTACTGTCGCATTGAACGGGACCACGATCATTGATCGACAGGTGATCGAAGGGATTACGGCTATGGCCAGGGATGCCGACGAGTCAATGCGGGGGCCTATCCTGCTTCAAGGTGATCACGGCCCAATTGAGTTCCGCAGAATTGTCATCATTCCGCTTGCACGCTCCTGAACGGCCTCGCGCCGATGAGGTCCAGACCCGCGTCAAGCCGTCGATCGAGTCGATCTGATATCGCGGCAAGAGTGCAGTTTCCGGGTTTGCCGCGACCTCGCGTCGATCTGATCACGGGCTGGAATGCTCTATGCTGTGTCCGATGCGACTTGCTCTTGGTCTTGTTCTCTTGTTCAGCTCGGCGGCCCCGGCCGCATCGGATCCCAATATCGTGGTCATATTAGCCGACGATCTGGGTTACGGCGACGTTGGAGCCTATAACGCAGAGTCAAAAATCCCGACGCCAAATCTCGACAGGCTCGCGGCGGAGGGCATCCGTTTCACCGACGCTCACGCCCCGGACGGTGTCTGTACGCCGACGCGCTATGGATTGCTGACGGGACGCTACGCTTGGCGGACGGGGCTGAAGCGGGGGGTCTTGAACGGATCATCCCCACCACTGATCACTGCCGCGAGACTGACCCTCCCCGAGATGCTTCGCCAGCAGGGCTACGAGACCGGCATGGTCGGCAAGTGGCATCTCGGACGCCGTTGGTATCTGGTCGACGATTCCGGAGAACAGAGCGTGGAGAACATCGACTGGTCGAGGCCTGTGCTCGATGGTCCGTCACAGCACGGATTTTCGTACTCGTTTGGGCGTGCCGAGCCTGCCTGGACATTCATCGAAAACGGCAAGGTCCTTGCGAGACCGACTCTGGCGTTCGACCTGACCCACTTGCCGGTCTACCTCATGGGAGGTAACAACAACAGAGGAACGAAAGCTCCAGGTTTCGAATTCGAGCGCATGTTACCGCGTTTCACCGAGGAAGCTGTGGGCTTTATCGCGGGAGCCGCGGAGAAGGGTACGCCATGGTTCCTCTACTTCGCGCCGCTCGCACCACATCGTCCCGTGGTACCGAACAAGGATTTCCGGGATCGCAGCGCAGCTGGTCTCTACGGCGACTTTGTTGCCGAGGTAGATTGGGCGGTTGGAGAGGTGCTAGCCGCGGTCGAGCGAAGCGGCCAGGCGGACAACACACTGGTTGTCGTGACAAGCGACAACGGGCCGGAAGTCGACGCGTATCGACGGATTTTGGAGTACCGTCACGCCAGCATGGGGACTTTACGGGGCTTGAAGCGGGATCTATGGGAGGGAGGTCATCGTGTACCGTTCCTGGCTCGCTGGCCGGGGAAGATCCGCGCGGGCAGCATCCAAGATGAGGTTCTGTGCTTGACGGACCTGATGGCGACGGTGGCCGCAATTACTGGATTCCAGCTGCCAAGCGACGCTGCGGAGGACAGCTACGACATGAGCGATTCGCTCTTCGGAGCTACGAGCGAGTCGCCGGTGCGCGAGGCAACGGTCCATCACGGTTCGAGAGGTTGGTTCGGACTCCGACAGGGGGATTGGGTGCTGATTGATTACCCAACCGGTGACAGCAACGGCGGGGCCAACCGGGAGCCCGATTGGTTCCGAAAAGAGCGGCTCGCAATACCCCACGATCAGGAAGTCGAGTTGTACAACTTGCGGGAGGACCCGGCGCAGACAACCAATTTGGCCGCGAGCGCACCCGAGCGGGTGCGCAGCATGCAGCGGTTACTGGAACGCTACAAACGGGACGGCCGCAGTGTCAAATGACTTGCCGGGCTCCGCGAATCACCGCTGGGACATCGCGAATCCCGACGCCCGGGCCGGTCGGGACACCGAGTTTGCCGTCTCGTATCCAGAGTGGCGGATCGAACCAGTCAGCATATCTCTCGATATTGCGTTTGTATTCCTGGTAACGTCCGATGTTCTTTGTCCGGGACGCTAAGTGCAGCATGTAAACGAAGCCGAAGCCTCCGGAAATGTGCACGGTTGTCGGCATGTGGACCAGTTCAGCCATGTTGGCGACGCGAGCCGACCGAATCATGCCCCCGTAGTAGTGCAGATCGGGCTGGACGATGTCGACACCACGGTTGGCGATCATCCAGCGGAATCTGCGTTCGCTGTACTCTTGCTCCCCTCCGGAAACCGGCAGGGAGAGCGCATCCGCCACGGTCTTGGTGTCCTCTAGATGATCAAACGGGCAAGGCTCCTCAAAGTAGACGGCCCCTACCTCTTCCAAGAGGCGACCGATTGGCAGGGCGTGCTCCGGGTCGTAAGAACTGTTGGCATCGCCATGTAGGTCGATGCCATCACCCAGCGCCTTTCGAGCTAGCGGGATCAGAGATTCCGAGCGTCCAGGAGAAGCATCGAGGTTGCGGCTCATGCGCCCCCCAAGCCGGAATTTCACCGCCTTCGCGCCGGTCTCGTCGACCAGGGACTGCAGGTACTCGACCTCCTCTTCCGGAGTCGAGTCGCGGCGGCCGCTCGCGACGTAGAAGTCGATTTCGTCACGAATTGTCCCACCCAGGAGTTCACCCATCGACTTACCGCAGGCGCGGCCCATCATGTCGAGCAGGGCAAATTCGACCCAGGCTTGCACCGACCAGAGTGCGAGTCCCTGGAGTTTGTAATTGCTACGGTGCCGGTAGAGTTCGAAGAGCAGCTCGGACTCTAGTTTGCGTGCGTCCTTGCCCACGAAGAATGGGACGACCAAGTCTCGGAGAATCGGTCCGAGGTACCTCCGGCCATTTGTCAGGGACACCCCTTCCGCCCCGTCCTTGGAACGCACGTGAACGAACTGCTCGCCATCCTGTTCCAGGAGGCGGATCGAGTCGATGATCAATGGCGTGTCTAGCCCCGACAGGTCGAGCACCGGCTGGGCTGCTGCGGCGTCCAGCTCTACAGCACTCGGCCCGGACGGTTGCCGTTGCGGTGTGCCGGCGCAGGCTGCCAACGGCGCGCTAGCTACGGATGCAGCGACGAACTCCCGCCGTGTCGGTTGGCTTCGCATGTCGTCCCAGAGTGAGCTGCCGCCACAGGCTGCCTCAGGCCGTGGTCCGGCGCAACCAAGCTAGTGTGACGGGCAATTAGACCGTAGCACGTCAAGCGACCGCTGAGATCGCATTGAGCTTACCCGCTACCAATCCTCACCAGGCTAACGACCGTCCTCCAGTTCCGGAATGTCCCTTCCGTTGCGAGGGCCCTTTCCAGGTAGGCCGTTGTAAAGCGAGTCCGTGCCACGCCGTTCGGAAGGTGCAGGTAGATTTCGCTACCTTGGACGGCGAATTCGTCCGGGGGAGACCGATTCGGGTCAAGGCGCGAGACCAACCTTGAGGATGGTCGGTCGGCAAGGAAGCCAACGTGCAGCGTGCGGGAATCCTGTGATTCGCTCAGGAATGGATTCTGGCCGACAACTTGGGTCAGTTCGTGGATGGAGCGGAGAATGATTGGAATGCGGGTTCCCATCGCTTCGAAGACTGCGGCGGCGATGGTTTCCCGGGCCATTTGCGATCCGGAGGGTGTCGACACAAAGATGACGTTTCCACTTTGGATGTAGGTTCTCACGGAGAGGCAGCCAGCGTCCTTGAACATCCTTTTCAGGTCACCCATTGGCAAGCGGTTCCTGCCGCCCACGTTGATGCCTCGCAACAGAGCAACGTAGGTACTGCTGCTGGTTCTTTCGGTGGCCACTTGGTCGAGTCCCGCGACAAGGGATGGGACGTTCGTGCGGAGCCGTGCGAGGCCAGAGATTAAACAGCGGATTGACTTGCCCTTGGGCACCGTCACCTGGTCGGCTCTTGTTCGCGCTACTTCACTGTGACAGGTCGCTGTCTCTGAGTGAGTTCAACACCGTCTTCGCGGCATGAGAAGGAACAAGACGGCGCACGGAGCCCAAGGGGGCGGGACGATTCTTCACCTGCCGAACACCTGCATCGGACAATAGGACCCGAGGGTTGACCAGTTCCCGCACACGCCGGCCCAAGCCGTTACGCTAGTGGTCAGCCAACGTTGTTGCCCACAGCAATCACAACTCGACATCGCTGTCCGATGTATCGAGCTCCTTTCTGCTTCACGGACTGAGCCACCCCGTATAGAGCAGTGTTTTCCAAACCAGAAACACGCCTGAGCGAAGGAGTATGGCCGCATCGTGCGCGAGCGGCAGCAGGTCAAGACCGGGAAGACCAGCCAAGAAGTGAGCTATGCGCTCGCCTCGCTGCCGTCGGAACAGGCTGCTCCCACGCAGATCGCCGCCCTGATCCGCAACCACTGGCACATCAAGAACCGCCTGCACTACGTGCGCGAGCTCACCTACGACGAGGAGCGTTCCCGAGTCTTGGTGGGCGCATTGTCGGCAATCTGGCCTCCCTGACCAACGCCGCGATCGCGCCGATCCGTTGCCAGTGCCAGTTCCGCTACGTACCGCAGGCGAACCGCCATTTTGCGGCCCGGCCGCAGGAGGCTCTCGACTTGCTGCTGAGCCCGCCGAGCCCCTCATCCGCAACCTGCCAGAGATTTTCGAGCCCATCGCCCGCCGACGCAGTGCGGGCGCGCTGCGTTCGTAGCTTCGGGCAAGCCGTCCCAGCGGCCCGCGTGGACTGCGTAGCCTCGCGGGCCAAGCCCTCCGGGCCGTGCTCGGCTATCCCATAAGACGTGGAAGCAGCAACCAACCTCGACGAAATGGCCTGAAGCCGGACAAAGAATGGTTCTGACGACAACCCTACTCTAAACACCCATGGACCCATCCGGTCACCCCGTAGGAATGAAACAGACCGAAGCGGCAAGCGCACCACGCATGGCGGCCACCCATAGCGAGTGGTAGCAGAGGGGGAAGTGTGCCCGTCGTCTCGGCGTCTTACACAGCAATGGTCAGGGATTCTTGCCGTGGTACGCTAGGGACGCTTCGACATTCGGCCAGGAACAGGAGAAACGCCAAGATCGGCCATTCTCGAGTAGATTCACGTCTCGGAGGGCTCCATAGACAGGTTTTGGCTCAGGCGGCTGACCCCAAGCGGGCGGCTCGCTTCTATGAGCCAGGCAACTCGACCATTCTCGGTCCAATCGCTGCCAGCGGGTCCGATGCTTCGCGGAAGAGGGAGCACTCCAGAATCTCCCGGACCCAGCGTCCAGCCGGACCGAGCCGGCCGCGGCAGGAGCCGGGAGTCGAAGTGGGAGTTCCCATGTGGCAGAGTAGGGCGGCCTTGGCAGATGCTCCCCTACTGTCCACATCCTCGAGACCCATGGCGACCCGGGCATCGTCTATGTCGAGGAGATCAGTCCTTACGACGAGTTCTCCGGCCAGCACCTCGCCACCCGCAGCCCGGACCCGAAAATCGACATCGTTGCCCGCAGAGGCGGGTTACCGCCCCGCTCATCTCATCTCGCTGACGCTCCCGGCACGACCGGGTGGGCGTCGTTGAGGAAGCCATGGCGTACGCCCCGGCCGCCCGCCGCAACAACCCAACCTACCGACTTTATGTGAGCGTCGTGGAGTTCGCCCCCAACCGCCTTGAAGAGGTTCTGAACAATTGTGCTCCGGCGCAGCCTTACGGCGTGCTGACTGCTGCTGTGCAGCCCTCCGTGATTGTTCACCGGCGGCATTGAAGAAATCGGACGCAGGGCCGAGCTGGGGGCCTCGACTGGCTGACCGGCGAAACCTATTCATAGTGAGTGATCCACATGGCCGATAACGTGACGCCGCAGCGCCGTAGCGAGATCATGTCCAATATCCGGGCCAAGGGGATGAAGCCCGAGATGCTGGTCAGACGGCTCACTCACTCTCTCGGATTCCGCTACCGGCTTCACCGCAAAGACCTTCCTGGCAAGCCGGACTTGGTGTTTCCGGGCCGAAGGAAGGTGATCTTCGTTCACGGCTGTTTCTGGCACCAGCACGCCGATCCGGCCTGCAGGATCGCCCGCCGCCCGCGGTCGAATCTAGACTACTGGCTACCGAAGCTCGAACGCAACGTCTCCCGGGACGCTGAAAATCAGGCCCGGCTCGCGCAACTGGGCTGGCGCGCGCTTGTTATTTGGGAGTGCGAAGTTGAAGCAGGCGGCGGAGTTGCGGATCGAATACGAGACTTCCTACAGATCGGGTGAGCGCCATGCCCGTCTGGACGCATGGCAACTCTCGGGGATACCAGCCATCGGCCCCAGGAATGCTCATCCCGTCAAGCTGTTAACCCGGGTCCGCTATCTTCCGCCGCCACCAGTTTCCCGGTTTGAGCAATCGTCCGGCAATGCACTAGATTTCCAATCGGATTAATCGCTCTGGATTGGTCAGCTCTTCCTGTCCACCACTTCGTAGCCACCCAACTGTGAGGCGTCCCGAGTCCTTAGATGTGACGGAGCCCTGCTCAGAGCTTGCGACTCTCTGGCACGACATGACTGGTCTTAACTGGCTTGAGGCAGGCTGCGACCACTTCCTCGAAAGTTGCATCGACGCGGTGGCCCTCACGCAGTTCGTCGCGACTCGCCTGATATGTGTAGTGCGGCAGTTCGATCTCGCGGCGTGGGAGCGGCTTCGCGGGTTTCATTCCTCCTCCATTCTCTATGTGACCTTCAGTCTTCGCCGAATTTCTGTTTCAGCCACTGCAAGGCAGCGCGCTGGTCGTCGATGGCGGCCCGCCGTAGCTGGGTCAGCAGCCAGACCCTCCTTGGCGGTTCTTGCACGATATTCTTGGCCCCTTGGTTGCACGCGCTGCACAGGGCGCGGAGGTTCGATAACTCGTCCTTCCCGCCGTAGCTGCGGTCCACAATGTGTCCGATGTGGAGGCGCACGGTCCGGCCGGGATTCTGGTTGTCGGGATCCCCTGCCGCTGCGCCGCACATTTGGCACGTGTACCCGTTCCGCTCAAGAACTTGCGCACGGATCCGCTTCGAAATGGGCCGGGAGAATGCATATGCCTGCGCACTCTTTGGAGGTTCTTCTGCCAGAACGTATTCTCCCGGCTTGAGATCTGCCCGGTCGTTGTGCGATCGGATGGCCCAGCCAGCCTCCCGCAGTTCACGCAGGCGTCGCGCCCACTCCACCGCACCGCCAGCCGCCTGCTGTAGCTCGGCGGAGGACACCACCACTCCCACGCGCTTGCGAAGGAACTCGCGGAGCCCCTGCTTGGAACCTACGCGAGACAAGATCTGATTCTCCGGGCGACCGCCATCGCCAGCTTTGGCGGTAGTGCGTTGCCGACCTGGCGATACCGTCGCGTCTTGCCTCCAGCGAGTTTCCAGTCATTTGGAAATGACTGCAGCTTAGATGTCATTTCGACAGTAAGGCGCGGCAGCCCCTGAAAGCTGGGTCCCGGTGCGTCGTCCGCCAAGCCCAGGCCGTCTACTCCAAGTTCGGCCCAAGCCCGCCGAGCGCGGGTAGGGCCTAAGTCCGGACCTCCATGCTTGTGGGAGCCCCCCACAAGAGTAGGCGCCGGCCGGTTCGCCTTTCGGGCCCAAGCCTCCGCACCTTGCCAGCCGTTGACCGCCATCGAGGCATAGAGCGCCTCTCCGACCGTTTCTCCACTTAGGTTGGCCTCGGGCCAGCGGAATTCTCCAGATTCACGGAGCGCCACGAGAAACGAGCGTGCCCGTCGCTGCGGAACTCCCTGGTCGAAGGCGTCCAGCAATTTCCAGTGGCAGGTGAAGCCGAAGGCTGCGAACTCGCCGACGATCTGCTCTCGGTATGCAGAGAACCGCCGCTCCAGCAGCCCCCGCACGTTTTCTACTATCGCTACCTGCGGCTTGGCCTCGCCGACGATCCGCAGGAACGCCGGAAAGAGATTGCGCTCGTCTGAAGATCCGAGCTGCCTTCCGGCCACAGAAAAAGGGGGACAGGGTAGCCCTGCTGCCACGACATCAACGCCCTCCCAATAGCCTGCGGAGAAGCGCTCGATGTCTGCTTGGAGCACGTTCCAATACGGTCGGTTCATGCGGAGGGTTGCACAGGCGTGGGCGTCGTAGTCGACCAATATGGCATGCTCGAACCCAGCCGCTTCGAATCCCAATGCTTGGCCCCCTGCGCCCGCGCACAACTCCAGAACCCTTGGGGCACTCTTTGATCTCATGCAGGCCGTACTCCCGAGGACAGTCCGTCTTCGGCAATCAGCGCCATGTAGGTTAGCCGCTTGCCCTCCATCCCGTTCCGCATGGAACTCATCTGCTGAATCGTGTCCTGCTCCCGGACGTTATGTCGACCGGCGAATTCCTGCACGTGGCCATCAAGATCATTGGGTGAGAACTTGTGAAAGTTTTCCTTGTATGCACGGTTCAGCAGCGACCACGGGGACTCGACTCCGTTTGTGTGAACGTCGCCCTTGACGTATTCGCGCAGCGAATGCGTGACCCTGTCAGGATCGAGCGGCAGCGAATCGAATACCGTCGCGCCCTCGGCAGCGTAATCCTCGACGAATCCCTGCAGCGTACCGCTATCGGTGGGTGTGACATCCTTCGCGGCAACCTGATTGGTGGCGCAAACGTTCGCACCTACGACGGCCGCCTTGCCGACTCCTCCGCAGCCTGTTCCAGCGAGTTCCTTGCGCTGGGGGTTCCTCATGTTCCGACGCTTCCCGCCGACCTAGGTCTCATCCACTTCGACGGGGCTGCTGAATAACGTAACCACGTTATCACCCTGCGACAGCGTGGTACGGATGCGTATGAACAAAAACCACGCGGTTTTCTGCGTTACGCCCAGGCCCCTGTGCAGTTTCGTTGCGGAAACACCCTTCGAGTTCGTGCTTACGAGTAACATCTTGAGGAACCGTTTGAGCGTAGATCCCTTGCGGTGTGCCATGCCTTCTTCTTTCTTGCTCATCGACACACCTATATCTTAGCCGGATGTTGAGAAGATATCAAGTGAAAATAACAATAATTTTAAGATGATATCACGAAAATAGGACGTAAAACCCCTCTTCTCAGTCACTTAGCTTCTTCCTTTTCGGCACCGGAATCCGACGCACCGCTACCGACCTGGGCAGTGCTTGGGTAAGCGTTCGAGCGGGCCGTGAAATGCGGCTGAGGGACTAGCGGTTGAGGATTTGCTTCCAGTCCGGGCAGAGGGGTTTGACGAAGACGTTTTTTACAGGCTGGTTGTACTCGTGACGCGTATCGAGCTTGCCGCGGCCTTGGGTCTGGCCCAGATGGATCCAATTGGCGGCGCGATAGCAGGTGCCCTCGAAGCGCGGCGTCTCGCAGAACGTTTCCAACAGCACCGGGCGCAGGCGGTAGCGTTGCTGCCAGTCGTCGGGGAGTTGTCGTTGGAGGCAGGCCAGCAGGTGGGAGGCCAGCGAGGGGATGCGAATCCAAGGCAGGATCAGATAGCGAGCGTGATTGACAACCAGCGGCAGGTTGCGCTGGCGGGTGGGCGCATCCCAGCCCACGAAACGGTCCCGCGGGGCGGTCTTCCAGGCTGCGGCGCCGCAGCCGAGCAGGGCTAGCAGCAGGCCGTCTGGGGCCTCTACGAAGTAGCGCAACTGGGCTCCGGGCAGGGGCTTGTAGCCGAGGTAGTGGTAGCGCTCGACGAACTCGTTCCAGAGGCGGCTGCGAGGATCGGAGCGGCGCAGCAGGCTGAGGCGCAGGGGGCGGTGCAGCGAGACTAGCTGCTGTTCTAGCGGGTGGAAGTCCCGCCGGCGGAATTCTCAGTTTGCCGCCGTAGTGATATCCGGCAGGCGTGCGGGGTGACCCGGCGACCTGAAAGCCCGGAAGTAAAAGCCCTGGGGGGCCACGCGGCCATGTGTCGCGGCGGTCCGGTCAGCCCGGGGGGCGAGCAACCAGGAGGGCCGTAGCGAGAGCGAACGGATCAAGCGTCGAAAATCGTCTGCCGCATGAAGCTGATTGAAGCGGAGTATCGGAGCACGCCAAGGGTTTCACTCCTACCCGATGGCCAATGCCGGAGCGGAAGCAACTGAGAGGTGCACGCAGCGGGTCCCCGGCGTACTGAAGGCGGCAATCCTGGAGAGAGCAGCAGGGAAAGTCCGGAAGGTGAGGAGGACAGACAGGATGATCCTATGAATGTCAGGGACCGGGCCTATAACCGGCGGATGCCGGGAAGTGGCGCGGAGTCCTCCTGACTGGCGGATGAGGTCGGTAAGCGAGGAAGTGCGGGACAACACAACCCGGACGGAGCGAGGACCTCTGGGCTCAGGTGGCTGCGAGGCAGCCGCGGGGGCCGCACACAGCGGCGGGTCTCCCTGCGGCGGGCCTGACAGCCGAAGGGCGGAGCAAACGCGGGAGCCGAACGGGCGCATGGCGGGATCGGCCTTCAGCCCGGCGGGCCTGCGGAAGGCTGCGCGCCGAACTGCAAGGTGCCTGACGCTTGAAGCCGTACTGTGGGAAAACCCGACGTACGGAA
>MKWU01005053.1_pt1 | contig 14780 bp, 15 predicted proteins | sample 809101 | NCBI WGS metagenome assembly MKWU01 (sample SAMN05860141, study PRJNA318959) | sponge metagenome | host: Aplysina aerophoba | place: Slovenia: Piran, Adriatic Sea, Gulf of Piran | collected 2013-05-07 | reverse complement strand
TGGCGCAAACCATAGCAGAGGAGACTGGCGCGCAGCTGGTCCGGCTCTATTCGGGTTCCCTTGGGCCGGAGGGCAGCGGCGCTGACACCTACCTTGGCATGGTGCGTACAAACGTGGAACGCATCGTCGGGGCATTGAGATGAACCCCGCTCCGAACGTACACGGCGCGAGCATGTCGCTTCAGGACGTGACTGTCGAGGTAGTCATGTACCCCCATGGGGCGGTTGATAAAGATGCATAGGGTGTGTGCGGTCAGCTTAATGTAGAGCCGAGCGCAAAGGCACTGGAAGGTGTGTGCATGGTTGGTTTCGGTATTGAACTGTGCGGCCAACTGACCGTTGACGGTTTCGATGCTTGGCACTCGTCGTCAACGAGCACATGCACCCATAGACAAGAGAAAATAAAGAGGACAAAGATGTTGAATTTGCCCGTTGATTGGGGAACGTTATGGTTAGGGGGCTTCTGCCCGGTGGAGGCGCTCGGTGGGTTGCCGGTTCGTGGCGCAGATTATGCCGCGCATCCACCGCTGGATGATCGGCTGACCCTACCTGCTAACGCAGCTTTACACGCCGAAGTGACGCTTGAAGCGGCAGAAGCGACATGGTCGGAACGCCTGGGCGGCGCGTCGGTTGTACTGGTGCGCGATGCCTACCGCGCTCGCCGCTTACTGCATCAGGCGGCGGGAATTCAGCCAGGCGAATGGGTCGGTGTCCCGGCGAATGCCAGCCATGACCTGGCAGAGTCGGTCAGGCATCATGAGGCGCTGCTGCGCTTTCTGGACTTTGACGCGCATCTGCGGCTCGCGCCGTCCAGTACGCGCTTCACCTGGACGCAGGTGGTGCGCGGGTTGTGGCAGCCGCAGAACGCTATATGGCTCGACTGCGCTGACACCCTGCCTACGCCCGGCGCGGCAGAACGCCCGGCGGTTACGCTGTACGGCTTACATCTGCCTGATGCTGATGACCGCCCCGGTGCGCTGCTGGTATTCAGTGATGAGGCACTCTATGCAGAGGTGATAGCACTGCGTCAACCGGTTGACTGCCCGAACGCAGCGCAGGCATTGGCACAGTGTGAACGTCTGTCAGAACTGGCAGAGAAGCAAAGCGCCAATCTGGCGGAGGTGCGGCGCGGTCTGCGTGAAGCCGCCGGGCTGGTGACACATGAGCCGAACAGGCTGGCGCTGGCGACCGCAGTCGCGGTGCAGATTCCGCTAGAGAGCGATGTCGCCACGTTTTACGCCTACGTTGAGCAGGAAAATACGCCCGTGCGCTGGCTGCCACAGATTCGGCCTTTGCATTATGCCGCGCTGGGTGCTGACGGCGCGCCAGATCACCGGGGAACGGCGACAAACCTCGCCCGCTGGATGTGCGTCCCGGTGGGGCCAGATTACACCTTTGAGGAGATCAAACACGGTGTGCTGGGCATCGTCAAAGCGGCGGAATATCTCGGTGTGCGCTGGCGCACCAATCCCGCCTTTGCTGCCGAGTACGCTTCCTTGATGGATCGAACCTATGGCGCAGGGCATGATGCCTACCGCCCGATGTTTGCGCTGGGTGAAGCCATCGCAGCGGGACATTAGCCATGCAGTTGATCGCTATCACCGGGATGCTGCATCAACCCAAGACCGCGCTGACGCAGGCGCTCATTGAAGCGCTGTCCGCCGAAAACGAAAACGACAGTTGAACAGAGGAGACAGGAACATAATGAACACACTTGAAACACGAGTGCCAGTGACCGTTCTGACGGGCTTTCTGGGGGCAGGCAAAACCACGTTACTCAACCGCGTCCTGACCGAAAATCACGGTAAGAAAATCGCGGTAATCGAAAATGAGTTCGGCGAGATCGGCATTGATAACGATCTGGTCATTGGAGCGGAAGAAGAGATCTTCGAGATGAACAACGGATGCATCTGCTGCACCGTTCGGGGTGATCTGATTCGCATTCTCAGTCATCTGATGAAGCGCCGCGATAAGTTCGATTACATCATGGTCGAAACCACCGGCATGGCGGATCCCGGTCCCGTCGCGCAAACCTTTTACGTGGATGATGATATGCAGCAAAAATTGACGCTTGATGCGATTGTCACGGTGGTGGATGCCAAACATATCTGGGAACACATCGACGATAGCGATGAGGCAAAAGAACAGGTTGCCTTTGCTGATGTGATCCTGCTCAATAAGATTGATCTGGTTGCCCCGGAGGACCTCGACAGACTCGAAGCACGCATCAAAAGCATGAACCGCATGGCGAAAATCTGCCGCACCCGCGACGCGGTGGTCGAGATGGACAAGATTCTAAATGTGGGCGGCTTCAACCTCGACCGGGCACTGGAAATCGACCCGAAGTTCATGGAGCCAGAATACCCGTTTGAATGGTCGGGTATCTATGAACTGAACACCGGGACTTACGAATGGGTGATGGGTGAAGGCCCTGACCCGGCAATGGGGGCCGCACTGCTGCCGCTGGCAAATAATGGATTGGCGGCGAAGGAAGCGACCCTGATGGGAGCCGTACTGACCTTCTCTGAAGATGAGCAGGCAGTACAGGCAGGCGAAACGCTGCACCTTGGCAAAGGACAGCACAACCAGCTCGTGCTGAACAGAAAAGGCGAGACCGTCTTCAACTTCGTGATTCAGCAGCCGGGCTATTACATGCTGTTCACCGAACATCACCCTGATGAATTCGACGCGCACCTTTGCGGCACGGATGCCGTGCTTGTCCCGCTCGAAACCCGCGAGTACAAGCCCGATCATGAACACGACGAAGAAGTGACTTCTGTTGGTATCACCCTCCCCGGTGATTTTCACTTGGAGAGGCTCAATGATTGGTTAGGTCAACTGCTGACCGTGCATGGGCTGGACATCTTCCGTATGAAAGGTGTGTTGAGCGTGCGCGGCTGGGATGAACGATTCGTATTTCAGGGGGTGCATATGCTCTTTGACGGCCGCCCGGATCGTCCGTGGGGGAATCAGCAGCGTCGTAACAAGATGGTTTTTATCGGGCGTAACCTGGATCGGGCTGCACTGGAAGAAGGCTTTCGCGCATGTCTCGTGTCATGATGCTGCGCAAAGACAAACCCAAACCGCCGCAGCCATCGCTCAAGGCAATATGGCGTACCCACATTGACGATCATCCGATTGGGCTGGCATGGTCGCCGGATGGCAAACTGTTGGCAGTGGCGGGTGTGTCTGGACCCATCACGCTGTTTAATGGTGCAGACGGCACGGTACAGCACAAGCTACCCGGCCATACCCTTCTTGGCACGATGGCAATTTCGTGGCACAAAGACAGTCGTCTCCTCGCCAGTGTCGGGCAGGATGGCAAAGTACGGCTGTGGGATACCGAGACAGGAACGCAGACCTGTGAAATGGCAGGCGGCGCAAGCTGGGTGGAGCGTGTCGCTTTCAGCCCTGCGGGCGATTTGCTTGTGTCAGCCGCCGGGCGCAAACTGCGACTGTGGAACACCACCGGGGAATTGAACTACGAATATCCCGATGCGAACAGCACCATTACTGACATCAAGTGGCGCTATGATGGCAAACAGTTCGCCATCTCTGCCTACAATGGCGTCGTGCTGTATAGCCCCACAAAAGCGGAGCCACTCCACCGTTTCGAATGGCAGGGTTCGACACTCACACTGGAATGGAGTCCCGATGGAAAGTACATTGCCACTGGCGACCAGGACTCGACGGTGCATTTCTGGCTCGTCGATTCAGGGCAGGATTTGCAGATGTGGGGCTACGAAACGAAGGTGCTGGAACTGGCATGGAGCTTCAATAGTCGCTATCTTGCGACCGGCGGCGGGACTCAGGCGGTGATCTGGGACTGTTCCGGCAAGGGGCCAGAAAACACTCGACCGATCATGCTGGAAGGGCATAAGCACCTCATCAAGCACCTGAAGTTTCAACGACGGGGTAAGCTGCTGGCTTCCGGTGGTAACGATGGTCTGCTAGCAATCTGGAAAATCAAGAAGAAGAAACTCGTTTTGCTGGCGGATGCTGTGTTCAAAGCCCCAATTGCCGGCTTGGCCTGGTCACCGGATGATCGCTATATCGCGGCGTCAGACGAGAGTGGTACCCTGTCGATAGCGGCAGCGCAGCGATTATGAGAAACGTATTTCATATGAAATAATCCCCTCTGTTGGTGAGACGTTTTGTCTCGATGATAATGGCGGCCGCGGCAATAGGGACCGCAGCCGCCGTGACCGGCCTTTACATCTCCCACCACTTCAATTTGCCCGTCGGTCCTGCCATGCCCCTGGCACCAATGGGAATTCGACATCAAAACCGGCCAGGCCCTCTACGACCCCAAACTCCGCGTCCGTACCTACCGCGTCGAAGTGGACGGAGACCAGGTGATGCTTCACACCTAAGGAGAGTAAGGTACATTTTTGGCGGAATTTCCAGCGGATCCGAGACGATGACGCATCAGAAGCCATCAGTCTGTTTATCTCTTCCCACTGCGGCAAGTGACGCCGTCGAACGAATGGGGAAAGCATGAGAATATTTGGCATACAACCAGATGGCAACTTCGTTGAGTATGGCCAGGAGTCTTTCCATGCGGGCCACACTGAGGAGACTCTTCACGATTGGCTCGAGTCAAATCCTGAGGGCATTCTCGAAGACAATGAACTTCTAATTATCGGGCGCGAAGTTCTCACCGACCTGGGGGGCTACATCGACTTGCTGGGCGTGGATCCCGCCGGCAATGTAGTTGTGGTCGAACTGAAGCGAGGTCGAACGCCGCGCGATACCGTCGCGCAGGCTCTTGAGTATTCGGCCTTCGTTGAACGTCTCGATGTCGACCAGCTCGAGACTATTTCCCGCACCTACATGGACGACGAATCGCTCAACTTTGCCGAACATCACCGGCAGCATTTCGATCTGAGCGAATCCGACGCAGTAGCGTTCAACAAGGACCAACGCATAGTGATCGTCTGTCAGGAAGTCGCTCCGCAGATCAGTGAAACGGCAAAGTTTCTGAATTCGAAAGGGGTCAATGTGACCTGTGTTGAATTCGCATTCTTCCAGGCTCAGGATGGGGCTCGCCTTATGTCCCAGGAGATCGTCGTCGGCGAAGAGTCTCGTCGACCGGTGCAAGTAATTTCAAAAGCTGCACCTGCTATAGACGAAGAGAAGTTTCTCGCATCGCTCGACGAGAACGGCAGAGCGGTATTCTCTCGCCTACTTGAGTGGTCCAAAGAGAAATCCATGTCTATCTCTTGGGGGGTAAAAGGGTTTTCTTCGGGTGTCTTCGTTGATAGTGTACGCGTTCCCGTCTGCTTTGCATATCCCCCCAACTCAGTTTACAAGCAGAGTATTTATACCGCATTCGGGGGTGCAGGCAGCATAACGTCGAAAATTGCAATGCCGGATGAAGTAATCAGCGACACTAAGGCCGAAGCCCTGAACACGGGCTTGTTCAAGGCCGCAGGGCAGGATGTCAAATGTCTGATTGACCGGAGTCTGACAGACGACGAAGTGAAATCCCTTCTCAACGTGTGTGATTCTATAGCCTCTGCTATCAAGAAATACGGTTTGAAATGATAACCGACGGCTCCCGGCAGAACGCTCCAGGAGCCGCTGGTGGGAAGGCCATTTGCTGTCAATTGGCTATCCCCTCCCCATTTTTCTACAATTCTTCACTCGACGTTCGAACAAGATAGAAGAGCGTTAGGAGGCGTCACACTCTTCCATCTTTGTGCCTTTCCCCTGCCCCTAAAACTCCCCCTCCCTCACATTCCCCTTCCCTAACCTCTTCACCACCTTCGGCTCCACCGCCTCATTATCCGCCAGCACGCCCTTACCTTTCTTCAGCTTCTTCACCGCAACACTGTCCAACCCCGCCAGCTTCTCCGCCCCCGCCAACGCCTTCAAATCCCCACCATAATAGTCGAACCACGGCAGCCCCGCCGCCGTGTACTCCATCGCCGTCGGCGGCTTGCTCGGCGGATGAGCGCCAGTCACACTGAAGAACTGCACACTGTTCACAATATGCACGTAACAGCGCGAGCGCACCGACGTCTCCCACGCTTCAAAACTGTACTCGTCCTCATATATCTCTTGCCGCATGAGACCGCCAGGAGCCAGACCCATCTCCTCAACTGGCTCCGAGAAGGCGCGTAGTGGAGCATAGGCAATAGGCATGAACGCCTCTTCTTCTCTCTCGTAATAAGACGGCTTAATGGGAAAAACCACGATCTGCAACCCACCGTGCTCCGCCTCGCCCGTCAACTGCTCCTCGGCCGTGTAGCCTTCCCCCAGAGGCATCGCCACAAACTGCCGGATCATCCCCTTCATCACCGAAAATCCGTCCAACCACGGCTGATCCGGGATCACGACATAGTCCTGTGGCTCCCTCGACAGCTCGTTCTCCCAACCCTCACCCGTCACCGCATTGATCTTCCCGGCCGCCACCTTCACCGCCATCGGATAAGAACCGCTGAAACTGAGCCACATCGCCTCCGCCTGGTACATCGGCAGAAAGACGCCTCCATGCGCGTTCCACGCATTTGGTACACCGCTCGCATAGTCGTCTACGAGATTCAAGGGGAAATCTCCCAGGCCCGGCGGCAGTGAATAGGCCCGGTTATCGTCCGGAATACGCAAAGTGCGCTGAAAAGATATCCGGCACTCAGCATCCTTATGTACCTCCGGGAATCGAAATATCAGGTGATCGTTCTTCAGTTCAATCATGACTGGTCCTCCTGGGTCCTTTCTAAATGAGGGACTGGCTACTCACCAATCTCCGTCCCGTATCTCCCGCGCCACGCTATGAATCGCGTGGTCCGGCGCATCCCTCAGTTTCCGCAAAAGTTCTGCGAACAGCTGCGGCCGCTGCAGAATGATATCCCGAAGGTCACTCGAAACCTTGCCCGCCATCGCGAGCAGGAGGTCAGAATCCTCGCCGAGTTCCTGTGCTAAGCGGGTGATAGTCGCCTCCGAAGGCGGCGCGACCTGGTCTCGCTCGATCTTGCTCAAATACGACGGCTCCACCCCAATGCGCTGCGCAACCTGCCGCACCGAGTAAGAACGGTCTTCCTTGAATATCTTTTCGCGGACTGTACGGATATACTTGCCGAATGTCATGTGTACTACATAGTACACAATAATCAGACAACTGTCAAGAGGGTAATTCTATGTCCGTGGAATTTGATGTTTGAGCTATCCCAAATTGGGAAAGAATAAGAGTAACTACTCAGCCGCAACTGATTCGCAACCCTGAACGAGGGGACCAAAAGTGTTTTTCTCCCCTCATTGTTGTATTTTGGGCGGTCGGCCGCAAGCGGCCTCCCTTGTGCAGGGGCTGCCCCCCCGCACCGCCCCCCTCCAAAACCATCCCTCACCGACCGTGTGCATTCTTCGCAACGTGTCGGCTGGCGAGCACGGCGGCGGCTGTACACCGGTTGCGTCACCAAGAGCCTGAACGGTTCCAAGGATGACTGGCTGGTCAACCACTGTGGCTTAGTAGCTACGAATAAAATAAAGTGGACAGTGGCGTCCAATCGTTCCCGCCGTCGCAAAAAGTAGCTAAATAGAGTGGTTTCCCAGAGTCACTATCCTCACGCACTCTCCTCTTCCGCCCGCGCCTCATGCAGCGCACCCAACCGCAGCAACTGCGGCGACAACGCCGCCGCCCCCGCCACCACCAGAATCGTCCCAATCCCCCCACTCACAACCGAAATCACCGGCCCGAAATACTGCGCCACCAGACCCGACTCAAAGCCGCCAAGCTCATTCGACGCCCCGATGAAAATCCCGCTCACCGCCGACACCCGCCCCCGCATCCGGTCCGGCGTCAGCAGTTGTGTCAGCGTCTGACGCACCACCATGCTGATATTGTCCAGCGCCCCCGTCAGAAATAGCATCACCCACGAAAGCGCGAAATTCTGCGAAAAGCCGAAAACAATCGTCGCCACGCCGAAACCCGCCACTCCCAGCAGCAGCCCCCGCCCCGCCCGCTTCATCGGCGGCAGATAGACCATCGCCACAGCCATCAGAAATGCCCCGACCGCCGGCGCCGCCCGTAAGTACCCGAACCCCGTCGCGCCCACGTTCAGAATATCCTCGGCAAAAATAGGCAGCAGGTATACCGCCCCGCCCAGCAGCACCGCAAATAGGTCCAGCGCCATGATTGTGAACAGAATCCGTTTGTCCCACACAAAACGGATCCCGCCCAGCAGCGTCTGCCAGTTGGCCGGTTCCGGCTTCTCGTCCGTCGGCCGAAATTGGATGCGGGTAAGGATAAACGCCAGCCACAACGAACCCGCCGCAGCCACAAAATAGGCACTCTGTGCGCTGACGGCAACCACGATGCCGCCCAGTGCCGGCCCCACCACCGACGCAATATGCATCAGGCTCATGTTCCACGTCACCGCGTTCGGAAAAACTTCCGCCGGCACCAGCTGCGGCAGCAGCGCCGTCCGTGCCGGACGTCCCACCGTCATCATGCTGGCGTCCAGGAAGAGCAGCGCATACATCCATCCCACCGGCCCTTCCGTAATCGAGAAAGCAGCCAGCGCCAGCGACGTCACCGTCATCCCCAGCAGGCTGATAATCGACAACCGCCGCCGTTCATAGCGGTCGGCCAGCAACCCCGCTGGCAGCGCCAACACCATCAGCGGCAGCGCCTGCGCCAGCCCCACCAACCCCAGCGAGAGCGCCTCTCCCGTGCGCTGGTAGATCTCCCAGGCGATCGCGATACTCTGAATATAGGTCCCCATCCGCGCCACCACCCAGCCAATTACATACAGCCGGTAGTCGTGAATGCGGAATGCGGCGTAGGGGTCTTGCGAGCGGGACAAAAGTATAACTCCAGTGTACAGGTGGGCAGAACCCTATTGAACGTCAAAACGCCCCCATTGTCCAACCCTACATCGGGCGCGCCCGCCCGACGCCCGCGCATGCGGGCCCGGTAGTACTTTCAAATAGGACGGCGGCTGTACAACAAAGAAGTAAGGGGAGCGACTGCGATGCAGGCGGATCTGCCTAATTTTTCGTGTCTCTCTGCGAATTCACTGACGTCAACCTCCCTGCCTTCGACGAGGGTGGTCTACCAGCTCTCTTACTGATCAGCCGATCACTTTCGCTGCGTGATGCGGCACTTCTCGTAAACGAACTCAGGGTCGAGGTCAGCGCCAGTCTCCCAGCCGATAGTGTCAAACGAGACGCGAACCGATCCAAAGACCTTTGGGTCTCTGATCTTACCAAAAATACCGAAATCCAGGTATGGCCTCATGTCAAGTAGCCCCTTCTCACCACTCTCAAAGGCCACCGACAGGACATAGTCCTCTTCACACTCGACAGAAACTACCACAGGGCAAATCAAATTACGCAGCCCCTAACCCCCGCAGCTCCCCTGCCGTTCCCCTGCCGTTCTCCCGCAGTTCCCCCGCAGTTCCCCCGCAGTTACACCCCCCCAATCATAACCCCGTCCACCCGAATCGTCGGCGACCCCAGCGCACCCATCATCGGCACAAAGGTCAGGTCGTTTCCGACCGCCTTGACATTGTGCAGCAGCTCCTGCATCGGCAAAGCAATCGTCACCTCGTTCACAGGATGGCTCAGCTCGCCATTCTCGATCCAGTAGCCCTTCGCCGAGATCGAATAATCGCCGCTGATCGGGTTGATGCTCGCCGTGTTCATCACGCTCTCCACATACAGCCCCTGCTCCACCCCGCCAATCACGTCTTCCGGCGTCTCCTGCCCCGGCTGGAAGTAGAAGTTGCTGGCATCCAACGTCGGCATCGTTGAGTGGGAGCGTCGATTGGCGTTGCCCGTCGAGCTCGCCGTCCCATCGCGGGTGGCCGTGTAATGGTCGTACAAGGCCGTCTGCAGGACCCCTTCGTCGATTAAGCGCGTGGCCGCCGTGGGTATGCCCTCATCGTCGAACGGCCGCGTCGCGATCCCACCCGGCAGCCGCCCGTTGTCCAGCACAGTGACCATATCCGCCGCCACCGTCTCGCCAATCTTGCCCTCCAAAAAGGACCTGTTGCGCTGCATCGCATCCGCGCCCAGCGCACGCGACAGCGCGCCCAGCACACTCGTCGCCGCCATCGGCGAGTAGACCACCGACGCCCGCTGCGTCGGCACCGGCTTGCCGCCCAGCATGCCCACCGCCTTGCGCGCCGCATCCTTCCCGACCTCCGTCGGCTTGAAGTCGCCCAGCCGCGAGCCAAAGTCGAATCCATACGCCACCGACCGATCATCCTCGTCCGCAGCCATCGCCATTACAAAGCCGCCGATAAAGCTCTTGTCGTAACTGCCGGCAACACCTTTCGAGTTCGCAACCGCCACCGTCCCGTACTGGCTGATCAGCGTGCAGCGATTCGTCAGGACGACCCGTTGGTCATAGCGCAGAGCGCCCTTCTCAATTCGTCGCGCCATCTCCACCTTGCGTCCGATCGGCAACTCTACGATCGCCTGATCATAAACCTCCAGATCATCCTCAGGCAGCGGCTGCGGCGCCGGCAGAGATCGGTACTCGTCGCCGTCCGCGACGTCAGCCAGGCTAACCGCCGCCTCGATCGTCTTCTCGATGCTGCCCGCCCCAAAATCGGACGTGTAGGCATAGCCCATCTTACCGTCCCGGACCACCCGCACACCCAGGCCCTTCGAGCCCGCCTGCGAAAGCTTTTCCACCTCTCCCCGGTCTACATTGACCGACGTATTCTGCCCCACACTGATATAGGCTTCCGCCTCCACACCCCGCTCAACCGCCCTGGAAACCACGTCCTTGGCAAATTCAAGATAATCCACGTCTATACTCCTCGTCCCGCTCCCAAAAACGCAGGATAAATTAATGTCTCAAGGTACTATCCACTATCCACAATCCACAATCCAAAGACCACCGACCACTGCCCTTTCATTCCGTCCCGCCGACCGTCAGCTTCGGCACGCGCACCGTCGGCTGGCCGACGCTCACCCGCGCCCACTGCCCCTTGCCGCACATGCCCCGCCCCGGATCCAGCGACATATCCGTTCCGATCATGTCGATCAGACGCAGCGTCTCCGGCCCGTTGCCTACCAGCGTCGCGCCCCGCACCGGCGCCGTCAGCTTGCCGTCCTCGATCAACCAACCCTCAGTGATGGTAAAAACGTAATCCCCGCGGCCGATCTCCACCTGGCCGCCGCCCAGCCTCTTGGCGTACAGCCCCTTCTTCACCGAGCCGATGATCTCCTCCGGGTCGTGCGGGCCCGCGTCAATATACGTATTCGTCATGCGCGGCATCGGCATATCACGGAACGACTGCCGCCGCCCATTTCCCGTCGACGCCCGGCCTGCCCGTCGCGCCTCCGTCAGGTCCCACATATACTCCTTCAGAATGCCATTCTCGATCAGCACGGTCCGGTTGGTCGGCGCGCCCTCATCATCGAAGCGCATCGTCCCCCGCCGCCCCGGGATCGTGCCGTCGTCGTAAGCGGTAAGGAAATCCGGCCCCACCTTCTCGCCCACCAGCCCCGTGTAGGCCGAGGCGCCCTTGGTGATAAAGTCGGCCTCCATACAGTGGCCGCAGGCTTCGTGGAAAAGGACGCCGCCCCAACCATTGTTGATCACGACCGGCATCTCACCGGCAGGCGCAGGCCTCGCGTCCAACATCAGCAGCGCCGTGTCAGCCGCCTCCGGCATCATCCCCACCGGGTCGCGGTCGTCGAAAAATTCCAAACCGATCTGCCCGCCGATCCCCGTCATGCTGGATGTGCGCACTTCTCCCTTCTGCGCGGCCACCTGCCCCTGAAACTCAATAAAGGCACGGTCATCTTCCGCCCAAACACCCTCTGTGTTGTATACCCAGACCCGGCGCCGCGTCTCCGTATAGCCGCACTGCACACTGACAATATGCGGGCTGTGCTGCCGTGTGACCTCGTCCATCTCCCGCAAAATACCGGCCTTCTCCTGCGTCGACATCTCCTCGAATGGGCGTTCGATCCGAGATTCGACCGGGCTCTCTCCCTTTGTAAGGTCGGCGCACACAGCCGCATTATTCGCGTTCTGGCCCGCGGCCGCTGCAACCCCAGCCGCCTCAACCAGCGATTCCTCCGTAAGATCATCAGTGTAGGCGTAAGCCGCGTTGTTCCCATAGAAGACCCGTACACCCCCGCCGATGTCGTTGCCTTGCGTCGCCTTCTCCAGGCGGCCCTCATCCAGGATCAGCGAAAGACTCTCCTTATTCTCCAGATAAACTTCTGCCAGGTCGGCGCCGTTCGCAAGCCCGGCGTCCAATACCCGGCGAACAGATTCATTGGGAAGCATAGGTTCTCCTGTCACTTCAGTCTTAGTGGCCTGTAGTCCGAGGCCTAATTGGAAACCTGATTCAGCCGCTGGACATCCTCTTCATCCAGCGCCAGCGTCAGCGCCTCAATATTCTGCCGCAAATGGTCACGATTGGTCGACATCGGAATCGTCACCACCTGCGGCTGCCGCGTCAGCCAGCGAACCGCCACCTGCGCAGCCGTCGCGCCATGCTTGCGCGCAACCGCCTGAACCGTCTCGTTCTGCATCACGCCGTCTTTCAGCGGAGAATACGCGGTCAGGACGATACTGTTCTCCTGGCAGTAGCGCAGCAGCCCGTTCTGCTCCGGCTCGCGCGTGTAGAGATTGTAGCGCACCTGATCGGTCACCACCGGCGTCTCGCACAACTCCTGCGCCTGCCGCAGCAGCGCAACGTCAAAATTGCTCACACCGATCCGCTTCACCCGGCCCTCCGCCGCCACCCGGTTGAGCGCCCTGAAAGTCTCCTCCAGCGGTATATCGGGATTTGGCCAGTGAATGAGGTACATATCGGCATAATCCGTCTGCAAATGTTCCAGGCTGCGGTCCAGCGCCCGTAACAGATCGTCGTAGCGTAAATTGTCGGCCAATACCTTGGTCGTCAGGAAAATCTCCTCACGCTCGAAATCCTGCATCGCCCGCCCCACCAGCTCCTCGCAATGACCGACGCCATACAACTCCGCCGTGTCGATGTGCGTATAGCCCATCTCGATCGCGTCTCGAATCAGGGCAGTCATCTCCTCATCCCGCGAATAGTCGCGGCTGCGGCCGCCCCCCATCTGCCACGTGCCTAATCCCAATACAGGAAGTCGTCCACCGTCATTGAGCGTCAGAGTCTCCATTCTCAGCAGTTCTCCTTGTGCGTTGCTTCTACCACCGTAACTACTCAGCCACAACTGATCTGCGAACCTGAATGAGGCGAGTGAAGGTGTTTATTCTACCCACATTCTCTGTTTTATGGGCGGTCGGCCGCAAGCGGCCTCCCTTGTGCAGGGGCTGCGCCCCCGCAACGCCCCCCTACAAAAACATGCCTCATCCACCGTACGCCTTATTTCCAGCGGTTTGTCCCGTCCAAGGTGGCGGCGGCCAACGAGTACACGATGAGATAGCCCGAAGGTCGGCGGGACTGAAGGTCTGGTCCGCACAGGCGCTGCATATGGCTTAGTAGTTACCTACCACCTTAAACGGGATTGCGCCCGCCGAATGCCTGCGCACCCTGTCTGTTTCTCCAGCAAAGTATACGCCACAGGATAGGAATCCAGAATTTCCCAACCGTTCTTACGCAATCTCTGTCCAAACCTGCACAACCCCGATCAGGACTTTTCGCGCCGACAGGAAACATCAAGTAGCCCTTACCCACCACATAACCCGTTCCTCCTCCCAGCTATCAGCCCTCCGTCAGCCAAATGTCAGAAAGTTCTGTTTGTTCGGTATTGACAGAACAAACAGAACCTGCTATATTCGATTACATCATTTGCAGACGTAGCGACTCGCAAACGATCGGCACTTTCGTCTGGATATAAGGAGCAACAGCATGGCAAATCCCGCGATCTCAGTGAAGGATCTGAGTTTCAGCTACGGCGACACCCTCGCCGTAGACGATATCTCCTTCGAGGTGGCCGGAGGCGAAGTCATCGGCTTCCTCGGCCCCAACGGCGCCGGCAAATCCACCGTCGTCAAAATGCTGACCGGTCAGCTGACGCCCCAAAATGGCTCAGCCACCCTCCTTGGCATGGACATCGTCAAGGAGCGCAAACAGGTTCAGCAGGAATTCGGCATCTCCTTCGAATTCACCAACCTGTACGAGCAGATGAGCGCCGTCGAAAATCTCAATCTCTTCGCTAAACTCTACAAAGTAGCCAATTTCGACGCCATGGCCCTGCTCGAAAGGGTCGGCCTCGGCGGCCGCGAAAAGGAACACGTCGCCAACTACTCCAAAGGCATGAAGCAACGTCTCATGATGGCGCGCGCCCTCGTAAGCGATCCCAAAATGCTCTTCCTCGACGAACCGACCGACGGCCTCGATCCCGTCTCCACCGAGACCATCCACACCTTGATCCGCGCCGCCACCCAGAAAGGGACCACCGTCTTTCTGACCACCCACGATATGGTCGAAGCCGACAAACTGTCCGACCGGGTCGCCTTCCTCAATCAGGGCAAAATCGTCGCCCTCGACACGCCGGCCCGTCTCAAACAGCGCTTCGGCATGCGCGCCCTCAAAGTGGAGGTCGAACTGCCCAACGGCGATATCGAAGTGCGCGAAGTAACGCTCGATGAAGACCAGACCCCGCAGACAGTCTTCGATCTCTTAAAGAACGAACGCATCCTCACCGTACACAGCGAGGAAGCAACGCTGGAGGATATCTTCTTCGATATCACCGGTAGGGGGTTACAAGGATGATCGGCACACTCGTCGTCAATGACATCAAACTCTTCTTCCGCCACCGCTTCTTCGCTATTGTCACCGCGATAGGCGTGGTATTCTATCTCATCATCTACTTCCTGCTCCC
>MKWU01005052.1_pt1 | contig 14784 bp, 11 predicted proteins | sample 809101 | NCBI WGS metagenome assembly MKWU01 (sample SAMN05860141, study PRJNA318959) | sponge metagenome | host: Aplysina aerophoba | place: Slovenia: Piran, Adriatic Sea, Gulf of Piran | collected 2013-05-07 | reverse complement strand
TGGCCGAGAGGGGAAGTAGCACCAGGGTCCATACGTGATCGCAGTGAACGCCGATGAAGACGTTCGGGAAAAGGGTCGGGTACTCCGATAGCCCCTCGGGCCAGCCCTCGAAGCGATGGAAGGCGTCGGCGTCTTCACCCGCGAACGGCCGGTACAGGTTCGAGCCCTGCCCCGCGAACAGGTCGCCGCCGTAGAAGTGGTAATGATCCTCAAGCTGGGAACGGGCGTTGAGATGCCGGTGCACGAAAGGCAGATGGTAGCTTTCGAGGTTGTTCTCGACGACGAGCTTCCAGTTGCCGTCGAAGTCGAGCTGGAAGCTGCCGTGGGTCGCGGCGGGGCGCATCCGCCCGTACTGCGACGGGTCCGCCAGTGCACGCAGGCGATCGGCGAGCCCGGCGATGTGCCGCTCGAAGGGGGGCGCGTCGCCGCTCAGGTTGACGAACACGAGATCCATCCATACCGCGGCACGTACCGCCTTCAACCCGTGGGCAGCGCGGTCGAAGCGGTCGTTCTCATGCCGGCCGGGTCCGCCGATATGCGGCGTTCCCCTGAGCGTCCCGTCCAGATCGTAGGTCCAGGAGTGGTAGGAACAGCGGATCCGCTTGGCGAAGCGGCACGGCTCACGCACGAGCTGATTGCCGCGATGGCTGCATACGTTGTGGAACACGCGCACCCGGGCGGCCGCGTCGCGCACCATGAGCAGGGGCTGGCCGAGGAAGTCGACCGGCCGCGCGTCGCCGGGCTCCGGTACCGCGCAGGCGTGTCCGATGCAGGTCCAGGTCGGCGAGAACACGCGCTCGCGCTCGAGCGTCAGGAAGCTCTCGGACGTGTAGGCTTCGTTCGGCAGGCCGGCCGCGTCGATCGTGGGGCGGTTAATCTGCCGGACAACGTCCGGGCACAGGCCCTCGGGATGAGAAGCCGTCGTGGCGGTCGCCATGGCGTCGTCCTCGCGCAACCTGAGCGGGCGATATCGCGGCAGCGATTATTCTGCCGGCTCGCGGGCGAGACAAGACGCATTGTCCGACAGATGCGTCGTCGGTGTGACTTGCTTGACGGCCGGCGGCGCCGCCCTTCCAATACGCTGCGGTCTCACGAGCCTGGCAGGCTTGCCCGACCGGCAGAGCAGCGGTCCGGAATACCGTGCGCCGGGTGTTCGATAGCGTCCCCGGCCGCCACGACACGAACGGATACATTTAGGCCGGGGTCGCCTCCAAACCGCCTCCAGGTGTGTCCGTACCCGGGAGGACGACGATGATTCATGAGGTTCCGGCTCGGATGACGGCCGTGCAGCTGGTCGGGCACGGGGGTATCGACACTCTCCGGTATCGGGAAGACGTGCCGACGCCCACGCCCGGGGCTGGCGAGGTCCTGATCAGAGTCGCCGCGGCCGGCGTCAACAACACCGACATCAACACCCGTATCGGCTGGTACTCGAAGAAGGTGACGGACGCGACTGGAACCGGCGCCGCCGACGGGTTCGACGAGGTCGACGACAACGATGCCACGTGGTCCGGCGCGCCGATGGAGTTTCCCCGCATCCAGGGTGCAGACTGCTGCGGCCGAATCGTCGCCGCCGGCGAGGATGTGGACGCCGCGCGCATCGGCGAGCGGGTGATCGTCCGCAACATGCTCCGGAGCTACGTCGATTACCGGCCCTTCGAATGCTGGACCTTCGGGTCCGAGTGCGACGGCGCATTCGCGCAATACGCCAGGGCGCCGTCCCGCGAGACCTATGCCGTGAACTGCGATTGGACGGACGCGGAGCTGGCGTCCGTTCCGTGCGCCTGGTCGACGGCGGAGAACATGCTGTACCGGACGTCCGTCGGTGCCGAACGGGTCTTGATTACAGGTGCATCGGGGGGCGTCGGATCAGCGGCGGTGCAGCTAGCGAAGCGTCGCGGCGCGCATGTCATCGCCGTTGTCAGCGCGTCAAAGGCCGATGCTGTCCGCGCGATCGGCGCCGATGAGGTTGTCGGCCGGGAGGCCGATCTTGCCCCAACTATCGGGCGCGATGCCGTCGACGACGTCGTCGATCTCGTTGGCGGCGGCGGTTGGCCGTCGTTGCTCGACGTTCTCAAACGCGGAGGCCGCTACGCCACGGCCGGAGCGATCGCCGGCCCGATCGTCGAGCTCGACCTGCGAACGCTCTATCTCAAGGATCTGTCGTTGTTCGGGTGCACGGTTCAGGACGATGAGGTGTTCGAGAACCTCGTGTCCTACATCGAACGTGGCGAGATACGGCCCATGGTTGCCAAGACCTTTCCGCTCCGCGACATCGGCCGGGCGCAGGAGGAGTTCCTTGCGAAGAAGTTCACCGGCAAGCTCGTGCTGATCCCGCCAGCCTGACGGCGGCGTCAAGGAAGTTCCATTCGCATCCAAGTCCTCCTGCTCGACATCCTTTCAGAGAAGACCGGGAGACCGGGAGCTTGCGTGCCCTGGCCACTCATTCATCACGCAAAGAGTGCCGCTTATTGTCCGTCAGCGACTTGGCGAGATGGCTCAGCGACGCGTGCTCTCCGGTGCCCATGTGCACCTCGACATCCGCCGGAGCCACGGGTCCGCGAACTCCTTGCGCCGGGGCACGCGGCGGGCGACCGCCATCGCTCCGGAACGAACAGGTGGCGCTGGTCCCGATCGATTAGTGATCACGGAACCCACCAACGCACAACCGGTACAAGGTGCTGCCTCGGTGATGACTTGGACGATCCGTATCCTGCCCTGTTCATGCATCTAGGCTCATTCGACCGGCTACTATATTGCTTTTATTGAATTTTTTTCTCCACTGTCCGCAGCACCGCGAACGGCGTGCATTACTGCTGGGTATCGTCGACTGGCGCATGCTCGCCCGACTTCATCGTCTGCGGCGCGAGCACCTGATCGTGATACTGGCGACGCTCCGCCTCACAGTGTTCGTGGACCTGATCACCGCGGTCGCCATCGGGCTGGTTGCAGGCGGCATGGTGCATGCCCGTCGGCTGGAACGGCTGGGGCTCGACAGCGTGGTGTCGGTGCCGATGCTGGAGGCGAGTTTCTTCGCGGACGACACGATACCGGCGCAGGACGACGCGCATGCGGCGAGGCTCGGCATGGTGGCGCTGGGAGGCACATTGAGCGTTGCTTCGTCCCACAAGCTGGTCAGCGTGCTCGGGCTGGACATCAGGGAGCACGAAGGCGTCATCTTCGATTTCTCGGGCACCGGCTATATCGACGACAGCGCCGCCAAGCTGATCAGAAACTGCTGGACATCGCCGCAGCGTCCGGGCCCAAGTGCATCGCCATGGAACTCCGCGACGATGTGGCCGCGACCCTGCTCGACCTCGACATCCTCGGCGAAGTGCCGGCCGACCGGGTCGTCGAAACCCTGGACGAGGCCCGGCGGATCGCAAGAGAGGCACTCGAAATCAATGCTGCTGCCCGAAGTGGACAATGACCGCAATGCAGGCCCCGCGAGACCGTTTGTTCAGCGACGGATGACCGTCCAGACGGACTTGAAGGTGGGGCCGCAACCCTTGTTCAGCGCGAGCTTGGTTCCGGCTGTGTCCGGCCACTGAACGATTACCCATCACCGGCTTGAGGAAGTCAGTGCGCAGCATCTCGTCGATGACATTCAGCAGATCGCGCTCGACCGGCTTTCTTGCCGGCGACGACTTTGGGCTTCGCGACCGAGAGGCGGAGCCAGCCCAAGACGTGCTCGACCGTCTCCTCCGGGGATCACCTCGTAGCCCGAGGCCGCAAACCGCTTGGCTTCGGCAACTACCTCCTGCGCAGTTGCTCTTTGCGGGAAGTCGAAGTGGCGCGCCTCGTCACGCACGGCGCTGCCCAACCACTCGCGGAACATGCCCGGCATCGAGACCCGTCCGGTTGATTCAAGCGTTTCCGATGAGGAGTTGGTGCCGGTTTCGCGGCTTGAGTGTCGCCACGTCATGGAACCGCTAAGAATTCACGATCTGCAGCCCCAGGGTCGGGGCAAGCTTGGGTACCTCATCGAGTACGAACTCGCGGAACGCAGTCGCGACCGGGCTCGGTGCGGAATCACCGTGGCTCAGCAAGCCGACCACGCGCCAGACTTCCTCGTCGGCCAGATCGAGAGCCACGACTCCCTCCGGCAAATCGATCGCCGTCAACGCCGGAAGCAGCGTCGTTCCGAATTGGGCCTTCGCAAGAGCCAACAACGAGGTCACGTTCCGAACCTGGATCGAAGCCCTATCCGCCAACGCCCTGTAAGGGGATGTGTCGATCTTCTCGGAAGCACCATTCAGAATCAGGTTCTGGCCTTCGAGATCGGACCAACGAACGGGCTTTCCGGCGATTGCGAGGTCGCTCTTGCTGTTACAGATCACCTTGAAGCGATCCCGGAAAAGCGGCTCGAAGGCAACTGGCGTGCTCGAGAGCGGCCGTCCGGCGATTCCGAGATCCGCCTGCCCGGTCTCGACGAATATGCGCACATTCCGGCTATCGATATCCAGGAGCTCGATTTCGATTCCAGGCCTTTCGCGAACGAAGCCGGGCAGCAAAGACGGAACGAGGTTCGCTGCGACGGAGGGGACCGAGGCGAGAGTGAGCCGGCCGATGCGGTTCCTGGCGTAAGCGCGGATGCCCTCGACCGCCCGATCGTAGCCCTGGATCTGGAGGCGTGCCGCCTCCAGCACGAACGTGCCGAGAGGGGTCAATCTGTTCTTGCGGTCGGTCTCGAAGAGCCCTCCGCCGACCTCGTGCTCGAGTTGCTTGAGCGTCATGGAGACCGCCGAGGCGGTCCGGCAGAGCCGTTCAGCCGCGTCCTTGATGTTGCCGGCTTCGGCCACGGTGACGAAGGTGCGTAGCGCCTCCAGCTTGATCATGGCCCACTCGCTTCAAGCAATATGAAAATAATAACAGAAAATTCGATTTGATTGAAGTTCAGCGATGGCCGAAGGTCGGTCGCCCTGCCGGAGGCGTGCATGACACACATGTGCAGCGATCCGCTTGCAACCGGTTGGCGTGCCGGCCGGAACCTGTCGAAGCCCTCGACGCGTTCGCGCCCGCCGTCATTGTCGGGACCCATGCCGGGGGACAGCGGGAGGCGATGGATGAGGCGGTCATGACGGCTCGATCCGCGCGCCGGCGGCATACCATGAGGCTCAAACCGAAACGCGCCAGTCCGGCCTCGTGTTTTCGGCGTACCGGCGGCGTGTCCCTTCCCGCCGGGCCGCCGCGCGCGCGCCGTTCCGGAGGCCGCCGAGCGGGTTTCCTCCCTGAGCGTGTACACTATCGCAGCCTAGGCAGCCTGCACCTCGTTTCTTCAAGCAAGCCGACATAGATCATGAAGAAGATCGCCGTCATAGACGGGCTCCAGTACGCCAATTGGTCGGACAGGATATTTCGGCAGATGCGCGACGGCGATGTCGTCGCCGTGCATGTGACCATCTGTTACCATGAAAGCTTCCGCGAAACCGTAGCCAACATAGCCGCCTGGAATCGGCGTTTCGATCAGTTTTCCAATCTGATTTTTCCGTTTCACTCGGCAGGCGATGTCGCCAGGGCGATGAAGGAGGGGCGCACGGCGATCGTGTTCGGCTGCCAGAACTGCTCTCCCATCGAGAACGACATCGACCTCGTCCACATATGCCGGCAGCTTGGCATCCGGTTCATGCAGCTCTCCTATAACAACCAGAGCCTGCTCGCCAGCGGGTGCTACGAGGCGGAGGACACGGGCATCACGCGGATGGGCCGGCAGGTCATCCGGGAAATGAACCGGGTCGGCATGGCGGTCGACATGAGCCATTCCGGCGAGAAATCGACGTTGCAGGCGATCGATCTCTCGGAGCGGCCGATCGCAATCACGCACGCCAACCCGGCGAAGTGGCACCCCGTGCCGCGCAACAAGTCCGATGCAGTGTTGAAGGCGCTGGCCGAGAGCGGCGGGATGCTGGGGCTGTCGCTCTATCCGCATCACTGGAAGAGCGGCTCGGCCTGCTCCCTGGCGAGCTTCTGCAGGATGATCGCCGAGACGGTCGAGCTCATGGGCGTCGACCACGTCGGTTTCGGCAGCGATCTTTGCCAGGACCAGCCGGACAGCGTCGTCGCCTGGATGCGCAACGGAACTTGGACGCGCGACGTCGACTTTGGCGAGGGGGCACCCGGTGCGGAGGGGTTTCCCGAACAGCCGGACTGGTTCAGGGATAACACGCACTTCAGGGCTATTCTCGAAGGGCTTCGGAAGGTTGGCTTCTCGCAGGAGGAGCTGCAGAAACTCGCCCACGGCAATTGGCTCAGGTTTTTCGTCGAGTCATTCGACGTCCAGAGATCGTGATGGCATGCCCGGCCGAGCACCAGACAGCCGCCCCGCTGCGCCCACCCGAGCGTGTAATGAGGCTGGAACGCATGGGTTCGTCGTTCCAGACACGTCTGAGCTTCATGCGCCAGCTGATCCGCCGCATGCACAGGGAGCGATGGCGCTTCGAGCGGCTTCGGTTCGAGCTCGATGCGGCAGGGTATGGCACCGCTGTCTACGCCGCCCACGGCCCGCAGCGGACATACTCGCTCATTGCCTACACGCACGAGATCGATCCGGAGCAGCGCACCGACCGTGTGATCGCGGAGGCCTGGGATGCCACGTTCTCGTTCTTCGACGGCGTGCCGGGCGATACGGACATCGAACGGTTGCGCGCCAACACGCCGAGGCAGGAGTCAGGCCGCTTCAGATCGAGCGAGCTGACTCTGGCGCGCGCCAACAAGAGCATGCGCCTGTTCGAGCATGTCGTCGAAAGGCTCGCCGCAGGCCGACAGCCCGACGCCGCCCGCCTGGCCGACGTCGGCTATCTGATGCGCACGACGGCTGTCTACGGAAGCGGCAAGTTCGGCTGCGCCGACCGTGCCAGGATTGCGGACCGGCCCGAGATGCGCGGGCCCTTTCAGGCCGAGATGCTCACGGTCTACCTGATCCGCTGGCTGAGCATCGACCTAATCAACCATGTGGCGCGTGGCCGGGGCGGGGCGCGGGCCGTCGCGCTGGCCGCCAACTATGCGCGCTATCTGGGCATCGGCAACGCCACCGGGCTCGGAATGGCTCCCTTCCTCATCAAGCACCCGGTGCTCATCAACAATTGGGTTCTGGCGCGGGAGACCGCACTAGCGCGGGTGCGAGCGCTGTCATCCGCGACCGCCGGTCAGATAGTCGACTTCATGGCCCTGCTGGGCCGTGCCCGCTGCTTCGTCGGCGAGTGGAACGTCGACGACGAAGCCCAGACGGAGCGCATACACAAGCTGCGTACCGAGCTCTGCGAACTGGAGAGCTGGTGCGAGGCCGGGCTTCACCGCTCCTATCCCTGGGATGCGATGTATCGCCACGCCGAGGAAGGCTTCTCCCCCGAGGGGCAGGAGTTCGCCGTCTCGCTGCTGCTCGAGCAGCACGGCTCGGTCGTGGACGCGCTCGGCGACGAGATGAGCGCCCCGGAGCCGCTCCGGCTGAGGGCAGACATGTCGCTGAGCGAACTACGCGGCATCATCGACGCGCACTATGGTTGGGCCTTGGCAACCGACTATTCGCGGACTGAGGCCATTCAGCGGTTCTGGTACTACTCCCAGGAGAAGCTCGAGCCCCGGGTCGGGGACCGTCACACCGAGCCCGGCGCAGACCTGGAAATGCCGATCGCGATCGCCCGGGACGTGAGCGGGCTCAAGGACAGGCTTCTCGAATTCGACGCCGCGCTCACGGTTGCCGACTTTCTCGTCGCCGCACCGGAGTACCGCAATATCGTGTGGCGGGTGCAGATGGCCCCGCACTGTCCCTACGGCGAGATCCGCGACAATCTGCTCGGCGCCGGACAGCGTCCGGTCGATATCCTGCGTTTCAAGCTCGCGTTCTTCGGTGTCGCCAAGTTCGACCCGAAGTCCGATCTGTGGACGCGGGTCAACATGTATCAGGGCGCGCCGCTACCGCACGAAATCGCAGACCGGCGCGAGACGGAGTGGGTGTTTCCGACAGGACCCACGGCACCGTCGGCCGAGGCGATCCCATGAGCGAGGCGCTGACGCCTCTGTCTCTGAACGAGATCTGCTTCTACTTCACGCGGGCGGCGGTGGGCGCCGGTGCGCCGTTCGGGATTGGCGAGCACTTTGCCGAGGCGTCGAAGTCTCTGGCCTATCTGGGCTTCGACCCGACCCGGGCTGCCGTGCCGGCTTTGCATGGACTCGCCAGTGGCCGAAGCGGCTCTTCGCTATCGCTGCACTCTGCGGGAGATGCCATTCGTGTCGGGAGCCGTGACGCTCCCATTCTGTCCGCGCTCTACGCCGGACCGGTCACCGCCGACCGGCTGTCGATCGAGGCGGAATGCGGCACGGAGCGGCGCCTCCGGCTCGACCGTACCGACCAGCCGCTGCTGATCGTGGGCGCGGTAGCCGCGGCGGGCATCGACGCGGCGCGGATCGCCCTGTCCTGGCCGTTACGGAACGGCAGCCGCGCCGTGGTCGAGCTGAACGACGGCATCGTGAGGGTCTCCGGCCTGCATCCAGGAGACATCGCTTCGGCTGGACCCGCACGGGTCGACATTGTCCTGAACGGCAAGCCTCTTGAGATGGCGCCTGCGCGCACCACGACAAGGAGTCCCGCGGAGGGCAGGGCCCGGGCGGTCCGTCACGGTGTCGACGTGGACGGGGCGGCGAGATCGACCGTACTGGCGTTCTTCGACAAGTGCCTCCTGCCCACCACCGATCGGTCCCGCGATGCCGGAGCCGGGGCCGGACTCACCGACAACGACTGAGGCACCGTCGCCCATCCGAACGAGCACCCACCTGCACGACGCTGCGCCGCCCCTCCGCCATAGCACACTTTGGACCAGCATGCTTCAAGTGAATTGAAGTTGACATCAGTTATTTCGTCTTGAGTGAAATTCGGCTGCCTTCCATGCTTGAATCAAAGGCAATGGTTCTCATGCGACTGACCATTGGCGGCAATCAACAAGACGAGCAGGAGGGGATGACATGAAACGCCTACGAAATGCGGTTTTCGCCGCGATCGTCTCGGCGGGCCTTGCAACGGCGGCATCGGCGCCGGCCGCCGCTACGGAATGCGGCACCGACGACAAGATCACCGTCGCGGAAATGACCTGGCTGTCGGCTAGTACGCTGGCCTACGTGACCCAAAGAATTCTGGCTGACGGCTACGGCTGCAACGCGGAGTTGGTGCCCGGCGATACCGTTCCCACCGCCACCTCAATGCTCTCGAAGAACCAGCCGGACATCGCGCCCGAGCTGTGGGTTTCCACTGCCGAGTCCATCTGGGTCAAGATGATGGAAAAGGGCAACGTTTACAAAGCCAACGACATCTTCGCGGGCGGCGGCGAAGAGGGCTGGTGGATCCCGGACTACGTCGCCGCCGAGCATCCGCAGGTCAAGTCGGTCGAGGACCTCAAGGACAACTGGGAGATCTTCGAAGACGTTTCCAGCCCGGGCAGGGGCCGCCTCTATGGCTGTCCGCCAGGCTGGGCCTGTGAAATCATCAGCGGCAACCTGTTCAACGCCTTGGGTCTGGGTGAGACCTTCGAATTGTTCTCTCCCGGTTCCGGCGCCAACCTGAAGGCGTCGATTGCCCGCCAGGTGACACGCAAGAAGGCGATGGTGGCCTATTACTGGGGCCCGACGGACGTGATTGGCAAGTACAACCTCGTCCGTCTCGAGATGCCACCCTACGACGCGGAAAAGTTCAGGTGCCTGACCGACAGCAATTGCGAGAATCCGCAGGTGAGCGGTTGGGCCGTCGGCGAGGTCGCCGTGGCAGTCGTCACCAAGCTGAGGGACAAGGCGCCCAACGTCGCCGACTTCCTGTCCAGGTTGCAGGTGCCCAACGCCGAGATCAGCGCCGTGCTTGCCTGGGGCGACGACAACAAGGCGTCGCCGGAAGAGGTCGCCGCGCATTTCTTCACCAATTACGAAGAAATCTGGACGAAGTGGGTTCCGGAAGACGTGGCCGCGAAGGTGAAGGCATCGCTCTGAGTGGAGACCTCATCGTTCAGCAAAGCGCGGATTGACCTGATGAAACGGGTGCCTGCGGGCACCCGTTTCCATTTGTGCGCGTGGGATAGCCATTCCGGCTGAACTCAGTGTGAGACCGTAGCCGAACAGACGCGAGTCGGCTGCCGCCGAGAGGGTCTGCATCATGTCGGAGAGCTTTCCGAAGGTCATCGATACGCGAGGGCTTCGTATCGCCATCGACGACGGCTTCAACTGGATCGTCGTCGACTATGGCGAAGCGCTCGAGATCGCCTTCCTTCCCCTGCTGAAGATGCTGCTCGCAATCGAGCAGTTTCTCTTGTGGATGCCCTGGTACGCGGTCCTGGTCGCCATCTGTGCGCTGACGGGATTGGCGACGCGGAACTGGAAGGTGACCGGCGCCGTTGCCGCGATGCTGGTGCTGGTCGGCGTAGTCGGGATCTGGGACGCGGCGATGGCGACGATCGCGTTGATGTTGACAGCGACCTTCCTGGCCGTGGTCATCGGCATTCCGATCGGCGTCGCCATGTCGCGCTCGCAAGCGATGCAGTCGGTGATGCTGCCGGTTCTCGACATCATGCAGACCATGCCGATTTTCGTGTACCTCATTCCCTTCGTCATGCTGTTCGGCCCCGGCAAGATACCGGCGCTGCTCGCGACCATCGTCTTCGCCATACCGCCGGTGATCCGGCTGACCAATCTCGGCATCCGCCAGGTCGATCCCGAGGTCATCGAAGCCGTGACGGCTTTCGGCGCGACGCCGCGCCAGCGGCTGTTCACCGCACAGATTCCCCTGGCGATGCCGACCATCATGGCCGGAATCAACCAGACCACGATGATGGCGCTTTCGATGGTGGTCATCGCGTCGATGATCGGCGCCGGCGGCCTGGGCTACCAAGTGCTGCAGGGCATCCAGAGACTGGAGGTCAGCCGGGGTCTGCTTGCCGGCCTCGGGATCGTCTTCCTCGCCATCATCTTCGACCGCATCGCCCAGGCTTACGGGAGACGGATGCAGCAACATCACCAGGCCGGGGCCTGATCCGGTGAGCGACAAGGACGTCAAGATCAGGGTGGAAGATGTCTGCAAGGTCTTCGGGCCAAACCCGCAGTCCGTGCTCGATCAGGTACGCAGCGGCATCGGCAAGGCCGAGCTCCTTGAAAGCACCGGGCATGTGATCGGCATCCGCGACGTTTCCATCAACGTCGAGGCCGGCGAGACCTTCGTCGTCATGGGCCTGTCGGGCTCGGGCAAGTCGACGCTCATCCGCCACTTCAATCGGCTCATCGAGCCCACCTCCGGCCGTATCGAGGTGGACGGTGTGGATGTGCTGGGCATGAACCGGGATGCGCTCCGCGCCTTCCGCCGCGGCAAGGTGTCCATGGTGTTCCAGCGCTTCGCGCTGCTGCCCCACAAGACCGTTCTGGAGAACATCGTCTATGGCTTGGTGATCGGCGGGCAGAGCAAGGAGAGGGCGCGCCGCCGCGGCATGGAGCAGGTCGAGCTCGTCGGCCTCGACGGCTTCGAGGATCACTATCCGAGCCAGCTCTCCGGCGGCATGCAGCAGCGCGTCGGGCTCGCGCGCGCACTGGCGACCGACGCAGAAATCCTGCTGATGGACGAGGCCTTCAGCGCCCTCGACCCGGTTATTCGCTACGACATGCAGGCGCAGCTCAGGGAGCTTCAGGCTCGGCTCCACAAGACCATCGTCTTCATCACCCACGACCTCGACGAAGCTCTGCAACTGGGCGACCACATCGCCATTCTGAAGGACGGCGAGCTGCGGCAGATCGGCACCGGCTCGGACATTCTCCTCCAACCGGCCGACGACTACGTCGAGCGCTTCGTGCGCGACGTCAATCGGGCGCGCGTGCTCACATTCGGTTCCATCGCGGAGACGATGAGTTTTGATCGCAGCAACGATATTCCGGAAGGCGCGATCGAGGTGGGTCACGACGTGACGCTCGAAGAGGGGTTCGATCTGTTGGCCCGGAGTGGCGGTGTGGCCGTCGTGACCGACGGCGACAAGCAGCCGATCGGCGTCGTCTCTGCGGCGATGATCATGAATGTATTGGCCCGGCACGACCGAGTGGATTCAACCGAGAGAAATGCCGTCGAAGCCTGATGTAAGCAGGTTCCAGCTGCGACGCAGCCCGCCTCTCCCTGTGGGGTGTCAGGATCGTGGCCTGGATCGGCAGCCGGTGTCGATTGTTGCCGCAGACTGCTGTTCGGCGCGCCGGGTCGACATCGGTCTACGTCCCAAACCATTGATGTCAATTGCTTCAGAGCGCCCACCGCCGCGGCGCGGCTGCTCAGTAGCTGCCTCCCCTTCAAACGAAGTCGCGATAATGGGTGGTCCGCCGCGTCTCGACCGGATCTCCGGGAGGGATGTCCGGAGCCGGACCCGGCCAGGCGGGAGGCCCGCGGGCGCGAATCGCTAGAGTTCCAGCTCCAGCTCGAAGTCCAGCTGCTTTCGGGGCGCAGGTTCGGCCGGCTGGCGCTCCGTTGGAGCGCCATCGTCGCGTTCGCGTTCGACCTGCTTGTCGGCGGCCTCGCTTCGATCGATCTCCGGCATCGCCACTGGCGGGTCGGGGAGATGGGGCACTGTTCTCCCCGGAGCCCCGTCGTCGACACCGGCTCCCATTTCCCGCGCCTCCCGCTGCCTTGGCGCGATCGCCTCCAGGGCTGAAATCCGCTCCCCGGTGGTCGCTTCGAGGCGCTCGCGCAACCGCGCCGAGTCGTCCGTCACCAGCTCCGCGCGGTCGCGCGCCCGGCTGATCTCGACGTAGAAGCTTTTCTGGGTGGTCAGGTGAGGATGGTTGGCCTCCATGGCCGCGATCACGCTGTCGACCGTACGTCCCTGAAACGCGTGCACGGTGGATGCCCAGGCGTGGTCGAGGTGACGCAGCTGCGTGTCGTTCTTGCCAAGATGCAGCTCTCGTCCGTCTTCCAGTCGAAACGAGACACGCTCTCCGCTTGCCGAGGTGACCTCGGCGGTTCGGCTGTTCACCAGCCCGAGCCCCTTGTCGTTGCGGGTCCAGCGCACGCGGTCGCCCGCGCGCAGCTCGATCGGCTCCGCGCGGTAGACCTCGCTGCCGCCATGACGTCCCGCGACCTGGCCGGGCTTCCAGGCTACGGTCGTGCCGCCCGGACCTTCCAGGATGACCGTGCGCCTGCGACGGTCGACCTCGACCACCCGCCGCTCGTCTCCCTTGTCCACGCCGAGCCGTCTGTAGGGGCGGTGAAAGGCCACCACGTCGCCGGGTGCATAGTTTGCGGCGAGCGCTTTCTCCGCCCTCGTGTAGCCGCGGCTGACCAGCCGCTCGCCCTGGAAGGCGGGGCCATGGATCGCACCCTCTCTCGCAAGGCGCTCCCTGATGTGGCCGTTGATGGCGACACGCAACTCGTGGCTCGGCGCCATCACGCCGGTGTTCTCGCGCTCTTCGTGCGGGAGTTTCAGCCAGCGCGCGGCAACGGCGCCCGCGATGTTGTCCGCCTTCACCTCCGCCACATGGGAGCCGAGCTTCCCGAAGGCCGTTCGGATGTCGCCCGCGATGCTTGCCTCGACCGCTTCCTTCAGCGCGGGCTCGCGCTGGCGCATGATCTCGTCCATCACCGCCGTCTGCATGCCCGCCTGCTGCAGCTGCGCGAAGGGCTTGCCGGCATCCACGGCGTCAAGCTGCTTCTCGTCACCGACCAGCACGACCCTGGGAATGCGCAGGGTGTTGGCGATCCTGAGCAGGTCGCGGGCCTGAACGGTGGACGCGAGCGAGCCCTCGTCCACCACCAGCACCGTCTTCGCGAACGCGGCGCGCATGTCGCGGGCGCCCTTGCGGGTCAGCCTGCCCTCGGCAATTCCTGCGTTGCGAGCGAGGAAGCCCTGCAGGGTCTCGCTCTCGATGCCGGACTCGGCAGCCAGCGTCTGCACCGCCGAGGCCGAAGGCGCGAGGCCGGTCATGCGGTAGCCGTTCTTCTCCGCGAGCGCCCGCGCCCGGTTGAGCATCGCGGTCTTGCCGGTGCCGGCATATCCCTGGACGCCCACCACCCGGTCCTTCGACGACAGGATGGCCGTGACAGCCCGCTTCTGGCCGTCCGTGAGCGGTCCCTTGTGCAGGTGCTGCTGTACCTTGCGTTGGCGCATCAGCACCTCTCCCTTGTTCTGGCCCGTGCGCATCGAACGCACCGTCTCGCGCTCGTCGGCGATGGCGGTGTCCGTGGTCATTCCGTCGCCTCCGGGAAACGCGGATGCGGCGTGGAGTCGTCCGTCCCGGCACGCGGCGTCGATGGCCTTGTCGGCGGCCTCGACGGACACGGCGCCGGGCTTCCAGGCCAGGGTCGCCGCCATCAGGTCCGAACGTGCGAACACTGCGTCGCGCTCCGACAGATGGGCTATCGCCCAGGACAGGGCCCGGGAGGCCGGGTCCGCGTCATGCGGGATGCCGGCGTCCCGTCCCCGTTCGGCATGCCGGCTTCCGGCAGCGCCCTGCTCGCGATCCGCGCCTGCGGCCCGGTCCGGGGACTCCGCACTCAACTCCCGACGCTCGCGAGCCTCGTCGATGATCCTGTCCGCCGAGAAGCCCAGCGACGACGCCTGCTCCTGCCAGGCTCCGCGTAGCGCGTCCCTGTCCACGTCGCGCTTGTGGGCGCGGGTCTTCAGCGCCGCGCGCTCGGCCAGGTGGGGGCTGCTTCCCGTATCGCCGAGGCCGCGCGCTTCCATCGCCGCCTCGATCTCGGCGCGGCGGGTGGAAAAGGCATCGATGACGCCGCGCGGTACGCCCGCGATCTCGAAGCGGCCGTCCGCGTGGGTCTTCTCGATGCCG
>MKWU01005051.1_pt1 | contig 14786 bp, 8 predicted proteins | sample 809101 | NCBI WGS metagenome assembly MKWU01 (sample SAMN05860141, study PRJNA318959) | sponge metagenome | host: Aplysina aerophoba | place: Slovenia: Piran, Adriatic Sea, Gulf of Piran | collected 2013-05-07 | reverse complement strand
CTATTACCAAATTCGCCCTGCGGGGCAATTACCCCAATCCATTCCGATCAGGCACATCGATCATTATTGAGCTCCCGGAACCAACCCGATCCCGTGTCGAGGTGCTGGACGTAACCGGGCGACGGGTTATGGATACGCCAGTGCTGGAACTGAATCCGGGCCGGCAGATGATTCCCATTCGCGCACAGGGGTTGTCGTCGGGTGTGTACTTCTTTCGGGTACTGCTTGAGGCGCCGGGCGAGCACCATGTCCTGACCGGACGCATGCTGCTGATCCGATAACGGCAGCGAGAAACCGGCTTAATGTGCCGAAGAAGATTGGTACGACCTGAGAGACCCTGGGCGCAGCTCATCATATCCATTCAGCTCTCCCTCGCGGTCTCAACAACGCCAGCCCTATCTTCCTCATTCGGTGCCATTGGCCAAATGCAATCAAGGGCTGTGTATTCAGATCAATTTGGATCTCAATATCCAAGTCACCAAAGAACCCTACAAAATCACGCTAATCCGATCAATATTTAATTTTCGGGCAAGCACTGATTACCTCCGCGAAGTCTGTACCTGGACGCTGAGGTCCTAAAGCAGCCGCGCCCAACGACCAGCCCGCATCGAAATAGCAGTACACTGGCGGTCGGGCACGAAACTCGTAATCGACGGCTGTCAGCCCTCGACTACATGCGCGGATCAATTTTCAATGATGTTGCCGTCGGTATCAAGTCGCACTACGGTTCCGTAGCCCAAAGCCTGGATATCGGCCTCAATAACACTCAAGTCGCCTACGATCAACCAGATAAGATCATTCGGCCGGAGTACCTCCTCAGCGGCCTCGGCAATCGTATCGACATTCAGAGCACGCACCTGGTCAGGATAGGTCTCGTAGTAGTCTTCCGGCAAGTCGTATTGTACAAGCTGTTGTATGCTGGCGGCGACAGATCCATTTGTTTCCCACAACCCTGGTAGAGCAAGTGTCTGGCTCTCTTGTGCCTTGAGCACCTCGTCTTCGGTTGCAGGATTATCCCCCAGAATGCCCTCAAGTTCGCCTTTGATTTCCATCATGGACTCCATGGTCTTATCCGTTTGCACGGGTGCGTAAACCAAGAATGGACGCTGTCCGCGTGCGGTAAGCAGCAAAGAGCTTGCGCCATACGACCATCCTTTGTCCTCGCGCAGATTCATATTGATCCGCGAAACAAAAGCACCGCCCAGGACCGTGTTCATGGTCTCTATACCGATGTTGTTTGGCGTATTGCGTGGGGGGGCCAGATGGCCGGCTAGAATGATGGACTGTTGCGCCTGAGGTCGATCCATCAGGTATACGCGCGAACCGCCCTCGGATGTCACTGAAGCGATATTCTTTGATGGTACATCTGCCGATTCCCAGCCTCCCAAGCGGGCTTCCAGAAGAGGGACAAGTGTGTCTAGGTCTATGTCCCCGACTGCAATCAGCGTTGCGTTGTTGGGTTTGAACCAGGTATCATGATAATCCAGGAGATTCTGGCGTGTCATATTGGTAACCGAGGCCTCCGAACCGCTGCCGGTCAAAGGATTACTGTAAGCGTGATCTGTGCCGTAGTAGAGTGTCGGCATCACACGCAGTGCCATCTGGATCGGATTCGCTTTTTCCCTCTGGATTCCTGCCAGGCGTTCCTGCTTTAAGCGGGTAAACTCCGATTCAGCAAATGACGGATTCAGAATAACGTCTGCAAAGAGATCCAAGCTTGCTTCCAGATTCGCCGTCAGCGCTGTCAGGCTCACAGTAGAGCCATCCAGACCGGCGCCGGTTCCGAGACTTGCACCAAGGTTCGCAAGGCGGTCATTGATTTCCAGAGCAGTTAGGCTAGTTGTGCCTTCATCTAACATGGACATGACCATACTTGCCGTGCCTGGGGCGATGCCCTGATCAGAAGCATAACCAGCGTCCAACACTAATGTTAAGTCGAGTGCGGGCACTGCACTGCGTTTCGCGAGGATGACTTCTAATCCATTACTGAGTTTTGCCCGACGGAACTCAGGGAATTTCACCTCAGGCTCGTCACCGGTTTCGGGCAGGGTTGAGCGGTCAGCCGGCTCGACTGTCGCTGACAGTTCAGGGAAGGGGTGTACTTCCATGATGTACACACCGTCCGAGAGCCATTCCTCTGCGGCTTGACGCACACTCTCAGGAGTTGCAGCATCTTTATCACGGAAGGACTTCAGATAAGCGTCAGGGCTGCCGCCATAGATTTCAGAGGATGCCAGAATATCCGATTTACCACCAAACCCTCCGATGCGCTCCATACCATAAATGAAGCCTGCTTTTTCCTGTGTGATTATCCGGCGAAGCTCTTCTGGTGTCGGTCCTTCGGAGAGGAGCATAGCCAACTCTTCATTCAGTGCTGCTTCTACATCTGCAAGCGCAACGCCCGGGCGAGCTGTTGCCTGAATGATGAACTGGCTTCCTATGCTGCCTGCAGAAACATATGCATTGGCGTTTGTGGCAATCTGATCTGTGTAAACCAGTCGCTTGTAGAACCTTGAATTTTTGCCGCTGGAAAGCACGCTGGACGCCAGATCCAAAAGGTGGAAATCATTGGAGTAGCGCTCTGGTATGTTCCAGACTTTGTAGATACGCGACTGCGGTACGCGATCCTGCATGATTTCGCGCTGCTCCCCCGTACGTTTGGCGACCCAGGCATCGAAATGAGATACTGGTGGACCAGGTGGGATGTCTCCAAAGTATTTCTCAGTCAAGGCACGGGCCTCACTCACTGTGATGTCCCCCGCGATTGAGATGACAGCATTGTTTGGGCCGTAATAAGCCTTGAACCATTCCTGTACATCTTCCAGTTCAGCGGCGTTGAGATCTTCCATTGAGCCGATGACTGTGTGGGCGTAAGGATGTCCTTTGGGGTAGGTTGCGTTTGTAATGTGGTTAAAAACCTGTCCATACGGTGCGTTTTCGCCCTGACGCTTTTCGTTCTGTACGACGCCGCGTTGCTCGTCAAGCTTTGCCTGATCGATAGCCCCAAGAAGATGGCCCATTCGGTCAGATTCCATCCACAGCACTAAATCCACGGCATTCTTGGGCACGGTCTGGAAATAATTCGTACGATCCTTGTTGGTCGTGCCATTAAGATTCGTTGCACCGATGCGCTCCAGTACCTGGAAGTAGTCGTCGTTAAAATTCTCCGAGCCGTTGAACATAAGATGCTCAAAAAGATGGGCGAAGCCACTGCGTCCCTCCGGCTCATTTTTTGATCCTACGTGGTACCATAGGTTCACGGCTACCAGAGGAGCTTTATCGTCTTCGTGGACGATGACCGTCAGGCCGTTGTTCAGCTGAAATTTCTCGTACGCAATTTCTGGAATTTGCATGGTGTTATTTTCCTGTGCCCAAGTGCTTGATACACACAGTAGCAAGGTTAAGAGAATTGGCAATTGTTTTTTCATGGACAAAGCTAAGGCTTGTTATGTGGAAGTCGGAATATGCAAACATAACATCTACGAAAGGCTAAAGCTTCAGGTTGCGAAAGAATCTCTTGGAAGATTGATGGGAGTATGCGGCGATGTTGCTCCAGAATGTGTTTTATCGCTGAACATGGTTAACGAAAAGGGAGACCAACTCTTGAACTATTTCCAGGTTGGCATTACTCACATTGATCATAGCGGCAACCACCACGCCGGTATCTGGCTGGATAACGAGGCGTGAAGTGCCTCCGATAGCTCCTCCGCTGTGACTGAGGTAGCGAAGGTTATCTGCGCGGGTCTCTACGTTCCAGCCGAAGGCGTATCCGGTAGGTTCGTCCGTATTGGTTAGCTGTTCCGTAAACAGTAATTCCTTGGCTGCATCGTCGAGAAAAGTCGAGTCTAAATGGGCTATTCCAAATCGAACCACGTCAATCGGGGTGGATAAAAATCCGCCTCCGGCCCATTTGTAGCTGTTATCTACAAATGGTGCATTGAGCAGTAAGCCTTCCTCGTTACGGATGTAGAAGCGTACCCGGTGAGCAATCAGCTTATCTGGGTGATCCGCAACCGTGTTCAGCATTCCGAGGGGGAGAAAAACTTCCTGTCGCATGTGATCTAGAAAAGGCTCTCCGGCAGCCCCCTCAACCACTGCACTGATCAGATTCCAGCCGTAGCTGGAGTATAGAAACCGCGTACCGGGCTCGTGCATGAGAGAATCCGTCGCAAATATGTCCAAGCCATCACTGACTGTAGCATAAGGTATGGCGGATAGCATTTCACCTGGTCGATAGCTACGAATGCCTCCGAGATGTGCACCAAGTTGGCGTGTAGTGACGGGCCAGCGTTTTTGAGGAAAATCCGGCACATATTGCTGTACACTTGCATCTACATCCAGTCGCCCCTGACTATGGAGCTTAGCGGCCGCTGCTGCCGTTATCGGTTTCGATATACTTGCGATCCTAAAGCGGCTATGCGGCCACATTGGTGCGCGTTGTTCCAGATCAGCGAAGCCAACTGCTTCCGACCAGATCAGTTGACCTTCAACTGCTGCGGCTACGGCCATTCCTGGAAACTTGTGCTCCTGCCATGCTTGGAAGATCATTTTTTTGGCCGAGTCAACAGCAGCTTGGTATTGCCCCGATATTTGAGCATACTGTGCGCCTGCACATGGTGCAAGCACGAAGGATAGCACAAGTAGTAAATGACGTCGAGGGAAGATCATGTGTGCAGCAGGGTTCGTGACAATGAGCGCAGTACGCAGGTTTCTGCGCTCTGTTCAAACAATAGTCTTTACGTTTGCGTAAACAGGGGCTTTAGGATTGAAAAATTTCCACAGATATTCATGATGCGTGCAGGTGGTGCATTTTTTTTAACGATTTTGTTCGTTGTGGCGCTCGGATGTGGGGGAACTGGTAATCCGCAACCAGGACCCGAAATCTACGATAATACGGTAAGCGCTTTTTATGCGGGTGTATCCGCTATGGAAGTGGGCGAAGACCTGCGTGCCAACGCTAAGCTAACACTGGTCACGGAGCTTGCCCCTATGGAACCTGCCGCGTGGGCAAACCTAGCCCTTATGGCAATGCGCCGCAATGAACTGGAAGTGGCAAAGGAGCACTTAAACCGGGCCTTGAATCTGGATTCAACAAACAGTGGGGTCTTACTCCTGGCAGCTGCTCACGCACGGATGCTGGGTGATGAAGCAGCACAGGTAAGCCACCTCCGAAAAGCAGTGGCAAGTGATTCCCTGAATGCTCATGCACTTTTTGATCTCGTTCATCTGCTACCTGGCAGTTCGGATGAGGTTGCGGTATTGATGGAACAACTCGATAGCGCCGTCCCAGAAAATACCTCGGTTCTACTCAAGCGCCTGGAACAGTCTGTGTCTCTTGGAACACTGGATATGGAGCTGCTAAACGAGTTGGCCAGTCATCACTGGGGACCGGACGTAAATGAACAGATTCAGGCCCTGCGCGAGGCTGCCGTTGAGGCCGGTGATGTTGCTACGCAATTGGCATTTCTGCGCAATATACTCCTCAGCGAGCCGCAGTATCGTCAGGATCTGGCGTCTGTGCGTGTACCCATTGAACGTGTAGGCGACCCAATTACGCGCTTTATCCGTTTGGCAAGCCCCGTTTCTACACCTGCGTCACTGGACGATTCTCTGCAATTTATTGTTGATCAATCCCTCATACCGACAGAAGGACCTCAGGAATGGATTGCGGCAATTGCATTAGGTAATGCCGCACTGCCAGCCATTTTCTATGCGGGGTTGGACTCCGTCAAAACGCTTCGTGAAGAAGCATGGGAGGCGCCGGGCGTTAGTGGGCATGATGCAGGTATTGGGATAGATTTTGATTTTGATTTCCGCACGGACATTGTTCTGGCAGGAGCTGAGGGGATGCGTTTATTACGCCAGGATTCGCTTGAGCAGTTTGCGGATGTGACCGCCACTCTGGGTTTGGATGCAGCAATTATCGATGCAGCGTACACGGGTATTTGGGCTGCAGACGTTGACTTGGAAGGTGACATTGACTTGCTCCTGAACACCGGCCAGAATGAGCTCTTAGCGCTACGCAACAATGGGGACGGCACATTCGAGCGTGCCGACTGGTTCTCCGGTGTTTCTGGTGTTAAGGCGTTTGCCTGGGCAGACTTTGATCAGGACGGCGATCCAGATGCTGGATTTGTGGATGCCGAAGGGAGTTTGGTGGTATTGCAAAATGAAAGACAGGGCCGATTCACCTCCATGCCAATATCGGTAGGGGATATCACGCCCCTGGATATTACAGTCTCTGACAGCAACAGTGACGGTAAGATTGAGCTTCTGGTGCTTATAGATACCGGACAGATACTACGAATCACTCTGGGATATCAGGAAACGGTAGAAGCATTGGCGCAGGTAAACCTGCAGACATCTGACGCCCAGCTTTTGACAGGAGATTTGGACAATAACGGTGGTGTGGATCTAGTCATAACTGAGGCGGGGCAGTCCCATATTTTGCTACAGGATCAGGACTATGCATTCTATTCGCACGGAGTTCCTGTAGATCTGGAAGCCTATGCACTTAGTGCTACACGCTTTGCAGGTCGTCTGGACTTGATTGGTCTGGATGCCGACCGTCAACCGACGCGATTTGGGATCCTGACCACCAAAGGGTACCACTGGAAGCAGATCCAACCTCGTGCTGCACAAGCGGTAGGAGATCAGCGCATCAACTCGTTTGGGATCGGTGGAGAGGTGGAGATTCGTGCCGGATTACTGTACCAGAAGCAGCCCATCACGCAACCCATTGTGCACTTTGGCCTCGGAACGCAGTCGCTTGCGGATGTTGCACGAATCACTTGGCCCAATGGGTCAGTTCAGGCCGAGTTTGATCTGCTTTCAGATGAAATTGTGAGTGCCACACAACGGTTGAAAGGATCCTGTCCGTGGCTCTTTACGTGGGATGGAGAAGAGGTGACTTTTGTCACTGATTTTATCTGGCGCTCACCTCTGGGACTTAGAATCAACGCCCAGGAGACGGCCGGAGTTATGACTACCGAAGATTGGGTCAAGATCAGGGGAGATCAACTTCAACCGAGGGAGGGGTATTACGATGTCCGGATCACAGCCGAATTATGGGAAACTCATTTTTTTGATCATGTATCGCTTATGATTGTCGATCATCCCATAGGAACTGAAGTTTTTGTTGATGAGCGATTTGCTTTCCCTCCACCAGAATTGAAAGTACACATGACCGGTGAGCTGATGCCGGTCATCGGCGCGTGGGATGACCGTGGAGAGGATGTGCTGGAGCTGGTTGCTGTTCAGGATGAGAAGTATGCAGACTTCTTTGGAAGAGGTGACTACCAGGGTATAACACGGCATCATTTTCTGGAGGTAGAAATAAGTGACGAAATCCCTCAGGATGCCTGGTTGATTGCAAGAGGATGGATTCGACCTACCGACAGCTCAATTAATGTAGCTATCAGCCAAGGGCAGCATGCAGCTCCGAGCGGACTGCGGGTAGAAGCACAGTTACCTGACGGATCCTGGAAAACTATTCATGCCAACCTTGGATTTCCAAGTGGGAAGTCAAAAACTGTACTGATAGATCTTGTCCCGGCAGCGAGGGAGCTTGATATTCGGCGGTTACGCTTGCATACTAATATGGAGATTTACTGGGATGTATTGTACACGGCAGCGAAATTGAGTGATTCCGACGGGCGGGTAACGCATCTCCTGCCCGCGGAGGCGGACCTCAGATATCGTGGTTTCTCGGCGGTTAGCGAAGCAGATCGCTCTTCTCCTGAGTTACCCGAGTACGGTACACTTGGTGGCACTGCGCAGATATGGCGTGATCTGATCGGATATCATACCCGATTCGGTGATGTATTGCCGCTCTTGGAAGAAGTGGATGATCGCTACGTGATCATGAATGCGGGAGACGAAATGCAACTGCGCTTCACAGAGGTAAGCCCGGTTGAAGTAGGCTGGCAGAGGGATTTCGTCCTTATTGGTGACGGTTGGGTCAAGGATGGCGATTATAATACCACCTTCTCTACGACTCTACGGCCTCTGCCCTCGCATGGGGATCCTACGTACGATGAACCACCGGGGAGATTGCAGGCAGATCCGGTATATAAGCGTCATTCTTCAGACTGGCAGGAATATCATACCCGGTATGTTGTCCCAGAGGGCTATTCCAGAGGAATCAGGTTTGAGAGCGAGAATCAGTGATCTGGTTACTTGGCTTGATACGAGTCTACGAGGGCTGGGCAAGAAGATTGCTGGATGCGGTAGTTGATACGCGAACAGTCTGCCTTAGGGCTTGCAATGCTTGATGTAATTTCACGGGGAAGATAGTTTGTGAGTGGAGGTCGTGCAGCAGCGTCGTAATGAAACGTGCCCAAGGTGTGTTCGCTGGGCAGACCTGAACCCAAAAATCTCGGCCAAACCCATCTTCGCCACTCCGTTTGACGAGTTACTGATTTCGGTGCTCATTTTCCCCATTTGTCCGTCTAAAGGGGCCGATTTCGACCCAAATTCATGCGTTTTGACCCAAATTTTAGGGAATTATACTACAAACTGTAACTTTCCACGAGAAACACACTAATCCCGACCGTGCCCAGAAGCACCGTGCCTACGAGTTGCTGGATAAACCAGTAGAGAACCCTCGTTATGGGGGGATCACCTTACGTCAGGCAGCTCTACGTCTGCGGAGACCAATCAAATCCAAGCCCCAAAGTTCTAGATAGCGAGTTACAGTTTGTCGTATAATTCCCAAAAGATTTAATTCTCAAAAACAACCGATTGGGTGAGAAATAGGGGGGAAGTTCAGTTAGAAACAGTTTCACGTCCTTACAAGTTAACCTTTGCTGTCAACTTGCGTATTCGCAAACGTAACTCTCTAGGGGTTCGAATGGGGCCAGAACACTCAAATCAGAACACGGGAGGGCCCGGGCCCGAGCGGGCGCGTTCACCTAGACGCCGAGTGCGCTACATGTGGATTTATGTGGTGTTCCTTGGTTTTATTCTGTTCAATCTCGTGTTCTCGCTGGGACGTCGGGATACGAATACTATTGCGTACAGTACCTTTTTGGATTATGCTACCCAGGGTTACGTCGAAAGCGTCACGATCCGTGATGATCGGCAGGTAACAGGAAAACTGACGGATGCCGGGATTCAGGCACTCGGAGTCAGTGTCGAGACCAGTCGTGGGCTGTTTGGCGGTGAAAGCGATCCAGCATTATTCGTCACTACGAAAACGGCAACACATGACCTGATTGCCTTCCTTGAAGAGCAGAACGAGAGTCAACAGGGAGCGTCTATCTTATATGACGTCACCTACCGGGATAATTGGTTGGGGGGGGCACTTGTGTGGTTGCTGCCCTTGGCGATTATTCTCGTTCTGTGGATCGTTATTCTTCGGCGTGCAGGTCCAGGCTCTCAGGTATTGAATATTGGAAAAAACCGGGCAGTACTCTTTGAATCACTCGGAAAACCCACCGTCACGTTTGAAGATGTGGCGGGTTTAGTGGAAGCAAAAGAGGAAGTGGAAGAGGTCGTGGAATTCCTGAAAAACCCCAAAAAATTTACAAAGCTCGGTGGTGTATTGCCTAAGGGGGTGCTTCTCGTTGGCCCGCCAGGCACCGGCAAAACGCTGATGGGTAAGGCAGTGGCAGGAGAAGCCGGTGCACCATTTTTCTCGATCAGTGGCAGTGATTTTGTGGAGATGTTTGTTGGGGTAGGGGCCGCACGTGTGCGCGATCTTTTTAAGAAAGCTAAAGAGAAAGCTCCCTGCATAATCTTCATTGATGAGATTGATGCAATCGGTCGCAGCCGGGGACGCAACATGATGATGGGCGGTAACGATGAGCGTGAGAATACGCTCAATCAGTTACTCGTGGAGATGGATGGGTTCAACACGGATAAAGGTGTCATTATCATGGCCGCCACCAATCGGCCCGATGTACTGGACGCAGCATTGCTGCGGCCAGGACGTTTTGATCGCCAGATCCTGATTGATCGTCCAGATCGCATGGAGCGTGCAATGATCTTTAAGGTGCATACCCGTAATCTGATTTTAGCGGATGATGTGGAGCACGAGGTACTGGCTTCCCAGACCCCTGGCTTTGCCGGCGCAGAAATTGCGAATGTTTGTAATGAAGCTGCGCTTTTGGCTGCACGTCTGGATAAGGATGCCATACATATGGAGGACTTTGAGCAAGCGATTGACCGTGTGATCGGAGGGCTTGAGAAGAAAAACAAGCTGATCAAACCCGAAGAAAAAAAGATTGTCGCCTACCACGAAGCGGGCCATGCAATTGCCGGCTGGTATTTACCCAATACGGATCCAGTCATTAAGGTTTCCATAGTTCCGAGAGGCTTGGCCGCGCTGGGATATGCTCAATCGTTACCGGATGAGCGCTATATCACTACACGTGAAGCCTTCCTGGATCAAATGACGATGATGATGGGTGGGCGGGTAGCCGAAGAAATCAAGTTTGGTCAGCTGTCGACGGGTGCCCAGAACGATCTGGAGCGCATTACCAAGACGGCCTATGCCATGGTGGTGGATTTTGGGATGAGTGCAAAGGTCGGGCATGTAAGCTTTAACCTGTCCGGTAATCGTAACAAAACTCCCATGTTCGAGAAGCCATATTCAGAGGCCATGGCGCGAACGATTGACGAAGAAGTGCGTGAAATCATCGAGGGCGCACGTCAGCGGGCCTGGAATCTTCTTAACGAGAAGAGAGACCGGTTGGAAGCTCTTGCACAGTTGCTCTTGGATCAGGAGGTTTTGGGCCCCCGGGACCTCGTAAATGTTTTGGGCGAGCGACCATTTGGTGAGTATGTATCGTTAAATGGTCTTCCAGGAAGGAAAAAGGGCGATGAATCTGTGCCCGAGTCCACCGACGAACAGGAGGCAGCGACAACATCCCCCTGATCAACAGAATCTTCGTGAAAACCTCGAGAATAATTTCAGGATGTGCAACTTTAATAAAAAAAGTCGTATATTGAAAGGCTGTAAGGAAAACCTGACTGGGCACCTGCGATAAAGGTTCGCAGCAATACCCGGCAAATAAAACTGAGTAATTAAGTGCCAACAATACAGCAACTTGTTCGAAAGGGCCGTCACCCGAAGGTGAAAAAGACAAAGGCGGCCGCGTTGCAGGGTAACCCGCAGCGCCGGGGAGTGTGCACCCGTGTGTATACCACGACGCCGAAAAAGCCGAACTCCGCTTTGCGGAAAGTGGCAAAGGTGCGCCTCACGAACCAGATCGAAGTGATCGCCTATATCCCGGGGGAAGGACATAACCTCCAAGAGCATTCAATCGTGCTGGTACGAGGGGGGCGTGTTAAAGACTTGCCGGGTGTAAAGTATCACATTGTGCGTGGTGCACTGGATACTTCCGGTGTGGAAGACAGAACCCAGTCGCGCTCGAAGTATGGCGCAAAGCGGCCTAAGAGATAATTAAAGCAATTACCGGAGGCAGGATACCGAGAGTATGCTGTCACTGCATTAACGGATGCGTAGAAAATCAGCTGAACGGCGTTTAGTTACGCCGGATCCAAAATATCAGGATACACTCGTGGCGCAGTTTGTCAACTACGTCATGCTCCATGGCAAGAAAAGTATTGCTCGGAAAATCGTATATGATGCGTTCACGCAAGTTGAGCAGCGTTCAGGAGAGCCGGGAGTGGAAATTTTTCGGAAGGCGGTCGAAAACGTTGCTCCTCTGGTGGAGGTACGTAGTCGGCGCGTAGGTGGAGCAACATACCAGGTACCTATCGAAGTTCGTGCAGAACGTCGGACGGCCCTGGCTTTTAGATGGATCATTCAGCAAGCATCCAAAAGGTCTGATCGTTCAATGGCGCAGCGACTGGCAGGCGAGCTTTATTCTGCCTCGAACGGAGAAGGTGCTGCGGTCAAGAAAAAGGACGATACTCACAGAATGGCAGAATCGAACAAAGCATTTGCACATTTCAGACTGTAGATGGCTGTGATTTTAATGAACTCACTCAAGAATTCGAAACTTCGCCGAACGCGCAATATTGGCATTATGGCCCATATTGACGCAGGCAAAACCACAACAACCGAGCGAATACTGTTCTATACGGGACGGTTGCATCGGATGGGAGAGGTCCATGAAGGTGGTGCCACCATGGACTGGATGGAGCAGGAAAAGGAACGTGGAATCACGATCACCAGTGCGGCCACGACCTGCTTCTGGAAAAAGGCAAACACCGAATACAGGATCAATATCATCGATACGCCGGGCCATGTTGATTTCACTGTCGAGGTCGAACGGTCACTGCGTGTACTGGACGGAGCAGTGGCACTGTTCTGTGCTGTTGGAGGCGTTGAGCCCCAATCAGAGACTGTGTGGAGACAGGCTAACAAGTATCGGGTGCCCCGGATTGCATTCGTGAACAAGATGGACCGGACAGGCGCAGATTTTGTCACTGCACTTAATTCGATGAAGGATCGCCTCAAGGCAAATCCTGTGCCTGTGCAGATTCCGATCGGAGCCGGTGCCATGTTCACTGGTGTCATTGATCTGATCATGAACAAAGCCATCATCTGGCACGATAAGACGCAGGGCACAACGTGGGATATGATCGATATCCCCAAGGATCTTGTCAAGGAAGCCAGACACTGGCGAATCCTTCTCCTGGAATCCGTAGCAGAGCATAACGACAATCTGCTTATGAAATATCTCGAAGGCGAGGAGATTACTGCCGAAGAGATTCGGGCTACTGTACGTTCAGCCACATTAAACCTGGATATTACGCCTGTATTCTGCGGATCGGCGTTCAAGAACAAGGGAGTTCAGCGTCTGTTGGACGGTGTAGTGGACTATTTGCCAAGTCCATCAGATATCCCGCCAGTAGTAGGTATAGCACCGGATTCCGGCAAAGATGCTGTGCGTGCTCCACAGACCGACGCACCGTTTTCAGCCATTGCTTTCAAGATTGCTACCGATCCTTATGTCGGGAAGCTTACATTCTTCAGGGTTTACAGTGGAGCTCTGGATAAAGGCTCTCAGGTGTACAATTCTACGACCGGCCGCAAAGAACGGGTTGGGAGACTCCTTTTCATGCATGCCAAGGATCGCGAAGATGTGACTCGTGTCGAAGCGGGTGATATCGCGGCAGCTGTGGGATTGAAAAACATTAAGACCGGAGATACGCTCTCCGATCCCAACCACCCGGCGATCCTGGAGCAGATGGATTTCCCTGATCCCGTGATCCGTATTGCTATAGAACCCAAAACAAAAGCGGATAGCGATAAGCTGTCTGTTGGTCTCCAGAAGCTTGCAGAAGAAGACCCAACTTTCAAGGTGTCAATTGATTCAGAGACTGGCCAGACACTCATTGCAGGTATGGGGGAGTTGTACCTGGAGATCATCGTGGATCGCTTGCGTCGAGAATTCAAGGTCGAAGCGAATGTGGGTAAACCCCAGGTTGCGTACAGAGAGGCCTTCAGGAAGTCGGTGCTCGAGCGGTACACACACAAGAAACAAACGGGCGGACGCGGCCAGTTTGCTGTTGTTGAGATGGAGATCGGTCCGAACGAAAGTGGTGTCGGGTTTGAGTTTGTCAGCGAGGTGGTTGGTGGTTCCATACCTAGGGAGTTTATTCCAAGCGTTCAGAAAGGTCTCAAGAATGCAGTGACCCACGGCCCACTCGCAGGATATCCGGTGGAAGGTATCAAGGTGCGACTTCTTGACGGTAAGCATCACGAAGTGGACTCTGACCAGAATGCCTTCGAAATAGCAGGGCAGATGGCGTTCAGAAGCGCAGCGAGGCGTGCAAACCCCGTGCTCATGGAGCCAGTCATGAAAGTAGAGGTCATTACACCGGAAGAATACATGGGAGATGTGATCGGTGATCTGAATGGTCGTCGAGGCCGGATCATGTCAATGGACCAGCGGCAGGATGCCCGTGTCGTCAAAGCACTGGTTCCCCTTTCGGAAATGTTTGGCTACTCAACAGATATGCGATCATTGACACAGGGGCGGGCAATCTATACGATGCAGTTCGAATCCTATGAGCCCGCTCCCAAATCCGTGGCAGAGAGAGTTATTCTTTCCAGTTACGGCAAAACAGGCTAGCAAAGTTAACCAACCAGTTTTCAGTTAAGGCATTTCAATGGCAAAGGAAGTTTTTCAGCGTACGAAGCCGCACGTGAACGTGGGGACAATCGGCCATGTGGACCATGGTAAGACGACGTTGACGGCAGCGATCACGCGGGTATTGAATGATCGTTATGGCGGGACGGAGATCCGGTCATTTGACTCGATCGACAACGCTCCGGAGGAGCGCGAGCGTGGGATCACGATTGCGACGGCGCATGTGGAGTATGAGACGGGCGCGCGTCACTATGCGCATGTGGACTGTCCGGGTCACGCGGATTATGTAAAGAACATGGTGACGGGCGCGGCTCAGATGGATGGGGCGATTTTGGTGGTGGATGCATCGGATGGTCCGATGCCACAGACCCGGGAGCACATCTTGTTGGCGCGCCAGGTAGGGGTTCCTTACATCGTGGTCTTCATGAACAAGGTAGATTTGGTGGATGACGAGGAGTTATTGGAGTTGGTGGAGATGGAGATTCGTGAGTTACTGGATGCGTATGAATTTCCGGGGGATGATATTCCGGTGGTGCAGGGATCGGCTTTGGGTGCATTGAATGGGGAGTCGGAATGGGAGGCGGGTGTATTGTCGTTGATGCAGGCGGTGGATGATTATGTACCGACGCCGGAGCGTGATAAGGACAAGCCGTTTTTGATGCCGGTGGAGGATGTATTTTCGATTACGGGTCGCGGGACGGTAGCGACGGGTCGTGT
>MKWU01005049.1_pt1 | contig 14788 bp, 12 predicted proteins | sample 809101 | NCBI WGS metagenome assembly MKWU01 (sample SAMN05860141, study PRJNA318959) | sponge metagenome | host: Aplysina aerophoba | place: Slovenia: Piran, Adriatic Sea, Gulf of Piran | collected 2013-05-07 | reverse complement strand
CGAGGCGCGCGCGGTTGCCGTTGCGCGCCGGCGAGCGCAGGGTGGCGTAGGTGGTGAAGAGGATCCCCTCGGCGTGCGGGATCTGGTCCTTCTGGCGGAAGCGCCCCAGCGGGATGACGTCGTCGGCCAGTCCGCCCACGGCCTGCCAGTCGCGGCGTGCGTCCTCGATGAGCTTGTCGGACTGCGACAGCCACAGGGCGCGGCGTTGGCCGCGTAGCCAGCGGTCGAGGATGATCGCGGCGACCTGGCGGCCCTTGCCGCAGCCGGTGCCGTCGCCGAGCATCCAGCCCTGGCGGAAGCGCACGGGAGAGCCGTAGCTGGGGGCGTCTCCCTCGTCGCCGGGGTCGTCGTCTACGACGACCCCGGCGCCGTCGACACGGCGGACGAGCTCGTGGTCCTCGCTGATCCGGAAGGTCGCATCGAGGTGGCCGCCGTGCGCCTCGGCGGCGAGGACGACGCTCTCGAGCTGGGCGTCGGACAGCGCGCCGTCGGCGACCAGCCGCGTGGGGAGCAGCGGTCTCGCCGCCGGCTCGGGGTGGCGCACGGCGGCCATCGCGGCGGACTGGACCAGCGTGGTCGGGTGCGCGACCGCGCCGTCGACGACGACGGCGGCCGGCTCCCAGGGGTGGTAGGGCCTGTCGCCCGCGGCGCGCGCGTCGACGGCGGCGGGCGTGCGGGTGCGGTAGGCGATTTCGGCCGTCGGCCCCCACTCGCGGGGGAGCGTTTCGAGCAGCGACGGCTTGCTGCGGCGCCGGGCCGTGCGCTTCGGCGGCGGGGCCGGTGCGGGCCGCGGCGGGCGCAGCCTTGCCTGCCGGCGGGGGGGCACGCGGTCGAGGACGGCCCCGAGCAGGTGGTCGGCGCTGGTCATCGCCCGCGGCATTGCGTGCCGGGCGGTCTTGGAGGGACGCTGCTCGCCGTCGAGCGGCTTGTCGAGCACCGTCAGGCGGGTCTCGTAGGTGGTGCCCCGGCCCTGGTAGAGCCTGCCGTCGATGGCGGTGGTGAACAGGATGTCGGGCTGCGGGTCGGCGGTGGCGAACAGGTCCCGCCAGTCGCCGTTGCCGGGGACGGCTCCGCTCGAGGTGATTGCGGCCAGCCGCCCGCCGGGGCGCAGCGCCGCGTACGCGGCGCGCACGTGGCGCAGGTCGGCGTCGCGGCGCATGCGGTCGAGGTGCGGGCTGCGCGAGAAGGGCGGGTTCATCAGCACGACGCTGGGCTCGACCTGGGGCAGCAGGTCGCCGATGTGCTCGGCGTCGTGCCTGCTGACCCTGGTGTCGGGGAAGCAGTAGCGGAGCAGTCCGGCGCGGGTACCGGCCAGCTCGTTCAGGTGCAGGCTGCCGCCGGCCGCCTCGTCGATGCGCAGCGCGGCGAGCGCCGCGAGCATGCCGGTGCCTGCCGACGGCTCCAGCACGGTGTCGCCGGGACGGATGGCGGCGGCGACGCTCGCGGCCCAGGCCACCTGCAGCGGGGTGGAGAACTGCTGCAGCCGGACCTGCTCGTGACTGCGGCGGGTCTGGGGCGGCTCGAGCGCGGCGATGGAGTCGAGCAGGGGCAGCATCGCGTCCGGGCGCTCGGCCTTGCGCAGCAGCGCGCGGCCGTAGCGGACGAGCAGGAGCACGACGGCGGTCTCGGCCGCCTCGTAGGCGTGCTTCCACTGCCAGGCGCCCACGGCGTCGGAGGCGCCGAACGCCTCGGTGAGCGCCTTGCGCAGGCGGCTGCGGTCGATCTTCTCGCCGGCCTCGAACGCGGGCAGCAGGCGCACGCCGGCCTGGAACAGGCGCTGGGCCGTGTTGGGGGCGCGCCGGGGCGCGGGACTGCTTGCGGGTGTCTGCGGGGACGCGGGTCGGGGGCCGAACAGGTCCGTGGTGGTCTCGGCGGTGGCCTGGAACATGCGCAGAGGTCCTCTCTGTGGCTGAGCGTCTTCGAGTGCGGTCGGAGTGCAGTAAGGCCCCGCCGGGCGGCTCGTGGAGAGCCGTCCGGCGGGTGGTAGTGTGGGCAGCGGGGGTCGTGGGGCGAGGGGGCGGAGACGTCCGCCCCTGCGTTGCGGGCGGGTGACCCGCGGGCGTCGGTGGCGGCGCCTACTGCTCCTGTTCTTGCAGGAACGGCGGGAGCTCGTCGATCGGTCCGTGCTCGAACGGCGTCGCGTCGTCGTCGCCGGTCTCGTCGCTGTCATCGAGCGGCGCGCCGTTGCCGTTCGGCGGCACGGTGCTCGGGTGCCTGAGCAGCTTGCCGTTGAGCGCGCCGTCGGTGGTGGGTCCGGTGTCGGCGTCGTCGTCGCCGGCGGCGCCCGCCCGGTCCGCTTCGGCGGTTCCCGCGGCGTCGGTGGACGCTTCGGCCGGCGGCTTGTCGTCGCCGGTCTCGGCCGGCTCGGCGTCGCTGCTCGCGTCGGCGGCGTCGTCTTCCTCCGGCGGGCGCGCCGGGTCGAACGCGCGGAAGCCGGCGGGGGTCCAGCCGAGCGCGGCGGCGCGGCCGGCGGGTGTCAGCCCCAGGCTCTCGGCCTCGCCGTTGTGCCCGAAGGCGGCGGCCATCGCCTCGGCGAGCTCCTGCTTCTTGTCCTTGGCGTGCGCCGTCGCCCACTCCGGACCCAGCGTCCTGCGCGCGATCGCGAGCATCTCGCCCTTGCGCATCTGGCTCCAGAAGCGGTCGAGGCGGGGACGCCAGAGCGCCTCGAAGGGGATGTCGAGCCGGGCGACGGTCGCTTCGGTCTCGGCGTGCGCGCCGTGGTCGAAGGACAGCTGCTTGTTGAGCGCGCGGGCCGTGGCGGCGGCGAACAGCCGCTGGCGGTCGGCGACCGGCAGGTCGGTGAAGGCGAGGAAGCGCCGGCCGGGGTCCTGCTCGTCGAGCCAGTCGAGCGGCAGCTCGGCGCGGTCGCGCTCGAGCAGCTCGATGCCGGGGCTGGCCGCCTCGAACGCCGACCGCTCGTCCGGGCTTCCCAGCGGCCGGTCGGCGGTGCCGTTCAGGGTCATGGCCAGCGGCCGGGCCCCGTAGATGCGGGAGCCGAAGGCGCTCACCGACATCTCGTAGGCGGTCAGGTCGAAGGCGGCCTCGAAGTCGTTCGCCAGGTGGGCCTTGACCAGCGCGTTGCGGATCAGCCGCAGCTCCTCGGCGAGCGTGTTGCTCAGCCCGGCCGACTTGACGGCCTCGGTCTCCGGGTTCTTCGCGGCCGGCCGCTTCACCGGCGGCGTGTAGCCGTCCGGCGCCGGGGTGTTGCCCGGGTCGTCGCCGGCCTGCTCGGCGCCGTCGCCCGCCGGGTCCGGCGGCTGCGGGAGGTCGCCGGCGTCGGCTTCGCGGACCAGCCCGGCCTGCACGCTCAGCCCGTTGAACTGGTCGATGGTCACCAGGCAGCCGGCGCAGGCCATCTGCTCGGGCGTGTAGGTGACGTTCTGGTCGATCGCGACGCGTATGCGGTTGTCGTCGTCGTAGAGGCCCTCGCGCTCGTCCTGCAGCGTGTAGAACGCGTGGTCGTCGGGCAGGTCGATGTCGTCTTCGCCGTGCGTGTCGGTGATCTTCTGCAGCTGGTCGTCGATCTCGGCGATGCGCTTCTCGATGCGCTCAAGCTCGGCGGCCTGTCCGGCGGTCGCTCCGACCGGCGTTCCGCGCAGCCGGCCGTACTTCTGGGCGGCGTCCCATTCGAGCTCGAGGTGGGGCTCGGCCCACTTCCAGCCCTGTGCCTTCAGGTCGTCGGCGACCTGCTGCAGCTTCTCGCCGGCGAGCCGGTCGAGGATGTCCGGGTCGATGAGCATCGCGCGTTCGTCCTCGCCGTCGGAGAACAGGTCGGCCTCGATGCGGCCGCCGGCCGCCGTGTAGGCGTCGATCCCGACGAAGCGGGCGCGCGAGTGGTTGGCCTTGACGTTGCTGCGTGTCAGCTCGGCCCGGATCCAGTGCGCGCCGGGCGTGTAGTCCTGGTCCTTGATGCGGTTCCAGACCTCGAGCTGGCGGCCCTGATCGGCGGTGACCGCGAAGGCGTGCAGGTGCTCGAGCTTGACCTGCCCGTCGCGCGCGGCGTCGAGGATCTCGGCGGGCAGGCCGCCGAGGCGCAGGCGCTGGTCGACGGTGCGTTCGGAGATGCCGAAGCGCTCGGCGATCCTGTCGCGTGCGACGCCCTCCTCGGTGAGGCGGCGGAAGGCGGTCACCTGGTCGACCACGTGCATCCCGACGCGGGCCTCGTTCTCGGCGAGGCTGATCTCGGTGTCGTTGGCCGATTTGTCGAGGATGCGGCAGGCGACCATCATGTCGGGATGGAACTCGTCTTCGTCGACCAGCTCGCGCATCGCCCTGAAGCGGCGCTTGCCGGCGATGACCTCGTAGAGGTTGCCGACGGGCCGCACGGCCAGGTTCTGGATGGGGCCGTGGGCGAGGATGGACGCCTTGAGGCTCGCGAGCTCGGCGGGCGTGTCGTCGATGGTGCGGACGTTGCGCTCGCTCAGCGTCAATGCCGACAGCGGCAGATACCGGATGGTCTCGCTGGGGTGCGGCGGCGGGGCGCCGGGGGCGGTGTCGGTGGCGGTGGTGGCGGTCGTGGTCATGGGTGGCTTCACTCCTTGCGGGTGGCTGGCGGGACGGCTCGCGTCCCGTCGAGAGAGCATGCGGCGGATCGGGCCGCGGTCAGTGGACGAGCTGGCCGGCGCCGCGGGCGTCGGGCGCGGGCGCTCCGCCTGCGGGGTGCCGCATCAGGGTGCGGTCGAGCGCGGCTCGGGCGGTCTCGGGGTTGGGGTCGATTCCGATCCAGCGCCGCTCGAGCAGGTGCGCGACCGCGGTGGTGGTTCCCGGTGCCGACGAAGGGGTCGAGGACGAGCTGCCCCGGTTGGGTCGGCACGCGGACGATCCGCGCGGCGAGCTCGTCGGGGAAGCGGGGGGCGTTGTCGTCGTTGCGTCCCACCGAGGGGATCTTCCAGATCCCGCGGCTGCCCCACTCGGCCCACTCGTGCTGGTCGATGCGGTTGCGGTCGTAGACGAAGGGGCCCGGTCTGTGGAAGAAGAGCAGGTGCTCCCACTCGTCGACCGCGCGGTAGGAGCTCGCGGTCCAGGCGTTGTTCTTCCAGGCCGGCGTCTTGCTCCAGATGCGGTGGTCGTAGAGGTAGAGTCCGGCGGCTGAGGCGGCGTCCTCGATGATCCCGGAGGTGCGCAGCACGCGGCTCGGAGGCCGCCTGCCGGCGCGGTGCGCCGAGCCGTGCTCGCGCCGGGCGACGGTCTGTTCGCTGCAGCCGAGCAGACGCGCGATCTCGCGTTCCGATGCGCCGGGGTGCGTCTGGCGGGCGGCGACGGCGGCGGCGGTCACGCTGCCCTCGCGGTGGCGGATCCGGGCGTACGGCCCCGGCGGCAGCGCCGGGTCGGGCCAGGCGCGCACGTCGCCGATGTTGACGACCGCGAACCCGCCGGGGCGAAGCACCGTCGCGTGCAGCCCGAGCAGCTCGCGCATCAGCTCGGTCCAGGACGTGATGTCGAGGTCCCGCTCATACGGCTTGTCCATCAGGTACGGCGGCGACCACAGCGCGAGGTCGACCGACTCGGGCGGGATCCGCGCGGTGTGCTCGCGGGCGTCGCCGCAAGCGATCGCGTTGGGGAGCAGGCGGCCTGTCTCTGATGTACGGCGTGTGGTCGTTCTGGTCGGCATGCTTCGATGTCCGTCAGCGTCGTGCACAGGCAGGGTGTCCTTCAAGCCGGTATCGGTGCCGGCGCCCCGTCGGCTGCGGGGGCGCCGGCCGAAGCGATGGACCGTGAGTGCGTCAGCGCATGGTGGCGTGTCCTTTCCTGTTGGCCGGGACTGCCGGCTGAGGATTTCGGGCTGCCGGCGCAAACCGCCGCCGGTGCAGGCGGGCGTCGACGCTGGCGTTGCTGCGCGGTCAGCGTGTGTGGGTGGATTTCGGGCGGCACGATGCCGCCGTCAGCGGCGGGACCCGAGCTCGTGTCAGCAGTGGGACGGTTATCGTGGCGGCTTCGGTTGCCGGGCATTCGCCGGCTTGCGCCTCGATGCGGTACGTCCAGCCTCGTCGCAGCGCGCTTGCGGGGATGCTCCAGCGTCCGCCGTGGCTCGTCGTCGTCTCGACGGCCTCGGGCGGTCCTCCTCCCGACAGCACGCTGCTTGTTCTCCCGGCCAGCCCCGGGCTTCTTCCGTGCGGTTCGAACCGGATGGTTCCGCGGATCCTTCCGCCGGGCTCCGGCGGACGCACCATCAGGTGGCCGATGATCGCTCCTCGTCCTGCCGACGCACCGGCCGTCAGCCAGCTCGTGACCGTGTCCTGGCTCGCGGCCCCGAGCAGCATCAGGCCGATCATCAGCGCGTTGGCCGCGATCCGGTGCTGTGCGTATAGCCGCCGGCGCCTGCGGCCCCATTGCGTTCGCCAGTTTCCGGCTGCGGTTCTCGCTTGCATCGTTACTGTTCGGGCACGCACGGCGGAACCGTCATCTCGATGCGCCGTTTCCGGAGGCTTGATTGCCACGTGCCGGCAGCGACCTGCTCGCATCCTTCGCGGTGCACGAGTATCCGGTACGGCAGTGCCCTGGCCGCCGCGTAGGTGTGGAAACGCCCGTCCGGGTCTACCCACAGCCAGCGGGCGGCGTCGAGCGGTTCGTGGATCGGTTCGGCTTCGAGGTTCCGGAACGCTACGGCGTAGGCGTCCAGCGGTGTTCCTGCTGCGGGGTCCGGCACCAGCACGACCGCCGTTCGTGCGAACGCTTCGCCTTCGCGTCCCGGCTCGACGAGCTGTCCGACCGGGTTGAGTACCAGTTGGCGGAAGGTGAGGGCCTTTGCTGGCGGAACCAGCCAGATTGTCATCAGGATCAGCCACGGTATCCGGTGACGGCCGCGTCGTGCGAGCCGGCGCAGGCGCTTGCGGCGCTCTCGCGTGTTTGTCCAGTTCCTGAGTCCGCGCATGATGGCGGGAGTCTAGTCGTGGCCGGTTCGCGCGTCCTGCGCCGGTTAGTCTCGCCGCATGGATTTTCCGATTCGCTCGCGTGCCATTGCCGGGTGGTTCGTTGCGATCTTCGCCCTCGCCGGTGGCGGCGCCTGCGGCCACGTCTCGGTTTCCGAGCTCGTTATCGGGCTGCAGCTGGCGAATTACGTGCCGACGCCGGTCCACACGGCCCACCGCATGCTGACTCTGGCCGGTGTGGGTCCCGAAGATGTCGTTTACGACCTCGGATCCGGTGATGGAAGGCTGGTTGTCCTGGCGGCTTCGGCCTACGGTGCGCGGGGAGTGGGTATCGAGCTTGACCAGGACCTCGTGGAACGCTCCCGCCGCAACGCGGTCGCTGCCGGCGTCTCCGATCGCGTCCGCTTCGTCGTCGGTGATCTGATGACTGTGGACCTGCGCGGGGCGACTGTTGTGACGTCGTACCTGTATCCGTCCACCATGGAGCGGCTGCGGCCGCGTCTTCTGGCGCAACTGCCCGCGGGCGCCAGGATCGTCTCGCATGCCTTTGCGATGGGCGACTGGGCGCCGGACGCCGTGGAGCGTTTCCTGTACGACGCCGGGTGGCCCGGCGTGGTCTATCTGTGGCGGGTTCCCGTCGCCGGGTCCGTCTCTTCCGAAGGCTGATCCTCAGCCGTTGATTATCGCCACGGCGGCGCAAGCCTGTGCGTTTCGTCTCGGCGAGCGCTTCAGGCGCACCAGGGCGGCGATCCGCAGCCCGTTGAGCTCGGCCTGCAGCCAGCGCGCGGCTGCCGTCCAGGTGACGGTTCCCCGGGGCGGTGCGCCGCCGGCGCGGACTCCGGCGTGGTGCAGCAGGGCGAGGTAGCTTTCGAGCGGCAGCGTGGAGCCGTCGCTGAACCAGACCACGCCGGCGCTGTCGGCATCCCTCCCGTGGTCCCAGCTGACCGCGAGCGGGACGACGGGCCGTGCGCCGTCGCGGCGGGCGTCGTGGCCTGCGAGCCCTCGCATCCCCGGATGTGTTATCCGGGTGGCTCCGTCGGCGGGAGGCTCGCCGGCCCAGAGCGCGTTGGCTGCGGCGTGCCAGCGGCGGTCCGGTTCATGTGGACCGTCGGCGGCGTCTCCGATTATCCAGAACGGACGGCGGGGGTCGTGCGCGGCGTCGTTCGAGAGCGCGATCACGTGCCCGCGGTTCGGCGGCCCCGGCCGCCGCGCGCGTGGTCGCGGGCGGTAGTCGCTCAGCGGGATCCCGGCGGCGCGTCTGGCCGTGGTCATTGCCGGCGGGGGGAGGCGGTGTCTCACCGCGGCTCCAGCAGGTCTTCGGGGATCCGGTGCGCGAGCCTGCTCCGTCGCGCGGGCCAGTGCCCGCGGCGCAGGCGCCGGGCCAGGACCGCGCAGGCGGTCGCCGCATCGGCTGGACGCAACGCGTTCGGGTCTGCCCGGTCCCGGCCCTTGAACCAGTGTGCGGGCCAGCGGACCGCGTGCAGCAGCATCGCAGCCTCGTGGGGCGCGTCGAGCAGGACCTGCCCGACGAGCGCCGGCCGTGGATTTCTTCCCCGCGGCATGGTGCGCTCGAGCGTTTCGCTGAGCCTGCGGGCGGCGCCGGGCGCCTCCATGCAGGCGAGCGCGAAGAACGAGCCCGGGGGGCGCTTTGCGGTCCTGGCGCGCGGGTCGAAGTCGTCGGGGAACTTGTGGATGCGGCGCAGCAGCCTGCGGGCCAGCTCCTCGGCGCGTCCGGCGCGGTCGGCTGCGGACTCGGCGAGCCAGGGGCCGGGGTCGGTCAGCAGCTCGATGCGGTCGCCGGCCGAGGCCGTGCGCGCGAGCCGGGCGGCGGCTTCGAGCGCGTCGGCCGCCGCGTCGAACGGCCCGTGGATGACGGCTGACGGCGCCTGCGGCGCGCGGCTCCGCAGGTGCAGCACCGCGTGTCGCGGAAGGGCGGGGCGGCGCTCGCGACGCGCCGCCCCGTGGCTGGGACTCCGCATCCGTGCGGAGTATGGGGACCGGGGGGCGGTGGTCCGCCCGGGCGGCTATGCCGCGGCGGCGTGCTGCGTTCGCACGAGGTTCGCGGGCCGCGGGGCCGGGTGCGCGGCGTTCTCCCGCGCCTTGCGGCCCCCGCGGCGCCGGCGGCGGCGGTTGCCGCTCGGCTGTCGGCTGTGCCGTGCGATCTCGTCGGTGAAGCGCCAGCGCTCGATGGCCGACCGCATCTGCAGGATCCGGTGGTCGGGCGGGGCGGGCCGCGACGCGGCGTACTGGTCGACCAGAGCCAGGAACGCGGTTTCCAGCGGCTCGTCGAGCAGCGCCGACAGCGCGATCAGGTGTTCGTCACCCTGCGGGTCCTTCGCCTGGTAGACCAGGATGGGCGGGCCGGCCGGCGGGACGCGCCAGGCGCGGACGTGGGCCGTCGAGGGCTTGTGCGCGTAGCCGGCGAAGCGGTCGCCGACGTGGACCATGTCGCTCGTGTGCTCGCGATCGAAGGCGACCAGTACGGCGCCGACGCGGACCTCGTACAGGCGCGGTTCGGGCGAGGTCCACGGGTCCGGGTCGAGCGGCGCGCCGGTGGCGCCGGGGGTGACGGGGACCGCGCCGTGGAGGCGCTCGCCGTGCAGGGCGAGGCGGCCGGGATCGTGGGTGACGTGGCGGAGCTCGACGAGCTGGCGGGCCGGCAGGCGGTCGGCGGCGATGTGGCGGACCATGGCGCCGGTGCGCGCGGTCGTCACGCGGGCGTCGACCGGGGCGGGCTCGCCCGCCGGCGCGTCGTCGCCGAAGATGGATGCCTCGCCGTCGGGCACCGTGCTGATGCGTGCGTACTCCCGGCCGCTCCAGCGGCTGGCGTCGGGCACGAACCCGTCGGGGTACGGCTCGGGACGTTCGTTGCCGATCGGGGCGTACGTGAAGACGGTCTCTGTGCTCTGCATCGGGATGCACCTCGGCCGGCCTCGGCCGGCATGATTGGAGGATGAGCCGGGAACCGGCTCGTGAATCGGGGCCGCAAGGCTCCGGTGCGTGGACCGGAACGGCGCCGCTGGCGCTGGAGGGCGTGGTGGATGAGCCTGTGGCGTACGCGTTGCCTTGGCCGCCCGGCTACGCTGCCGTTCCGCCCGTCCGTATGTCTCTATTGTCGCCCGCCTGTATCCCTCCCTCGTGGTTCGTCTCCGGTTCCGCGCCGACGTTCGAGAGGCGGCGGCGGCCCGTCGAGGGCTCGCGCGGGTCCGTGTTTCCGGCGTGCATGCAGGGCGCCGTGTTCACCGCTGAGGCGGGCTGCCCTCCGGCGTCGTCGCGGTCTTCGCGGGCGAGCGTGCGCACGGCTTCCTCGATGTCGGCGATGGCCTCTTCGGCGGTCAGCGCGACGATGTCCTCGGGCTGCAGGATCATGGAGCGGGAGCGGTTCGCGGCGGTGGTCGTCTTCGTGTTCGCGTGTTCCATCCGATGCGCCTTTCCGGGGGTTGGTCCGGCTCCGCCGGGCGTGTGCGGCCCGTGGTGCCGTACGGTAGTGCTCATGAGCGGGGATGCGGGTGAACAGGACGAGGTCGTGCTCGGCGACGAGGAGAAGCAGCAATTCGAGACGGCCGTCGATACGGCGCGCCGGGCCGGGGACCTGGACGATCCTCCGGCGTTGACGGCGGCGGACGGCGACTCCGGCGGGCAAGAGGAAGAGACGCTCGACCCGAATGTGCTGGATCCGGCGGCGTGGGAGCTTCCCGCCGCGCTTGCCGCGCCTGCGGCGAAGAAGGCCGTGGCGGCCGGCGCGCCGCGACGGCTGGCTGCCGCGCTGCTCGATGCCGGCGTGAGCCTGGCCGCTGCCGGCGTCGGCCTGCTGGTCTCCGAGCTGCTGTGGCTGCGCTCCGAGGGCGCGGTCTCGGTCCCGGTGTGGGTGCCGGTTCTGGTGTTCTTCGCTGCCGGCTGGGCGCATGCGCTCGCCGGCGAGGGCCTGTGCGGCGGGGTGACCCTGGGCAAGCGGACGCTGGGGCTGCGTGTCGTCGGTCCCGGCGGTGCAGAGCCTGCCCTGTGGCGCGTGGCCGTGCGGCGTGCGGGCCTCGACGCGGTGGTCCTGGTGGTGGCGACGCTGGCCCTGTGGTTCACGATGGTGCGGCAGTACAGGGGGCTGCCGTCGGGAACGCCGGTCCAGCTGGACGGGTCCGACGTCGCGGTGTTCTGCGCGTTCTTCGTCAACCTGGTGGTCGTGCTGGCGCTGGCGCGCCGGTTCGATCCGCAGCGGCGCTTTCCGCACGACTCGCTGGCGGGGCTGGCGGTCGTCTGCAGCGCCGATGCGGGCGCTGTGCGCCGCCCGGGCGGCCGGCGCGTCGCGGCGCCGGTCGGTGTGGTCCGGTCCCGCTGGGACGACGAGACGGCGGAGGTGGCCCCGGCGCGCCCCTGGGACGGCCGGCGGTGGCGTCCGGATCCGGCGGCGGCGGCGAAGGCGGCCGAGCGGGAGAGCGCGCGGATGGGGCCGGTGTCGCGGCTGATCGACCGCGCCGTCGCCTGGGGTCAGGGAACCGCGGAGGTTCGGGCCGCGAAGGTTGCCGACGCTTGGCCGAAGGAGGCTTCGCCCGGGTCTGGCGGCGGCCGGGTTGCGTTGCTCAACCGGCTGGCGGACCGAGTGGTTGCGTGGTCGGAGGGTGAGAGCGGGCCGTCGTCCGGCGGCACGGACTAGGGCCGGCGTGCTGGCGGCCGTCTATTCGTCGTTGTCGGCGGGGTCGGCGCCCTTGATGGCGTCGATCACGAGGGCGCGGAGCTCGCGCATCTGGTCTTGCAGGTCGTCGATTCGGCTGTTGACGTCGTTGAAGCGGCTGTTCACGCTGGTGTTCAGGTCGTCGAACGTGTGTTGACACTGGCGTTCAGGTCGTTGAACCGTGTGTTGACACTGGCGTTCAGGTTGTCGAATCGGCTGTTGATGTCGCCGATCCGGTTGTTGACGATGGCGTTGACGACGTCGATGCGGTTGTTGATGCCGCTGGCGATGATGCCGATGAACGCCACGATGACGGTCGTCATGGCGATCCCGGTCCCGACGACGGTCGCGATGATCATGCGGTTGTCGGTCATTCGTTCCTCCTCACGATAGCACTGTCTTCTGGCCTCGGGGCTGGGCCGGCCGCGTTTTAGGCTCCTCTGTTCACGGCTCCGCCGTCCGCGCCGTCTGGCGGTTCGATGGCCGCCGGGTCGTACGCTTGCGGCCGCTGGCGGTGATCGCTGGCGTCGTCGTTGCGCTGTTCCGGTGCTATTGGCACCGCCTGGGGTTCTTGAAGATGCGGCACGGGGTTGGCGCGCGCGGTCGGGGCGGGGAGTCTCTGGCGGGCCGTGGGGCCGCAAGCGGGGTGAGTGGCGTGGATATTCTGCAGCAGGTTCTTTCGGGTCGGCCGTCGGGGCGGCTTGCAGTCCACGGTGCGGAGTCGGCGCGTCATGCGGGTGTCGGCTGTCCGGTTCGCGTCTCTGCTCGCCCGTTCGGGCTGGGTGTCTTCCGCGTTCTCGTTGCCGTCGGGGGTCTTGCGGTGTCGAGTTCGTCCGTGTTCGCTCAGAACCTCACTGAGCTGCGCTTCCTGCCGCGCGGGTTCACCATCAACGGCCAGCCGCCGGCGGTCCTGTTCGAGCGTGATGCCGAGCAGATCCTCAACGCGCAGGTCTCGTACGAGGTAGAGGCTGGCTATTCGGGTGGAGACCACCTCTTCGCGCGTGTGGAGCCGTTCGGCGCGAGTCCGGCCACGCTGACCTCCCCTTCGCCGGGGTGCGCGACCTCGACGGCGCCGGCCACCGTGGATGTCGTTCTTGAGAACGGGGACTGGACGCCTTCGGGCGCTCGGGTGGGCTACAGCGCCGCTGCCTATCCCCTTCCGGATCCCCCGCCTCCGGAGCGGCCGGAGCCGGAGGCCCGGAGCTTTCAGTTCGCTTTCGGCGTTCTGTGTCAGGACTCCGACGTGGAGCCCACCGAGCAGTTCCGTGTAACCGTCTGGTTTCAGACCGGGTCGGTGGCTGCCCCGAATCCGGCGTCGTACCCCAGCCTGCAGTACATCGTCCGGATCGACGACGACGATTCGGTTCGTGTTGTCGACGATATCGAGATCACGGTTGCTGAGACCGATGTGGATTCGACCCCGCGCCTGCGCATTCCTGAAGACTTCCTGCCCGTCCCTGTCGACCCTGGCGATCCTGTTTGCGTTCCGTTCGCCATCAATCCGGGATTGTCCTCAGCGTCGGTTCTGCCGGGCGTTTCCGGCGATCCCGTCGATGCGCGGCTTTCGGGTGCCTCTGCGCGATACGGCTTCTTCGTGTTCTCCGGCGGCTTTTCCGAGCCGGCTCCGGTGACCACGGACTTGGTCATCGTCGGTGACGACCGCAGGGAAGATTCCGAGACCGTCGTTCTGGACCTGTACTACGACGCGGCGCGGTTCTCCTCTGCATCGTGTGCGGCGCCCACTGCTGCCGCCCGGGTCTACGCTCAGATGGTTGTCACCATCGAGGACGACGACACCGACGTGCCGGCTCTTGCCGGCGATCTCGAGGTGATGGAGACCGACGCTGACTTCGTCGCGTTGCTGGCGCTTTCGCTCGAGGAGGCGGCGGCCGAGGCCCGCTGCTATCCCTACCGCCTCGCGTACTCGCGTTCGACGGCTACCAGCGCCGACGCACGCCTGGTGGGGTCGGATCGCCGTTCTCCCGCGGACTTCGGGACCTTCGTCGTGCAGCCGCGTTCGACGACCGCGGTCTCGTCGAACCTGCTGGTCGTCGGCGACGACGCCATCGAAGGCGACGAGACGCTGCACCTGGACGTGTATGCCCCCGGCGCGGCCGGGGAGGCGTCCTGCTCTCCATCAGGGGCGCCGGTCCGCAGCATCGTAGTCGTAATCGTCGACGACGACCTTCCGGTGCAGATCGCTTCGTTGCGGATCGACGGGGCGGTCGACGACATCCACCGGGAGGGGGATTCCGGCGAACGCGAGTTCGTGCATCTGATCGTTGCGTTTGCCCGCCGGCTGACCGAGCCGGTCACGCTGCGCTACGGCTCGGTGGCCGATGCCGAGGCGCGCGGGAGCGAGCCGAAGCAGGATGTCGAGACCGTCTCGGGGCGGGCGGGGACCGTTGGCGTGGGGGAGGACGCGGGCCGCGGGCGGGGGGCGGCGGGTGCGGGGGCGCGGGGGAGGGAGCCGAAGCAGGATGTCGAGACCGTCTCGGGCCGGTCGGTGACCGTTGACGTGGGTCAGATCGCGGTCCGCGTGCGGGTGGCGACGATTATCGGCGACGACCGTGTCGAGGCGGTGGAGTACTTCTCCGTGTGGGCTGCGGTGGACGAGTACTCGGCCGAGTCGAAGATGTGGCTGCGCGTCGGCATCGCCAACGACGATGTGCCGGGGGACGAGATCCTCGAGGTGGTTCTCGAAGGCGATGGGGTTGACGGCGGGGCCATCGTCGAGGGGGACCCGGATCCGGGCGCCGGCGGCGGCGAGTGCCAGCGGGAGTGGAAGTGCGTCTTCCTGGTCCTCGGGTTCAGCGGGGACCGCCAGTCGAAGGATGTCGTCTATCAGGTGCACACGGTGGCCGGATCGGCGCGTCCGGGCGAGGACTACCGTTTTCGCGACGGTGTCCGGGTGCGGCTCGAGGAGGGGCACCTGCGCACCTTCGACGTGCGGGACCCGCTGCAGCTGCAGGTCCGCCGGGACTTCTTCGTCGAGGGTGAACGCGAGGACCTGTTCCTCGTGGTGCACATGCTGGCGGGCGACGAGTCGCCGCTGTTCAGCTGGTACGAGCGCATCGAGATCGTCGACGACGATCGCTCCGGCGGCACGGACGGCGCGTTGTGGTTCGGGTTGGCCGACGGTCTCGAGTCGTGTCCCGAGCCCAGGAGCCGGGTCCGTGTCGGCGAGCCGCTCGACGGCGGCGTGCGGCCGGTGCGTCTCGACCTGGCGCTGGCGCAGCGGGGCGGCGAGCAG
>MKWU01005048.1_pt1 | contig 14789 bp, 11 predicted proteins | sample 809101 | NCBI WGS metagenome assembly MKWU01 (sample SAMN05860141, study PRJNA318959) | sponge metagenome | host: Aplysina aerophoba | place: Slovenia: Piran, Adriatic Sea, Gulf of Piran | collected 2013-05-07 | reverse complement strand
CGGCTTGGTCGGGTCGTTGGGGTCATCCGGCTTGGTCGGATCATCCGGCTTGGTCGGGTCGTTGGGGTTGTTGGGGTCCTGAGGGTCGTTGGTGTTGTTGGGATTGTTGGGGTTGTTGGGGTTGTTGGGGTTGTTGGGGTTGTTGGGGTCGTGGGGGTTGTTGGGGTCGTTGGGGTTGTTGGGGTCCTGAGGGTCGTTGGGATTGTTGGGATTATTGGGATTATTGGGGTTATTCGGGTTGTTGGGATTATTCGGGTCGTTGGGGTTATTCGGGTCGTTGGGGTTGTTGGGATTATTCGGGTTGTTGGGGTTATTCGGGTCGTTGGGGTTATTCGGGTCGTTGGGATTATTCGGGTCGTTGGGATTATTGGGATTATTCGGGTCGTTGGGGTTGTTGGGGTCGTTGGGGTCGTTGGGATTATTGGGATTATTCGGGTCGTTGGGGTTGTTGGGGTCGTTGGGGTTGTTGGGGTCGTTGGGGTCGTTGGGGTCGTTGGGGTCGTTGGGGTTGTCCGGGTCCTGAGGGTCGTTGGGGTCGTCGGGGTTGTTCGGGTCGTTGGGGTCGTTGGGGTTGTTGGGATTGTCCGGGTCGTTGGGGTCGTTGGGGTTGTCCGGGTCCTGAGGGTCGTTGGGGTTGTCCGGGTCGTTGGGGTTGGTCGGGTTGTTGGGGTCGTTCGGGTCGTTGGGGTTGTCCGGGTCCTGAGGGTCGTTGGGGTTGTCCGGGTCCTGAGGGTCGTTGGGGTTGTCCGGGTCCTGAGGGTCGTTGGGGTTGTCCGGGTCCTGAGGGTCGTTGGGGTTGTCCGGGTTGTCGGGGTCCTGAGGGTCGTTGGGGTCGTCCGGGTTGTCGGGGTCGTCCGAGTCGTTGGGGTCGTCCGGGGTGGAGGGGGCGCCCGGGTTGTCGGGGTCCTGAGGGTCGTTGGGGTCGTCCGGGTTGTCGGGGTCCTGAGGGTCGTTGGGGTCGTCCGGGTCGTTGGGGTCGTCCGGATCGTTGGGGTCGTCCGGATCGTTGGGGTCGTTCCCGTCGTCCGGTTGATTGTTGTCCGGTGGCTCTGGCGATTCCGACGGCTTTGGAGACGACGGGTTGTTCCCTGGTGGCGTGTCTTCACCCGAGGAATCAGAAGTGTCCGTCGGGTCAGGGGTGGCCGTCCCCAGAGTGGTGGCAATACCCGCACCGGCAAGGCCCGCTGCCCCGCTGCCCAAAGTCCGCCAGGTATACGGAGAGTCAGAGACCCCTATAAGCCCAGGGACGCCAACAATCCAGGCCAAGCCAGCAAGCCCCGGAACGCCTGGGGGCAAAGTCCCAGGGGCCTTGGTCCGAGAGGGTTCGGAGAGTCTGGCAAGCCCAGGGAGGGCAGCAATCCAGGCCAGGCCCGCCGCGAGCCCCGGCGTACCCAGAATGCTCGGCGTGTCCGGGGTCAGAATCTCAGGGGCCTCGGTCTGAGGAGGTTCGGTTTCAGACTTGGAAGGCTTCTGCTCATCCGTCTCAGAGGTGGTTTCCACAGACGTTTTGGTATCGTCTACGGTTCCGGGCATGGAGATTCCTCATCCTTGGCGTCGGGCCTTAGCGCATATAGATCACTTTGGATTGTGAGGGCGAGAGCATGACTCCCATAGCATTGGGGGCAGGGCCGTTCTGAGCAGTGGGGTCCAGCATTTTCGTGGCCGGGGCAGGACCGCAGAACACATTGGTCGATCCCATAACGTGTCTCGACGGCCCGATAATGATCTGCGACGCCACGCCACCCATGGTGCCCGCCTCGTCCCCGTTCGATACGGCATCCATAGTCATCAGGTTGTGCACCGGCATCCCCATGATGAATTGATTTAATACGGTGGGAATCGCCGTCATGCTCATGGCGATGTTCGGGAAGGGAGCAGGAATGGCGAACGGCGGGGTCTTACACACATCGGGAAAGGCGAAGTCTATGCCCGGTATCGGGCCTTGCGATTTGGCAAACATGGGTACACCTCCTTATGGAACTTTGCGCGGATGGTTTTGTTGATAGATTTTCACCGGATCATAGGTTTCAGCGATGTGACGTGCGGGGTCATGGGGCAGGCACTCGGCTTGTGCGGCGATGTCCCAGTGCGCCAGGTCGGTTTCCGCGCCGTGCAGGTCCAGGCGGAAAACCTTGGCCCCGCGGAAGTCTGCGCCGCGAAAATCGGCTCGCCGGCCAACGGCATAGCTGAGGTCCGCGCCCCGGAAATTCGTCTTGACGGCCCGAGCCTGCTCCAACACGGCCTGGGTCATGACGGCATCCTGAAAACTGGCCCTGCTCAGGTCGGCCTGATTGAAGATGGCGTTGCCAAGAGACGCGCCGGTCAGGTCGGCATTGCCGAGGTCGGCCTGCATGAAGACCGTCAGGTCGGCCTGTGCACCGGTCAGCCGCGCGCCAGTCATTTTGGTCCGGGTAAACTGGCATTGTGTCAGCTCTGCGTTGCTCAGGTCAGCACCACGCAGGTCGGCATCCTGAAAATTACAGCGGGGCAGGCGCAAGCCGCTCAGAGACCAGCCGGCCAGACAGGCCGAGAGCAGCATCAGCGTGTCGGCCTGCATTCCGTCGTAGGTGGCTTCTGACAGGTCGCAGTTGACAAAAGCCGAATTGGTGAGCTCGGCCCGGCTCAACTCGACGCGGCTCAATTCGCACTCGGCAAGGGCGCACTCCCAGAGGCAGGCCGTGGCTAGCCGCGCACCGGACAGCCGGACTCTGGCGAAAGAGCAGCGGTCCAGCCGGGCCGCGGAAAAATCAGCTCCGGCCAGGTCGCCGCTGACGGCTTGGACATTTTCCAGGTGCGCGCCGGTCAGGCTGAGCGTGGGAGCCGTGCATTGCAGCAGCCCGACCGCCTCAAGATGGGCCGTGTCAAACCGCGCGTCATCCATCTGGCACTGCACAAAGTTGATACCCTTGAGTTGGCAGTCTGAAAAATCGGCCTGACGCAAGTCACACTCAACAAAAGTGGCGCCCTTGAGACGCTGGCCAGAGAAATCCTGTCCCGGCAGAGACAGCCGTATCAACTGGCCGCCGAAGCTGAGTATCTTGGCCGCTTCCTCGGCGTCGGTGGGGGGAGGCAAGACCGCAGCCGACAGTGGATTATTCCGCATTGGCAGGTCTCGTCATCACGGTATGGGTGAGGTTGGCACCGGTCAGGTCGCACAAGGTCAGCACTGCGTCGCTGAGGTCGGTCGAATAGAGATTGGCCATGTGAAACGATGCCTGGGTAAAGTCGGCGGCCTGAGCCTGGGCCTCAAGCAGGGTCGCACCAAAAAAGTTCGTCCCGGTACAGTCGGCTTTGTGCAGCACCGCACGTTTCAGCGAGGCGCGGTGCAGGCAGGCTCCGGCCAGATTCGTCTCTCCCAAGTCGGCCTCGTCCAGGCGGGCCGCGGTCAAGTCAGCGTCGCGCATTTCCGCTCCGCGCCACCCGGAGCCTGGCGCGACCAGACCGGTCAACCGCGCCCGATTCAGCTTGGCCCCTCCAATGCAGGCACTATTGATGAACTCAAGCCCGGTCAGATCGGCATCGTCTCCGTCCAGTCCGATCAGGACACAGCGCTCGAACCGCGCGGCCCGCGCTGCCAGTCCGGCCAGGCGAGTCTCAATACAGGTGACACCGTGCAGCCGGGCCTCGTCCAGGACGATCCCCGCCATGTCGCATTTGAGAAAGCTCACGTCCCGGATTTCAGCCGCGGTCAGGCAAGCGTTGGTCAGGCGGGCTTCAATCGGGTTGACCGCGATCAGCCGGGCGCGGCTCAGGTCGGCCCGGTCAAGCCGACTATGATAGAGGCTCACGTTTTCCAGCCGAGCCTCGCATAACCGGGCTTCCATCATAATTGCGCCGCTGAGGTTGGCGTCGGTCAGGTCGGCCCCAGTGAGGTCAGCCCCAGTGAGGTCAGCCCCAGTGAGGACGGCCCGGTGCAGTTTCGCGCCGGCCAGATTGGTCCCCTTCAGCACGGCCCGTTCCAGAAAAATGCCGGTCAGGTTCAGCCCGGCCAGGTCCGCGCCGGTCAAATCCGCGCCGGCCAGGTCGCGCCCGCACAACCCGTCCCTGCCGCGCGCCAGCTCAAGCGCCAGCAGGCCAAGGGCCTCGGCGTCCCCGGGGGAAAGCGGTTCTTCGGGGGCCATTGGTTCGGGGCTGGTCCGCCGGCCATAGGCGCGGAGCGTCTCTGATTCTTCACGGGTTTGCTCAATCTTCTCCCGAGCCTCGGCCATGCTGCCTTCTACTCGGTCTGAGATATCGTCGGCCGGCAGCTCGGAAGGCGGGCTCGCCTTGTCCGATTTGGTAGCTTTCATTACGCTGGTTAGGTATTCGCCACCGGGGCTGGCCAGGGCTGCGCTCAGCTTCCCGGCAGCCTCCTTCGCCGCCGGTTCCTTGGCCAGCGACTCGCTTCGCAGCCCTTGTAACGCCGTCTCAAAAGGATTGACCGGAGCGGGTGGGGCCATTCCGGGAGAGGGAAGAGCGGAGCGGGCCTGTTCCATTGTCTCAGTCGTCTGTTTGCCGACACGCTTTTGCACTCCCTGAGCCTCGTCCAGTTGGGCCAGGGCCTTGGTAAGCGGGTCCTCTGCGTCGATTTCACCCAAGGCACGCTGGCGCGCGCGGTACAACCCCAGGCTTATACCGTTTTTTGTCTGCGCTTTGGCGGCAACCTCGGTCGGGCTTTTTTTCAGGGCCTCCTCGGCTCGCTTGAAGATGTCTGACATCTGGGGCGCTGCCGCTTCGGTCGGGCTTTTTTTCAGGGCCTCCTCGGCTCGCTTGAACGCGTCTGGCAGAGGGGCCCCAGTGGGAGCGGGGAGCGCGAGGTCTATTTTCTTGCCGAGCGCCTCGCTCACATTTTTTGAGACCTGCCGGAGCGGGTCGGTCAACAGGGGCCGGGCCTGGGGGTCTATCTGTCCAAAGGCTTGCGTGGCCCGGCGCAACTCGCGCTCGGTCTGAGCCAGCAGGTTTTTCCGCTGCTTTTCGGCGTAGTCTTGCAGGGTATCGGCTGTTTTGACCAGCGTGGTCATATCGACTTCCAAGCGCTCAATTTCGCCCGGTGTGACGACCGGTATCTGAACCGGCAGGGGGGTGTCGTCCTTGAGCAGGGCCGGCGGTGGCAGCGGCAGGCCAGCCCTGCGAAAGGCGGCGGCCAGGGAGTGTTCCCTGGCCTGCTCCTCGCGTTTGTCGTTTTCTTCCCGGATGGCCTGCCGCTCGGCCTCAACCGCAGCCACCTCTTCGGGCAAACGTTCGGGCTTGAGTGGTCGTTCGTCAAAAAATTTCAGGGCCGCGCGTTCCAGGTCGGTACGTTCGTTCAGCGCGGTTTCGTAATGGCCCAGGGCGCGTTGCGGGTCAGTCAGGCGTTCATAGGCCAACAGCACGTCCGAGACGCTGCTGGCTTCACTGTCCTGCACGACCAAGCCGCCACGAAAAAGCACCATCCCCATAGCCGCGTTGGGGAAGAACCAGACCGTATCGCACCGCATCGGCAATTCTATAAACGCTTCGACTTGGCGGGCGAAGGCCCGCACCCGGAAGCCCGGCAGCCGGCCCTGAAACTCGGCGTGGTCGGGGTGCATGCCCGTAAGCCGATAGCGTTCGTTGCCGGTGAGTTCAACATCGGTCTGCTGGTCCGGGCAGGCCGTGTTGTAATACCGCCAGTCAAAATCCTTGGCGTGACCGGGGAAGCCGTCACGGAGCCAGGCTTCGTCATAGGTACCGGCAAAACCGATACGCCCAGGCGCGTCTTCGGGGCGCGGGCCGAGACCGGCCGGCGCAGGGTGGTGGTCAATGTTCAAGATCAGGGAGGCTGGCGTTTCGATCTGGGGCAGTTCGGCCGGGATACGCTGACTCATCAGCTTGCGGGCGTCAATGCCCTTTCCCAGCGGGTTTGCCGCAAAGCCCGGACCGCCAAAGGCGTTCTCCCAGCCCAGGCGTACCCGCTCAAAGGGCTCGGGCTCGCTCATGACGGGACCGTCAGGACCATACCGCCACCAGCGCCTTCCAAAGGCGACGATCCGTTTCTGTATGGGACCGAGTTCAAGGTTCATGAGCAGATGACGCACCGGGTCGTTCCGGGGGGCGCAGACATCGCCGACCACCAGCACCTCCACACGAGGCTTGGGCATGCCGGCGTCCAGCGGAGTCGCTCCCAGCGCCGGGGCGGCTGTTTGCCACAGTTGGGATTCGGGCAGGAAGTCGCCCGGCGACAGCAGATCAAAAGCGCCCAGGGCGGTTATCCACAAGCGGTATCCTTCGCCGCCCGCAGACACCCGCCGCAGAACGCCAAGCTTGGTGGGCTTGACTATCATGATAGCGCTTCAGCCGGTCTGTGACCGGGGATCTTCCTCTGCGCTATTCGTCCCAAGTGTCCGTGGATGAGGAGCTGGCCTTCTCGTGCGTCACGGTGATTTTTTTATACATGAAAAGCAATTCTTCCATGTGGGCATACGAATCGGAATCCTCGTCCAGGGCGTTCGGAAAGTACGGCCGACACTTCACCAGTGAGGCTTCCTCCAGGGTAACCGTATAATAGTGTTCCTGTCCTCCCGCGGACGCGGTCCGGTAGAGTTGCACTTCCACCTTCGACAACTGCTCCCCGGTTGCAATCGCTTGCAGTAACATCGGCGATGCCTTGTCAATATACTTCACGACCCGCATTCCGGTGTGGATGCGGTTCCCGGTCGGTTGCCCGCTCGCCGGGTCGGTTGGAGTTTGTACTCCTAACTCGAATTCCAGAATCTGGGCCGTATCCTCCTGTCCGCTTTTCGATAGGGTTCCCACTGAGTCTGCGGACATCCCACCCGCAGTCATGTCTCCCTGGGTCGAGCCCGTGACCGTCATATAACCTGGCGTCGGCATGTTTTCCTCCTTGCCGCTTTGGATTTGGCCTCCTGTCCGGGGCCATCTGGGCGGTAGCTTACCCCCCTCTCTTTACCGCTCCGTAACGGCTCTGCTACGTCTGCGTGAATGTTGCCCGCGCATCTTTATCTTTTCGTAACAGGTCTGTTACGTCTGCGTGAATGTCGCTGGAGACAACCGGTGGGGAGGAGTCAGGCGATGAGCCAGGACCCGTCCTTGTATTGGCAGTCTACTCAGTGAATGCTACTCTTGCGCGATTTGCCAGTGAGGAAGACACAATGGTGAAGTTGGTGCGGCGTTTGGCTTCTCACTTGATACCCTTCCTCCTTGTGATGATTGCAGGGGTACTGCTGGCGACCCTTGGCATGGCCTCTCTGGGCGGGCAGGATGCCCCCGAGCCAGATGACGACGGAAGGGGAATGAATACGCCGCACCCGGCAACGGCGCAGGAAGAAGACCACGAGGACCCCGGGGTTTCCGACGACCACGTCCTTTTTGGTCAATCCGCCGCGTTCACCGGGCCTGCCCAGGAATTGGGCAATGCGTTGCGCCTGGGAATTGAGGCGGCATTCCACGAGGCCAATCAGGCAGGAGGCGTCCATGGCCGCGCACTGAAGCTCAAGGCGTTGGATGACGGCTATGAAACCGGCTTTGCCGCTTCCAACACGCAACGGTTGATTGAGAATGAAAGGGTATTCGCGCTGATCGGAGCGGTGGGCACCCCCACGTCCCGCGCTGCATCACCGCTGGCCCAGACTGCCGGGGTGCCCTTCCTGGCTCCGTTCACGGGAGCCGAGTTCTTGCGCGACCCAGAGTTGGACAATGTGCTCAACGTCCGGGCATCGTACTACCAGGAAACCGAGGAGATGGTGGCGCGGCTCACCGAGGATTTGGGGATCACCCGCGTTGCTGTCCTCTATCAGGATGATTCCTTTGGCTTGAACGGGCTGGAGGGCACGCGATTGGCACTGGAGCGCCGGGGCCTGGAGCCGGTAGTGGCCTCGCACTACCCACGCAATACCCGCGCGGTGAAGGGAGCCGCGCTCAAAATCGCCGCGGCCAATCCGGAGGCGGTGATCCTGATTGGCTCCTACAGGCCGGTGGTCAAGACCATAGAGTTGGTGCGGCGGGAGCTGGACCCGGTATTCATGACGGTCTCCTTTGTGGGGAGCAGCGCTTTGGCGAACGAGTTAGGGCCCGACGGGGCCGGCGTGTACGTTACGCAAGTCGTTCCTCTCTCCGATGACAAAAACATCCCCGTGGTGGCTCGATACCACAGCGCCCTCTCCGAGTACGACCCCCAAGCGGAACCCGGGTTCGTTTCGTTGGAAGGGTATCTGGCCGGACGCCTGGCCGTCGCCGGTCTCAAAGCCTGCGGCCCCGACCTGAGTCGAGAGGGACTTCTCCACGCGGTGCGAGATGCCGGCACCATAGAAATTGACGGCGTGCAGCTCAAATACGGGCCGGACGATAACCAGGGATCCGACGCCGTGTTCTTAACCGTGATTGGGACGGACGGCAAGTACCACGGGGTCGAAAAACTGACAGACCCGTACTAAAGACCCCCTAAACGGCACCTACGGAGAACCGCAAGATGTCCGAGGAAGGCTTCTCGCTCCAAGAGATAGTGGATCTGTTCAGATTCGCTGAGCACACGCATGAACTCCACCAATCGATGTTGACTCTCGGGATGCTCATCATCGTTGCCAAGTTGGCCGAGGGCGTTTTTCGCAGGCTGCGCTTGAGCTCCATCATCGCCTATGCGGCGACCGGTATGTTTCTTGGGCCGGTCATGGAACTGACCGGCGTCTGGTGGATTGAGTCTTCACTCTACCTCGAGTTGGTTTTGGCGCTGGGTGTGTTCATATTTTTTTTCCTGATCGGCCTGGACGAAGTGGATATTTCCAGTTTCATGTCGTCCCTCAGAGGCCAGTACTTCCTCGCGGCCGTACTGTCCGTGCTCGTGTCACTCAGCATTTCGATGTTGGTCACCACCGATTTAGTTTTCGATTTCGGACTGAAACTGAATTTCACCGAGTCGCTGGCGTTGGCCGGTGTGCTGTCGATGACCAGTCTGGGCATCGTGGCCAAAGTGCTGACGGACGGCGGATACCTGAAACATCCGGTTGGACTGCAAATTTTCACGGTCGTGATCATCGCCGAGTTGATTGCCCTGCTGCTGATCGGCTTCAGCATCGGTGAACACGACCACCAAGTTTCGCCTGTCGGCATACTGATTCTGCTGGGCAAAGTTGCCGGTTTTTCGGTGGTGACCTGGGTATTGTCGTCGCGGGTGCTGCCGCCGTTGGTGGTGCTGTTGCAGCGGATGATCCAGGTGCCGCAACTCTCCTTGGGGGTGCTGCTTGGCATGCTCTTCCTGATAGTGTACGGCGCGGAAGCAGTGGGACTCCACGGCTCACTGGGTGCTTTACTGTTCGGGGCGTCGCTGTCGAACCTTCCCTACCAAGTGCAGCGGGAGATCATCCCAGGGATTCGCAGTGTAGCCGAGGGGCTTTTCGTGCCTCTCTTCTTTGCTTCCGCCGGATTGAGATTCAGCTTTACCTTCATAACCTTGCCGCTGGAGGCCATGGCGGGGTTGGCGCTGATCCCATTGCTCGGCAACTTCACCGGCGCTTTCATCGGCGCTTACGTGTCCCGCCTCGCCGTTCCCTACGCCGTGGCCACCGGGCTGATGGGTAAGGGAGTGGCTGAAATCGCGCTGCTGCTGGTTATGTGGGGGTCTGGAATCATTGACGAGGTGGTTTTCTCATTCTTGGTGCTGGTCATGTTCTGCTACATCCTGTTCATGCCGGCGGTGATCAACTTCGCGGTGAGCCGGGCCAGCCGCAGGACCGACCTGCCAGAGCAACTTGACGACATTCCGTCGGGCATAGTCCGCTTCGCGCTGGAAGACATCAGGATTGATGACATTCTGGACCGCTCGCGTCGGCATCCTGCGTCTTCGGTCACAGTGCGTGATTTCACGGAGCAGTGGATCGTTCCGCACCAGCCTCATTACGTGGTGGCAGATAAGGAAGCGCTGGTCGGGATCGTGTCCTTGGAGATGCTCCGCTACCTGCCTAAGGACGCTTGGGGCAAGACCCAGCTCGACGCTGTGGTACGCCGCCAGACCCCATTGGCCTATCCTGATGAGCAAGTCGAAGACGTGCTGCACCGTATGTCAGAGAGTTCTCTTTCCGTCATGCCCGTCGTGGAAAGGGATTCGGAAAAGTTTTTGGGCGCGGTCACCAACAGCGACATCATCCAGCTCATGACCATGGAGACTATGGGCGAGAGCAGACCGCCGCGCGGGCCGGTCAAGACCTCGACGTGGTCTCGACAGAATCATTAAGGAGGAAAGGGGAAAATATGAAAATCACGGATCTCAAATGCGCGGTCATCGGCAACAACCCGGTCGTGCGCATCAATACCGACGAGGGCATCTACGGCCTCGGAGAAGTCGAGGCGAGCAAGTCCTACCTCAAGCCTCACGTGCTGTTTTATAAAGACCGCATCCTCGGCCAGGACCCGACCGATGTCGAGCGGGTGATGCTCAATATCCGGCGCTTGGGCAGCTTCAAGCCTTGGGGCAGTGCGGTCAGTGCGATTGAAATGGCGCTGTGGGATATTGCCGGCAAGGCCGCGGGCGTGCCGGTGTACAAGCTGCTTGGCGGCAAAGTTCGCGACCGAGTGCGGGTGTACAATGGCGCGGTGCGCTTCCCCATGGCGCCCGCCCGCTCGCCCGCGGAGGGTGGTCGCCCGCCCGAGGACTATGCGGACAACATGCAGCGCATGATAGACGCGCCGCAGAAGTTCAGTATCATCAAACAGGGCCTCGCCTTCCACGGCGGGCGGAGCACCGAGCCGCCCGAATATTTCTACGGCACGCACCAAGCCGGTCCGTCCCACGCCAATCGCGGCCCTTTGAGCGAACGCGGTCTCAACTACATCGTCGATTGCATCCGCGCGATGAAGGAAGTATGCGGCGACGAGGTTGGCTTGGCGCTGGACTTGGGCCCGGGCTTTCTGGTGCCGGATGCGCGCCGTCTCGCCCAAGCGGTCGAAGACCTCAACGTGGCTTGGCTGGAAGACATGCTCACCGGCGATTACGTGCCTTACGTGTCGGCAGATCACTACCGCGAGGTCACGCAGAGTACCTCGACGCCGATCCACACAGGCGAGCAGATCTACTTGCGGCACAATTTTCAAGACCTGATTGAGAAGCGCGCCGTGGATGTCATCGGCCCGGATCCCTGCGATATCGGCGGGATCGCGGAGCTAAAATGGGTGGCTGAATACGCCGATATGCACGGCATCCTCATGGCTCCTCACGGTGTGCTCGACGGCCTGTTGGGCTTGGCGGCGTTGGTGCAGGTCGCAGCGACGCTGCCGCAAAACTACATTGCCTTTGAATATCCAACCGGCCACCCCGAGTGGTGGTACGACATCGTCACGGGCTTGCCCGATCCGATTGTGGTCGATAGCCACATCGCCGTTTGGGACGCGCCTGGGATGGGCGTCGATTTAATCGCCGAAGAAGCGCGGCGCTATTTGCGCGAGGAAGACGCTGATTTCTTCGATTTATAGACTGACGTTACGCATCTGTGCCGAACCGATAGTGTAGGGGCGTCCCTTGTGGGTGCCCAAGCGACTACAGAGGGCAACCACAAGGGTTGCCCCTACAATGCGTAACATCAGTTATAGATTTATAGAATGGAAAGGAAAGGTATGCGCGCGGCCCAACTAGTCGCCCCGCGTCAGTGGGAGATTATCGAGACGGACAAGCCCGAGCCGGTTGGCGATCAGATGCTCGTGCGGATGGAGCGGGTTGCGGTTTGCGGCAGCGACAAACCGCCGTTTTGCGGCCCCCACAAGCGGTATCCGCAGCCGCCCGGAGCTACTGGGCACGAAGGTATGGGCGTGGTCGAAGTCTGCCCGTCGGGGCGCTATCGCGAGGGGGAACGGGTGCTGTTGTGGGGCTTTGACCGCGGGCTTTTTCAGGAATACGTCTTGGCCAAAGACGATGGTGGCTGCATCCGCCTGCCCGGCGATTTGCCCGAGGAAAAGGTGCTGATGAGCCAGCTTTTGGGCACGGTGATCCACAGCTTCTACAAGCTGGGCAATATCATTGATCGCGATGTGGTGGTGATCGGCCAAGGGCCGGTGGGGCTGTTGTTCAACGCGGTGCTGCGCAACCTCGGCGCGCGCCGCATCATGGTGATTGATCCATTGCCGTACCGCTTGGAGGTGGGCCGCCAGATGGGGGCCACGCACGCGATTTGCTCGGTATCCCAAGACCCGGTTGCCGCGGTTGCCGAAATCACCGGCGGTGCTATGGCCGGTCTCGCAGTCGAGGCCGTGGGTGTGGCCGAGACCCTCGGCCTCGTGCCGGACCTCTGTTGCCGCAACGCCGAGGTGATCTGCTTTGGCGTCCCGGACAAGGCCCACGTCGAAGGCTTGATGACGGTCAGGATGTTGGACCTGTTGCGCCAGGAACTGCGCTTGGTGTTCTCAATCGGCCCCAACCCTGACCGTGACTACCGGCCGGCGCTCGACTGGATCGTCCAGGGGCGTATCGACGTCGCTCCAATCGTCAGCCACGTCCTGCCCTTTGCCGAGATCCAGCACGCCTTTGCCATGGCCTTTGACGATCCCGAGCCGCACCGAGCACTGAAGGTCGTGCTCAAATTCCCCTGACTCTGAGCGGAAAGGCAGCCAATCATGCGAGTTACCCAAATCGAAGTCCACGAGATCGCGCTCGCGTACCACGATTGGATCGCCTATCCGCTCAACCACTACTACGGCCCCGCGTGCCGCACGATCTACATCGCCCACACCGACGACGGCCGGATTGGCCTCGGCGAGAGCGGGGGCACCGAGCCGCAGGAGACCATCGACCAGTACATCGGCAGCAATCCCTTTGACTGGATCGGTGACGAGACTTCGCTGGGGTTGGGCACTGCCATGTACGACCTGATGGGGCAGGCCGCGGGCGTCCCCGTCTATAAGCTCTTCGGCCAGAAGTATCGGTCGTTTGTACCCGTAGGTGCTTGGACGGTATCGACCCATCCCGAGCACATGGCCGAGGCCGTAACTCGCTACGCGGCGCAGGGCTACACTTGGCTGAAGTACCACCTCTCGCCTTTTGAAAACGTCTTTGACCAGACCGAGGCCATGCAGGCGGTTGCCCCGCCCGGCTTCAAGATCCACTACGACTTCACCATGCACGGCACGGACGACCACATGCCCGAACTGGTGGAGAAACTAGCCGAGTATCCGGTTGCTGGTTGCTTTGAGGACCCGTTGCCGCCTGGGGACATCGAGGGCTACATCGATCTGCGCAAGCGGGCCAAACGGCCCATCGTCTTGCACCACTTCCCGCTGGGGGCCACCTATGAGGTGCTGATGGAGCCGGCCGATATCTACATGCTCGGACACGCAAAAATCGGCGATGCCATGCGCCGCGCCGGTTTGTTTGCCGCGGCGGGCAAGCCCTTCATGCTGCAAAACGTCGGCGGTGCCATCACCCGCGCCATGGTCGTACATATGATGGCCGCCGCGCCTACGGCCACTTTCCACTGCCACAACGATTACGAGGTCTGGCAAAGCGACGTGGTGGAAGAGCGGCTGGACCCGGTCAACGGTTTTGTGCGGGTGCCGGAAGAACCGGGGCTGGGGCTGACTTTGGACCGGGAGGCACTGGAGCGGCTGAAAGCGCTAGAGCTGCCCGCGCAAGACAAGTGGATTATCAAATCGCGCTTCAAAAACGGCACCCGCATGTACAACATCGCCGACCCGGCCAACTCGATTTTCATGGTGCGGCCCGACCGCAACCGCCTGATACCCATGAGCTATGCCGCGCCCATTGAGACGGAGTATTGGGACGACGACGGGACGGAGGAGTACCGGGCGCTGTTCAGCAGGATTGAGCGCGAGGGGATCGTGCTGGAGCGTTGAGATTACTCCTGCTCGCGGTCGAATTTGAGCGACGCCGAGTTCATGCAGTAGCGCAGGCCGGTCGGCTGGGGGCCGTCGGGGAAGACGTGGCCGAGGTGGGCGTCGCATTGGCTACACAGCACTTCGGTGCGCACCATGCCGTGGCTCGCGTCGCGTTCCTCGGCGACCTTGTCCTTGGCGATGGGCTGCCAGAAGCTAGGCCAACCAGACCGCGAATCGTACTTGGTCGCCGAACTGAACAGCTCGCTGCCGCAGCAGACGCAGCGATAGACGCCCTGCTCCTTGTTGTCGCAGAGTTCGCCGGTAAAGGCGCGCTCGGTGCCCTTCTGCCGCGTTACGTGGTACTGCTCTTCGGTGAGTTCCTGCCGCCATTCGGCTTCGCTTTTGACGATTTTTTTCTCCATCGTAACATTCCTTTCTTTTGGGTCAGTCTAATCGGCTAACTCGGCGTATTGTCCGCCGAAGAAGATCAGCGGCGCGCCGCTGCCCACCTCGCCGGCGAGGCATTCGCCGATGAACATGTCGTGATCGCCCGCGGCCGCGATGTCCACTAGCTTGCAGTCCACATAGGCCAAAGCATCGGCCAAAATCGGCGCGCCGGTCTCGGCCACTTTGGTCGCCAGATCCGCAAAGTCCTTGGGGCCGCGTTGGGCAAAGCGCACGGAGAGGTCCTCCTGCTCTCGCTTGAGGATGTTGATGGCAAAGCCCTCGGCTTTTTGCAACAGGCCGTGCATGGACGCGCTTTTGTCGACCGAGACTACTACCAGCGGCGGCGACAGCGATAGCGACATGACCGCGTTGGCCGTCATGCCCCAAAGCTGGCCGTCGCAGGAGGTGGTCACCACGGTGACGCCGGTGGCAAAGCGGCCCATAATTTGCCGCTGAAGCTGAGGGTCAAATGCCATTGAGCGTTTCCTTTCGCTTTAGTTTAGTGCGCTCCGATAGATGCGGGCCGCGTCGTCCGCTGCCACTGCGACCGGATTGGGTTCGAGCAGGCGCTG
>MKWU01005046.1_pt1 | contig 14802 bp, 11 predicted proteins | sample 809101 | NCBI WGS metagenome assembly MKWU01 (sample SAMN05860141, study PRJNA318959) | sponge metagenome | host: Aplysina aerophoba | place: Slovenia: Piran, Adriatic Sea, Gulf of Piran | collected 2013-05-07 | reverse complement strand
CGCCGTCGTCTTCGAGCCGCCATGTCTCGGCGACGGCAGGTCGGATGCGGGCGGTGTGCTCGTCCATCGGGTCGCTCCCCGGGTGTCGTGTCGAACGTAAGCGATACAGGGCGCCGATCCGTCGGACTCGAATTCGGCGATGATCGGGACCAGGTGCCGGTCCGCTTCGTCCAGGGGCCGAACCGGCGGCCGGCCACCCGTCCACACGGACCAGGATATCCCCCGGCACCGGTGGCAGCCACCGCCTTGCGGTGACACCTGATCGCCGCACCCGATCCGTCTGCGCGAAGATTCTCGTGCGGCGGAGTCCGGGTAAGAGAAGAATCGCAACCCGCCGACCGGACAAGATCGCGACGCATGACAAACGTTCCAAGATGGCTGGGATGGGGGGTCTCCGTCCTTCTCGGGGTGGTCGCGGTAGCGGTGGCCGCCGCATACCTGTGGCTGCTCGGGTCACTTCCCGAGATCGAGGGCGAACGGGTCCTGCCCGGCCTTGCGGCGCCCGTAGAGGTGATTCGGGACGCAAACGGAGTACCGCACATCACGGCGCAGAGCGAGGAGGACGCTCTGTTCGCGCTCGGCTTCGTGCACGCCCAGGACCGGATGTGGCAGATGGAGATGAATCGGCGCATCGGGGCCGGCCGCCTCTCCGAAGTGCTAGGGCCTGCCACCCTCGATACGGACCGTCTGCTTCGGGTGCTGGGACTCCGTCACCGGGCGAAAATGTCGCTCGAGCATTTCAGTCCGGCCTCCAGGCGCAGGATCGCTGCGTATGTCCGCGGTGTGAACGCCTGGCTCGAAACGCGCAAGGGGCCGCTTCCGCCGGAGTTTCTCGCTCTCAGGTTCGAGCCGGAGAGGTGGAGCGCGGCCGATTCCGCGCTGTGGCCGAAGATCATGTCGCTCGACCTCGCCCGCGAGTGGACTCGGGATCGAATGCGTCTCCGTCTCTCCGAGTTTCTGCCCATGGAGCGGATCGTCGACTTCTACACGCCGTATCGCGCCGACAAGCCGCGGGGCGTCGTACCTGCGCAAGCCCGCGCTTCGTCCTCGCCGACGCGGACGAGTCGCGCTGCAGTGGAACAACCCCTGCACTCGGCCGCACTCAAGACGCCCGGGGATGGGCCGTTCCCGATGGGGACGGGTGATGTGGACCCGAATGTCTCCCGAGCGCTCTCGGCGCTCGCGCCGCGCGGAGGTCACCTCGGCTCCAATAGCTGGGCGGTGGACGGGACGCGGACCACGAGCGGCAAGCCGTTGCTCGCGAACGATCCCCATCTCGGGCTCACCGCGCCATCGGTCTGGTACCTGGCGCACCTGTCCTGGCCCGGCGTGGACGTCGTCGGCGCGACGCTCCCCGGCATGCCGGCAGTGGTGCTCGGACACAACGGCCGCGTCGCATGGGGGTTCACCAACACCGGTCCCGACGTGCAGGACCTGTTCGTGGAACGGGTCGATCCGCTGGATCAGTCGCGCTATGCCGCTCCGGACGGATGGCGCGCGTTCGACGTGCGCCGCGAACGCATCGTGGTCAAGGACGGCGAGGACGTAGTGCTGGAAGTGCGCCAATCCCGGCACGGCCCCGTTCTCGGCGACATGTCGCGGAGGCCGGGCGAAAGCGACCGGTCGGATCAGGTGCTCGCGCTCGCGTGGACCGCACTGCGTGACGACGACCTCACACTGCAGGCCGCCCTCGGCCTCCCGCACGCGCGCGACTGGGAGGGCTTCGTCGCCAACGTCCGTGATTTTCACTCACCGCAGCAGAACATCAGCTACGCCGACGTGGACGGGAACATCGGGTTTCTCGCGCCCGGACTGATCCCGATCCGCCGCGGCCGCTGCGGCGAGCGCCCCGGCACGATGCCGCGGCCGGGTTGGGAGGCAGGCTGCGACTGGCAGGGATTCGTGCCCTTCGACGCGCTTCCGCGGGTCTACAACCCTCCCGGCGGCACCATCGTCACCGCCAACCACAAGGTCGTCGCCGACGGTTACCCGCACCACCTCACCTTCGAATGGGCGGGGGGATACCGCGCGCAACGAATCATGGAGAAGCTCGCCGAGCGCGGGCGTCACGACGTGGCGAGCTTCCGCGCCTTGCAGCAGGACCGGACGTCGCTGTTCGCACGTGCGCTCCTGCCGCGGCTGCGCTCGGTCGTCGCACCGGCGGCAGTCGGCGAAGTTGCGGTGCGCGCACGCGCTCTTCTCGACGGCTGGGACGCGGGCATGGACCCCGACCGCCCCGAGTCGCTCGTCTTCCACGCCTGGGTCTGGGAATTCGCTCGCCTTGTCTCCGCGGACGAGCTGGGCCCGCACCAGCGCGACGCCTGGGGCCGGAAGGGGCCGTTCATCCAGCGGGTGCTGGAGGAGCGCGGCGTGTGGTGCGACGACGTCGACACCGCCGCGGTCGAGACCTGCGACGAGATGCTCGCCCGTTCCCTGGTCATCGCGACGGATCGCATCGCACGGGATCACGGAGACGACCCCGAGGCCTGGCGCTGGGGAGACGAGCACCTCGCGATCGCCGAACACCGCCCGTTCGGCGCGACACCGCTCGCCCCGCTGTTCAACCTGAGCGGCCCCGCGCCGGGCAGCATCTACGCCGTCAACGCGTTCTCGTTCAGCCCGCTCGAAGACGAGCGGCCCTTCGCGGCCACCGACGGCCCCGGCTTCAGGGCAATCTACGATCTCGCCGACCTCCAGCGTTCGCTCTTCGTCCAGTCGACCGGCCAGTCGGGAAACGTTCTCTCGCCTTGGTACCGGAGCTTCGAGAGGGGCTGGCGTGACGGCGAGTACTTCACGATCCCGACCGACCTCGCGGCATACGCGTCGGATGCGGCGGGGCGCCTGCGACTGGTCCCGCACTGAGTCGGCGCGACAGCGAGGCGGATTCGACCGAGGCGCAATGGAATACCGGGCGGCGGGCGCGCGGTTGGTATCATCTGCAACCGCAAGGATCCCGGACGCCACGATCGCCCCCGCGACGCGATGACGAATTCAGCCCACGACTTCGACCCTGCGCCCGTACTCTGGGACCGGATACGCGACGCCGCGAAGCCGTTCGCTCCCGCGTGCGAGAGGAACAAGGGCCCGATCCTCGAAGTGCTGCGGCGCGTGTTCGCCGATGCGGCGGACGTGCTCGAGATCGGCAGCGGCACCGGCCAGCACGCGGTGTGGTTCGCGGCGGGGTTGCCGCACCTCACATGGCGAACGAGCGACCTGCCGTGCGAACACGCGGGCATCAACGCCTGGATCGACGATGCCGGCCTCGCCAACGTCGAGCGTCCGCTCGCGCTCGACGTCGCGCACCGGCCGTGGCCGCTCGCGAGCGCGGGCGGCGCGTTCAGCGCCAACACCGCGCACTACATGCACTGGCCGGAGGTCGAGGCGATGTTCCGCGGCGTGGCCGATCTGCTCCCTCCGGGGGCGGGTTTCGCGCTCTATGGCCCCTTCGCCTGCGACGGCCGCCATTCGAGCGCGCGCAACGCCGTGTTCGACCGAATGCTGCGGGCGCACGATCCGGGGTTCGGGGTGCGCGACGTGCGCGACCTCGAACGCCTCGCGGCCCACGGTGCGATGGCGCTCGAGGAGGATGTCGCGATGCCGTCGAACAACCGCATCCTCGTGTGGCGCAAGGCGCCGGGCTGACTCCCGAGAGCGTGGCGGCGGAGCGGTTCCCGAGCCTGTCGCGTGCTACATTCCGGCCGCGCGGACGACGAGGTGACGGGCATTCCCATGTACCGGCTCATTTCCGAAACAGAGCTCGCTGCGCGACGCACACGGGCGGCGCACCGCCGACGTGCCGATCGTCAATCGCGGGTTGATCGTTTGCGGGCGGGAACCGACGAGCCGAGCCACCGATGACCACCACCGACATCGCCAGCCGGGTCTACAACCACGCGTTCAAGCTGGACCCGATCATCCGCAGCCTGCTCGACACCGACGTCTACAAGCTTCTCATGCTGCAGACGATCTGGAAGGAGGGCGCTCGCGTCCCGGTAACGTTCTCTGTGATCAACCGCTCGTCGGGAGTGCGCATTGCGGAAGAAGTCGACGAATTGGAGCTTCGCGAGCAGCTCGATCACGCTCGCACCGTACGGCTCACCAAGAAGGAGCGCATCTGGCTGGCCGGGAATACCTTCTACGGCAAGGAGCGCCTGTTCTCTCCGGAGTTCCTGACCTGGCTCGGTGACTACCGGCTGCCCGAGTACGACCTGCGCGTGGAGGACGGGCAGTTCCGCATCGACTTCAGCGGCCTCTGGGCGGCGGTCACGCTGTGGGAGATCCCGGTGCTCTCCATCATCAGCGAGCTGCGCTCGCGGGCCGCCATCAAGGGCATCGGGCGTTTCGAGCTCGACGTCCTGTACGCCCGGGCCAAGGCGAAGCTGTGGGCGAAGGTGGTGCGGCTGAACGAGCTGCCGGACCTGCGCATCGCGGACTTCGGCACCCGCAGGCGGCACAGCTTCCTGTGGCACCGCTGGTGCGTCGAGGCGATGAAGGAGGGCCTGGGCGAGAAGTTCACCGGCACCAGCAACGTGCTCCATGCGATGGAGCTCGACATCGAGGCGATCGGGACCAATGGCCACGAACTGCCGATGGTGCGGGCCACGATGTCCGCGGATGATCGGCAGTTGCTGCGGGTGCCGTACGACGTGCTCGAGAGCTGGCAGCGCACGTACGACGGAAACCTTCTCATCGTGCTCCCCGATACGTTCGGAACCACGGCCTTCCTGCGTCACGCGCCGCACTGGGTGGCGCAGTGGAGCGGTTTTCGCATCGACTCCAAGGATCCGATCGACGGCGGCGAGGAGGTCGTTTCCTGGTGGCGCGCGATGGGGGAGGATCCGGCAGACAAGCTGCTGATCTTCTCCGATGGCCTGGACATCGACAGCATCGAACGCGCCTATCGGCACTTCACCGGCCGCGTGCGCCTGGGATTCGGCTGGGGAACCCTGCTGACGAACGACCTGAGGGACTGCGCGCCGGTCAAGAATCCGGGGCTCGATCCGATCTCGCTGGTGTGCAAGGTCACACGGGCCAATGGACAGCCGACGGTCAAGCTGTCCGACAACCTGGAGAAGGCGTCCGGCCCGCCCTGGCTCATCGAACGCTACAAGGACGCGTTCGGGTGCGGAGAGCTGGAGCGAAAGGCGCTCGCGGTATAGACCCATGCGGCCCCGCGTGGCTGTTGCCGCCGCCCGGACCGGCGGCGCGGGTGCTCCGGTTCTGCCCGCTCGCCTCACGGATCATCCGTGATCGGTGAACGAGTTTTCGAGGAGAGCTTGGTCCGATAGCCCTTGGATTCTCGCGAAGGCGGGAATCCATACGGCCTTGACTGAACACCAGTGCCTCACGGACGAACTCGACACCATGTGCAAACTACTTCCGACCGCAGCCATTGAGCGTTCCCCCCGCGCGAGACGGCTTCGGCTCGCCGGGCGGCGGCCCGGCCGGGTCCCCACGCCGCCGCGACGGCATCGACGATGATCTCGGGCAACATCGAGATCGGCATCGACGTCGGCACCGACGCGGACGCCGGAAAGCCTGTCCACTACGTCTACCTCGCGGGCCCCGAGGTGTTCCTGCCCGAGCCGATTGCCGCGGGCGCGGAAAAGAAGGCGCGCATCGCCGCGCTGAGCCGGGCCGCCGACTGGCCGTTCGAGCTGGCCGGCCTCTATCCGCTGGACAACGAGATCCCGGATTTCAGGCCGGACTTCGACACCGGGATGCGGATCTACCGCGCCAACGTCGAGCTGATGGATCGGGCGCACGCGGTGGCGGCCAACATGGTCCGCTTCAGGGGGCCGAGCATGGACGTGGGCACCGCTTTCGAGATGGGCTACATGCGTGGGCTCGGCAAGCCGGTGTTCGCCTACTACGACGCGGCGCCATTCTATGGCCGGGAGGAGGTCCCCGGGATGTACGTCGACCGCGTCAGAGCCTACTGCTCCGTGTCGGAACACGCCCCTCGCGTGGACGCCGACCGCCTTTCCGTCGACGACTTCGGGATGGCGGACAACCTGATGATGATCGGAGCGCTGGAGTCGGGCGCCGGCTCCATCGCCGAGAGCTTCGATCAGGCGGTCGCGCAGATCGCGGAGTTCCTGCTGAAGCCGGACCTCGCGGCGCAGCCGCGGGGGCGCGAGGAGCGCCCCGGCGGGTCGAGTGGCCCGGCGGACCGCGTGCGGGCGAGGCGCGTGCGGGCGAGGCGCGGTGTATCACCGCGTCGGGCGGGGTAGACTCGGTGCGTCCTCGGGCCGCGTTCGGGAGCCTGCCGTGATTCGGACAGCATCGCGCCGTGCAAGCGTCGGCGTGCGGATCGGCCCCGTCCAGGTCGGCGGCGGCGCTCCCATCGTCGTCCAGTCCATGACCGACACCGACACCGCGGACGTCGCCGCCACCGTCGCCCAGGTCGAGGCGCTCGCCCGCGCGGGCTCCGAGCTGGTGCGCATCACCGTCAACACGCAGCAGGCGGCGCGCGCGGTGCCCGCAATCCGCGAACGGCTCGACGCCAACGGATGCCGGGTGCCGCTCATCGGCGACTTCCACTACAACGGACACCGGCTGCTCACCGATGTCCGCGAGTGCGCCGAGGCGCTCGCGAAGTACCGGATCAACCCCGGCAACGTCGGGTTCGGCGCGAAGCGCGACTCCCGGTTCGCGACGATGGTCGAGAAGGCGATGGAGTACGACCGTCCCGTGCGCATCGGCGTGAACTGGGGCAGCCTCGACCAGACGCTGCTCGCGCGGCTGATGGACGAGAACGCGGCGAGCGCGGCTCCGCAGGATGCCGCCGCGGTCATGCGCGAGGCGCTGGTGCGTTCGGCGCTGGACAGCGCACTCGCGGCCGAGCGGATGGGACTCTCCCGCGACCGCATCGTGCTCTCGTGCAAGGTGAGCGCGGTGCAGGACCTCGTCGCGGTGTACTCCGACCTCGCCTCGCGCAGCGACCATGCCCTTCACCTCGGGCTCACCGAGGCGGGCATGGGCTCGAAGGGCATCGTGGCGTCCACCGCGGGCATGGGAATCCTGCTCCAGCAGGGCGTCGGCGACACCATCCGGGTATCGCTGACCCCGGAGCCGGGCGGCGACCGGACGCGGGAAGTCGTCGTCGCCCAGGAGATTCTCCAGACGATGGGCCTGCGCTCGTTCACGCCGCTGGTGACCGCGTGTCCCGGGTGCGGGCGGACCACCAGCACGTTCTTCCGGGAGCTCGCCAACAGCATCCAGAGCCACCTGCGGGAGAACATGCCGCAATGGCGGGAGCGTTTCGTGGGGGTCGAGGAGATGTCGGTGGCGGTGATGGGCTGCGTGGTCAACGGCCCCGGCGAGAGCCGCCACGCCAACGTCGGGATCAGCCTTCCCGGCACCGGCGAGGCCCCGGCCGCCCCGGTGTTCATCGACGGCCGCAAGTCGATGACCCTGCGCGGGGACAACATCGCCGAGGAGTTTCGCGGCATCGTCGACGAGTACGTCGAGACGACCTACGCGCGCCGGGACGTGGCGGGAGGAGATTGAGAACGGTCCCCGGCCGGACCGCCGGCGTTATCGAGCGTGGGACGCGGGCGGACGGTGCCGGCGGGGCTCAGCCCAGCATGCCCGGCACCGTGTCGATGAGCCCCAGGGCGAGAAGCACGGCCAGCATCGCGAACATGAACTTGATCTGCATGGCCATCGCGTCGACCTTGGCCTCGAGCGCGTCGAGCCGGGCGCTCAGCGTCGCGAAGTCGGAGCGGAGCGCCCCGATTTGTGTCTCCAGGTCGCGTTTCAACGCAGCCAGGTCGGCCTTCGTCGCCAGACGTTCGAGCAGCGTGCCCATCTCCTCGGCCAGCGCACGGGCCATGCCTTCGGCTTGACCGTTCTCGAAGCCCGAGCGCTTCAAGCGGGTTGCAAATCGCAAGGTGTCGAGCACGTTTCGGCCTCGGTGACGGATTCGAGGCGAAAGTGTACTGAAGAATCTCTTCGATACTATGGCACATGGGCACCCGCGTTGCACGCCGAGGACTCGCAGACCGTACGTCCCGGGTCCGTCCCGTTGTAGGCGTTGGGCTACTGTCGCCCCGGACACCGGCTCCGGCCGTCGCGTGCCGGTGCGCCTTGTATGATCCCCCCATCCCCGAGGGCGCCGGCCGATACGCGAATGCACCTGCCGAACTACCGTGACGGCAGCATCGTCAACCTGATGCAGTCCATCCTCGCCGGGCTCGGTGCGTCCGGCGCCGGCGGCGGCGCGCACGGCCATCTCGCCGACCTCGCGCCCGCGGAGGTCGCGGACGCCCGGCACGTGGTGCTCCTCGTCGTCGACGGGCTCGGCCGGGCGCAGCTCGAGTCGGGACCGGCGCCGGCGCTCCGCGCGTCGCTGCGCGGCACCATGACTTCAGTCTTCCCCTCGACCACCGCTTCGGCGGTGACGACCTTCCTCACCGGGCTCGCGCCGGTGGAGCACGCGGTCACCGGATGGTTCATGTGGCTGCGCGAGCTCGACTCGATCGTCGCGCCGCTTCCGTTCACCACGCGCGCCGGGGGCGCCCCTCTCGGCTCGCTCGGCATCGCGCCGGCCGACGTCTTCGCCGGGCCGAGCGTCTTCGAGCGGGTGCGCGTGGACTGCCATGCGGTGCAGCCCGCCGACCTGGTCGACTCGCCGTACTCGCGGGCGCACACGCGCGGTGCGGCTCCCAGGGGTTTCGAGGGACTCGGCGCGCTGGTCGATTCGATCGTCGACATCGTCCGGTACGCCCGGCGGCGTACCTACGTCTCCGCCTACTGGCCGTTGCTCGACACGCTCTCGCACGAATTCGGCGCGTCGAGCGTCGAGTCCCGGCGCCACCTGGCGGAGATCGATCTGTGCTTCGCCCGCCTGCGCGCCGCGCTCGCCGGAAGCGGCACGCTGCTCGTGGTGACCGCGGACCACGGGTTCGTCGACATCCGTCCCGAGTCACGCCTGGACGCGGATTCCGTTCCCGGCCTCGCGCCGATGCTCTCGAGACCGCTGTGCGGCGAGCCGCGCCTCGCCTACTGCTACGTGCGCGGCGAACACCGTGCGGAATTCGCCGAGCGCGCCACCGAGGGGCTCGACGGAGCCGCCCGCGTCGTCGACAGTGCTTCGATGATCGACGCGGGGTGGTTCGGGGTCGCCGAGCCGCCTCCGCGCCCGCGGGAGCGGGGGGGGGCGGGGGCGGGCGGAGCCGCATCCGCGCCTGCGCGAGCGGGTAGGGGACTTCGCGCTCGTGATGCGCGACGACTATGCGATCCGGGACCGGATCGCGGACGAGAAACCGTTTCGCCACGTCGGCGTGCACGGAGGGGTCAGCCGCGAGGAGATGCAGGTGCCGCTGGTGGTCGTTCCCGCCTCGTGAACCGTACTGTCGGCGAGAGCCCCCGGCCGATGCCCCGCCAGACGGAACCTCGCCGTCGCCGCCCTCGGAGCCGACAAGGCAGCCGGCGTGAAGATGACACGATTTTCTTGACGCGGCGCAGCGTCAACCGACCCGAATCGTGAGGGATTGTGCGAAGATTCCGGATCGAGTCGATTGAATCGGCGCGGTGGTCCATCCCCCACGAGACAGGTCGAATCCATGAAGCTGGCGGTACCGAAGGAATCGCATCCGCAGGAGACACGGGTCGCGATCTCGCCCGAGACCGCGAAGAAGTTCCGTGCGCTGAATCTGGGGGTCGTGATCGAGCGCGGTGCGGGCGCCCGCGCCGGATTCGCGGACGCCGACTACGATGCGGCGGGCGCCCGGGTTGCCGACGGCGGTGCGGCGCTTTTCGCCGGCGCCGATCTCGTGCTCAAGGTCCGGGCGCCGACCGGCGCCGAGCTGTCCGCGATGGAGCCGGGAACGGCGCTCGTCGGACTGCTCTCGCCCTACGGCGCCCGCGAGGCGGTGGACGCCTACGCAGCGGCGCGGGTCGATGCGTTCGCGATGGAGCTCGTTCCGAGGATCAGCCGCGCGCAGTCGATGGACGTCCTCTCCTCGCAGGCGAATCTCGCGGGGTACAAGGCGGTCATCGACGCCTCGGCGGAGTTCGCGCGGGCGATGCCGATGATGATGACCGCGGCCGGCACGGTGCCGCCCGCCCGCGTGTTCGTGCTCGGCGCCGGGGTGGCGGGGCTGCAGGCGATCGCCACCGCGCGCCGGCTCGGCGCCATCGTCAGCGCCACCGACGTGCGCCCCGCGGTGAAGGAGCAGGTCGAGAGTCTCGGGGCCTCCTTCGTGATGGTGGAGAGCGAGGAGACCGAGGCCGCCGAGACCGCGGGCGGCTACGCGAAGGAGATGAGCGAGGACTACCGCCGCCGGCAGGCCGAGCTGGTGGCCGAGCATCTCGCGAAGCAGGACATCGTGATCACCACCGCCCTGATCCCGGGCCGGCGGGCGCCGGTGCTCATCACCGAGGCGATGGTCGAGAGCATGAAGCCCGGCGGCATCATCGTGGACCTGGCGGTGGAGCAGGGCGGGAACTGCCCGCTGTCGCGCGAAGGCGAGATCGTCGAGCACCACGGGGTGCGGATCATCGGCCACGTCAACGTGCCGGGGCGGCTGCCGGTGGACGCGTCGGCGCTCTACGCGCGCAACCTCTACAATTTCGTGTCGCCCTTCGTCGACAGCGAGACCGGAGCCGTCGCGTTCGACTGGGACGACGAGCTGGTGACCGGCACCGGGCTCACGCGGGGCGGGAACGTGGTGCATCCGTCGTTCCAACCCGACGACTGAGGAATTCTCGAAAGTGACATCGAAGACTCTTCGGACGGCACCCTCCTTTCAACCGCCCCATGCGTCCTGCGAGCCTCCCCTGGGAGCGCGGGCGTCCCGCCCGCACGGGCCGAAGGCCCGCAGGAAACGACCCACCGCAGGCCCACCGGCCTCAACGCGGGCGTCCCGCCCGCACGCCCCGAGGTCCGGTCTGCCGCCACGCTCCCGCGTTGCCCCGGCGAGGCGATGCCTCGCCGGCGTTGGGCGACAACGCGAACTGCCCGCCCGGCGGCGCCGTTCCGGACAGCGCTGACCCGGACGTACGCACCGAGGGAGCACCCAGCCGACGCGTTCCAACCGAGGAGACCCCCGATGGCCGAAGCCGCCCAGATCGACCCCTTCGTCTTCCGAATCTCCATCTTCGTGCTCGCGATCTTCGTGGGCTACTACGTGGTGTGGAGCGTCACCCCTGCGCTGCACACGCCGCTCATGTCGGTGACCAACGCCATCTCGTCGGTGATTGTGGTCGGGGCACTGCTCGCGGTGGCGGTGGAGACGGGGGAGGGCATGGGATTCTCCAAGTGGCTCGGCTTCGTGGCGTTGACGCTGGCGTCGGTGAACATCTTCGGCGGGTTCCTGGTCACCCAGCGGATGCTCTCCATGTACAAGAAGAAGCAGAAATAGGGGAGCGCCACCATGTCCGCCGACATCGCCGCGATCGCCTATCTCGTCTCCGGGGCGCTCTTCATCCTCGCGCTGCGGGGCCTCTCGTCGCCGGAGACCTCCCGGCGGGGCAATCTCCTCGGCATGACGGGGATGGCGATCGCGATCGTCACCACGCTCGTGCTCGCGGACATCGCCGAGGGGCTCACATGGGGCCTGATCTTGCTCGGGGTGGGGGTCGGCGGTGGCGCCGGCGCGGTCATTGCGCGCCGGATCTCGATGACCGCGATGCCGCAGCTCGTCGCCGCCTTCCACAGCCTGGTCGGCATGGCCGCGGTCCTGGTGGCGGCCGCGGCGCTGAACACGCCGGACGCGTACGGCATCGGCACGGTGGGCGAGATCCGGGTCGCGAGCCTCGTCGAGATGTCCATCGGCTCGGCCATCGGCGCCATCACCTTCACCGGCTCGGTGGTGGCGTTCACCAAGCTGCAGGGGCTTGTCTCCGGCCGTCCCGTCGTGTTCCCCGGCCAGCACCTGCTCAATGCGACCCTCGGGGTGACGATCGTGGTGCTTACGGTGTGGTTTTGCCGCACCGAGTCGCACACCGCGTTCTGGCTCCTCACGCTGCTCGCCTTCGCCATCGGGGTGCTGATTATCATCCCCATCGGCGGCGCGGACATGCCGGTGGTGGTCTCCATGCTCAACTCCTACTCGGGGTGGGCGGCGGCGGGTATCGGGTTCACCCTGGAGAACACCGCGCTCATCATCACCGGGGCGCTGGTGGGCTCTTCGGGCGCGATCCTCTCCTACATCATGTGCAAGGGGATGAACCGCTCGTTCTTCAGCGTGATCCTCGGGGGGTTCGGCGGCGAGACGGACTTGTCGGCCGGCGGTGCGGTCGAGCAGCGCCCGGTCAAGCAGGGCAGCGCCGAGGACGCCGCGTTCATCATGAAGAACGCGGGCTCGGTCATCATCGTGCCCGGCTACGGCATGGCGGTGGCGCAGGCGCAGCACGCGCTGCGCGAGATGGCCGACACGCTCAAGGCCGAGGGGGTCAAGGTGAGCTACGCCATCCACCCCGTGGCGGGCCGGATGCCCGGGCACATGAACGTGCTGCTGGCGGAGGCCAACGTCCCCTACGACGAGGTGTTCGAGCTCGACGACATCAACAGCCAGTTCCCGCAGGCCGACGTCGCGTTCGTCATCGGCGCCAACGACGTGACCAACCCGGCCGCCAAGTCCAATCCGCAGAGCCCGATCTACGGCATGCCGGTGCTCGACGTCGAACGGGCGAAGACGGTGCTGTTCTCCAAGCGCGGCATGGGCTCGGGCTACGCCGGCATCGAGAACGAGCTCTTCTTCCGCGACAACACCATGATGCTGTTCTCCGACGCGAAGAAGATGGTGGAGGAGATCGTGAAGGCGATGTAGGGCGGCCATTCCGCGCTGTCGGCCGGCGTCGACGGCGTTGGCGGTCAATGTGTTGGGCCCGTTCCACAGGAGGATTGCAGACCTTGTGTTACCGGGCTTTGGTCCGTTCAGTCGCCTCGAGTTCAAGCGGCGCTGCCCCACTGGACTCCGCGGGATCCCGCCGCACCTCGATGTGCTGCTTCAGGGCTCACAGAAATTCGTCGGCATCGAGTCGAAGTTGACCGAACCGCTTGCGAAGCACCGAGCCTCCTTCGGGTCCGCGTACCGCGAGAACATCCGAGACGAGCGACGCGAGAGCGCGTGGTTCACAGAGATGCTCCGCCTCGAGCAGGAGCCCGAACCGTACCACCGGCTCGATGAGGAATTCAGTTCCTTCATGAAGCGCTTCAAATGCCTCAGAACCTTTTCCTTGTTGGCGGTCGTCCGTACTCCAGGGCCACGAATGAACGAGAATTCTCCCTGCGAGTAGCACAATAGGTGTCGAATGGATGCACTCGCACCGCCCCCACTCCGAGCAAGTCGACCGGTGACCAGACGCCCCTCCGTCATCATCGCAGGCGCCGGAATCGTCGGCGCAACGCTCGCCTACCATCTGGCCTCCGGCGGCGCGTCGGTGACGATCATCGAACGGTCGCGCCCGGCTTCGGGGGTGACGGCACGGTCCTTCGCGTGGATCAACGTCATCCACGGCAACGCCCCCGACCTCGCCCGTCTCCGCAACCTGGCCATCGCCGACTACCGTCGCCTGGAACGGGAGCTCGATGGTGCGCTCGCGATCGACTGGAACGGTGCGCTCACCTGGTCCGGGAATCCGGCCGAGTCGGAGCGCCTGGTCACCGAGCACACCGCCTGGGGCCATGACGTCAGGCTGGTCGAACGGGACGAGATACGCCGGCTCGAGCCCCCGCTCGCCGCGCCGCCACCCCGCCCCGGCCCTGCCCCGGGCCCCCGAGCCCCCCGCCGGGGGCCAGGCCGGCGGGCGGGTCGAACGGGACGAGATACGCCGGCTCGAGCCCCGGCTCGCCGCGCCGCCACCGGTCGCGGCCCATGCCTCGGGCGAGGGAGCGCTCGACCCGGTTGCCGCGACCCGGACACTCGTTCGCGCCGCAGTGGAGGCGGGCGCACGGCTCGTCGAGGGTTCCGAAGTGCAGGGGCTTGCCAGCACCGATGGCCGCGTCTGCGGAGTCGTGCTGCCGAGCGGAACAATCGACGGGGATACCGTGGTGCTCGCAGCCGGCACGGACTCGAAAGCGCTCTGTGCCGGCATCGGTGTCGAGCTTCCGGTGGAATCGTCGCCGGCGACCTTGACCCGCTTCGCGGGACCCGGGGGCCTCGTGGGCCGCGTCGTTGCCGGCCCCGACCTCGAGATTCGCCAGGACGCGGCCGGGCGTCTGTTCGTGTCCGACTACTACGTGGAGGGCGAATCACCGGAGGATCGCGCCGCGAGCACGCTCGCCCTGATCCGTCGCCGCTTCCACGGGGCCGGCACCGTCACGCCAGTCGATGCCCGGGTCGGCTGGCGGCCCATGCCCGCCGACGGGATGCCGATCGTCGGGTTCGCACCGGATGCGCCCGGCCTCTATCTCGCTGTCATGCACGCGGGCGTGGTGATGGCCCCCGTCGTGGGCCGGCTCGCCACCGGCGAGATCGTGGCCGGCAACGAGGCCGAGCCATTGGCGCCCTGCCGCGTGTCCCGCTTCGGATAGCATCCTGACCCTGGTCGCGGGGGTACCCCGTTCCTGCGGACGTTCGCACGACGGTCGGAATCGAGCATGTATGCACCCGGGAATTCGGAAGCTTCCACGCAGGAGGCGGTGCGGGGAGGTCCGTTCGACCGGCAGTGGGGCCGGCCGGCAATCGAAGCGGCCCCGTTCAGGTCAATGGAGGCGCTCGAGTTCGGGAAATGCGTCGAATCCGCGATCGAAGCTGAGTATCCGACCGACATGACCGCTTCGCATGATGGCCACATGCAGGGCGTCGCGAGCCGAGACCCCTTCGACCGCATCGATGATGGTCCGGGCGA
>MKWU01005043.1_pt1 | contig 14813 bp, 13 predicted proteins | sample 809101 | NCBI WGS metagenome assembly MKWU01 (sample SAMN05860141, study PRJNA318959) | sponge metagenome | host: Aplysina aerophoba | place: Slovenia: Piran, Adriatic Sea, Gulf of Piran | collected 2013-05-07 | reverse complement strand
AATGGCAATGATGCCTCTTCATTAACTTTTTTCACCGTCTCGGCATCATCTGCTTCGAACAGGCAAGTACACCGGGAATCCCCTGGATAAAAATTACTTCGAATATATTTTACTGAAGCGCCCTCAGCAGTAACTTTGATACTAGTATCTATAGCAGCTTTCTGTGCACCTGCTAATCCATCCATCGTGATTCCTGGCAACTTTCGTTGGACTGCATAAATTGGCATGTTAAACCTCCTCCGTCATAATAGGGAAATTGGCCTTCCACTAATAGGCTAACCTAGTATATCAGGAATTGACCTATGCAGATGACCGGTTCAAAACCCAAAACCAAGATGCAGCGTTATAGTTGTTAGTAAAATTCTAGTGAACATTACTGATGAAATGCAGTTAAAGTACGCAATTCGCGTAGCTTACTTTTTCTACTGCATAAAACTACAGGTCTTGCTACAACCTTAGATAGTGACAAGTATGCAATTAGTCTTAGGTGTAATTTCCATATCCTTTATGATTTTGGGAGTTGGCTTAATCCATTTAGAAATAATTGAAATAAAGAAAAATGGCTATAGCTTGGCAAGTATCGGGTTTATCTTTTTTGGAATTCTGTGGACAGCAGGATGGGTAGTTATGGCATTAGAGTATCTATTTAGCTAATAGTGATGCTGTCGAATATATTGCCCTGATTACTTGGTTACCCGAAAATATCAGTTTCTCACAGCATCGATTTAGTGACTCTCCAGTGAATTCCTTAGTACCCCATATAACCAAAACCAGCCATCATCAACTATGGGAATGAGGAAGCAAAGCCAGAAAGACGGCAGTGCTGAAATAACTGCAATAAATCTGCATAGAGCAACAATTGTAAATGATTCTGAAGTCTTTTGAGTTCTCTAGAATTTGATTGAGCCCCACCACCTAATCTCCATGAAACAAGCAGGTAACCAACTTGCTTGAACCGCGTATCTGTTTTACATAATTAATTAGGTCCAGACCCTGGGTGGGGAAAGTGCAGTTTGAATAATGGGTTACGCAGTTACTTGTCGGGATCAGCCTTCGACACAGAACAATGCCAGATGAAACTCCTACCCGCAATAGCCATCTCTTACTAACCTAATTCATGGTCAAATTAGCTTATGCTTGGTGTGACAAAAAGGCATTTTCACATGCGCACACTACTGAGTCTTATTTAACCAAGGAGTTAGTGGTTTAACAGAATCAAGATCTGTTTGAAAATCCAAAACTGAACATAACAAATATTAATCAGGGGAAACACTTCCTTCTATAGACTGAGAACAAAATTTCTCATAGTGTAAAAACTATTCAATTTATTTTTGCTTGTGAAGCTAAGTCCTATTGTCTCACTTAGCATGACGGTTCCATTTACATTTAAGCTGACACTGGTAGAATTCCAAAACAATCTAAATAAGCATGGTCGCGAATAAAAGTATAATTAAGGGGTAGTCGAGGAAGGAGAATTTTAACTCTGATAAGAGGACACTATAGTGTACAGAAGTATCGTTGTTTTATTAGAAGATAAGGCAGATCATGTCAGCTTGATCAGGGCTGCGACAAACTTGGCTCAAGTTAGTGATGGTCACATTTCAGCAGTTTACGTAGTGCCACTGACCTCAACAATGTTCAGTATGCCAGATGTCGTAAATGTAGAGTCTTTTCGAAATAGAGCTAATGAAGTTCATGAGTACTTTGAATCCGCTCTGAAAGCAGCAAATGTAAAAGGGAGTTGGAATTATACGGAAGGCGGTGATGCAGTTGCTGAAGTAGCTCAACAAAGCCTCTATGCAGATATAGTTCTGCTTCGTCGAAACAAACTCAATCATAAGATGATTGATAAAGTTCTACTGACAGCTAGCTGCCCAGCATTGCTGTTACCACCTGCAGAAATTCCAAGTACAAGTTTTGATCGCATATTAGTTGCATGGAAAAGTACCCGAGAAGCAGCACGAGCATTACATGATACGCTCCCAATTTTACACCAGGCGAATGACATTGTGATTGCTGCACTTGGAGAGCTAAGTGATCATGAAAAACAATCACTAACCACATACCTAGCTGCACACGGTATCGATGCGAAAATAGAGCAGCATCCAATTGAAGACCCATTCGCAGAACCCAGCCTATTTCGTGATATTGAAAAATCGACTGGCCGCAGGCTCCTTGCACTGGCAAAACAAGAGAACAGAGACTTGATAATAATGGGTGCTTTCGGACATTCGCGGCTAAGTGAAGCCATATTGAGTGGGGTTACTAATCTTGTATCACAAATGGCTGAGATTCCTGTTCTGATGTCACACTAGCCAGGTGCTCTCATTCGTCTATATAACAAAGTATTTACCTGAATCTGGGAGTTGTTTAATAAATACGCAACAACCTGACTTTACTAATTCGTTATTCAAATATTATTTCTATATGCAGATATATAAATATTATAAGCTTCATTAGCCATTGACAATTTTATGACCTAATATATACGTATAGTACAAATTACTTAAGGAACCCAGCCATGTTACGAGCACGTATATTTAAGTATTCTGCAATTTTTTTGCTTTTGACTATCATATCCGGATGCGACATTCTTGGCAGAACTCTAGAACAAGAAGACATGAATGTATATTTCTATAAACCGGATGGAGAAGAGCTTTATTTAGGAGTCGTACGTGGAATTACTCTGTGCAGGTCTACAGTTTTAGAAAGAGCCAAGTTGCTTAGCCTTGACGGCAATGGTGGTATGCCAGCTAATCCAGGAAAAAATGAAAAAATTGCTGCAGATGAATCAAACACAAGTGGCGCAGGCTGGACTTATCATTGTTGCTGGAAAACAGTAACCCAAACATGCAAAGAAAAACTCAAATAGAACAGCAGACCCTTACTTAAATAAAAAAATAAGGAGAAATTTGTCTTCATAAACTTTGCCTTTATGCGATTTATTGCAAAGAATTTTCAAAGTACACAGTACTCATACCAAACCCCGATACTACACATAAGCTCCACTACTGCATTACTTGGCATAATGCTAGCAGCACACTAATGCGAAGCTGCTTGATGGTACTGTAAATTCTAGTATTCAGGCAGTGTTGGTGCGTTGCGATAAGTTCGATCAATCAATGTGGACTATCATGCGGAACTTGGCTTATCTAGACCACGCCACATAATCTGAAGAACTGAAATTCTGGTCTGTCTACAAATCAACCGCCAAATGAAACCAACATAACTCAGCAGCACATTTACCCAGTCACATTCAATACCCTTGAGGTAGTTGCGGCTAAACAAGCCATCAGACTTGAAATGACTGATCATCAGATCGATAACCTGCAGACACCAAGCTATTCCTGAACCTTCCAATTTGGGTGCCTCAGCTTTGACCGGACAAACATGTCGTCACTCGTACTGCTAGGCCCTAATACTCTTTGGTTTAAAAATGCTACTTCGATACCTGGCAGGCTAAATATCGAGCTTGCTTCAGGGTATCCACTAAAGTGTACCCTTGCCACATCCAAGATCACAAAGTTGCATCTGATTGTAGTGGCTGTATACAGTTTGACACCGAACACACAGCTCCTATGCACTTTGCCCTTTTGATGTATTCCGCTTCCACTGTTCCCGGAGATTTCAAAACTAATTTGCCATTTGAGGAAAATTTAGCCTTAGCCTTCCCTAAGGTACAGTTTTGCTCTGAAATTGAAAGAAACGCATCAACTATTATGTACAATTTAGTTATTCTAGGGTTATGGACACCAAAATTTTAATTCCGTAAATTCAATGAGTAAAAAGCTATTCCGCCAGTATTTTAGTTCGAATACTTCAGATCAACGAACTACTCAATATAGTAATCCCCTTTACCTGAAAATGATTATTTGCTTTATTTATCCGTAAAACTATTGGAAAGTTGCCTGAACACGGTATACACTCTGAGATACGGCTAGTTATTACCATTGGGTGGCTCACAATCACCACATATTCATAATAGGCACAAAAACTGCCAGTAATAGACTAGCAAAATGCCAACCATAAATTAGGAGGAGGCATTATGGACAAGTCTGTCTTAGTCGCAACAGAAGGCTTAACAGCTACTCTCGGTTTCAGCTTAATGATTGGTTTCGGCGTGTTATTTTTAATACTCGCCTTCATAATCAAACACGGCCTAATCAAGTCAACGCATGACTTCATAATATCGAACCGTAAAGTTGGCCTAGGATTTGGTGTTGGAGCAGTTATATCAGTCTGGACATGGGCCATGGCAGTGATGATGAGCTCGGCAATGACCTATCAATGGGGCTTGTCTGGGCTGTTTTGGTTTGTAGTTCCAAACGGATTTGCGATTATGGCCATGGTGCCATTGGCAAGAATTCTCAGGAGAAAAATGCCTGAAGGTTATACGATAAGCCAATTTGCACATACTCGATTTGGTGGCTCAAAAGCAGCTTCAGTAGTTGTCACTATCGCAATGATATTCGGTATCTTGCTCGAGACTCTTATTAATATAAAAGGGACATCAGTTGTAATGTCAACAGTGTTCCCCATAGATTGGCAAACCGTTGTGATCTTAACTGTAGTTGTTGTTATGACATACGTCTTCTTTGGTGGGCTATGGACAAGTGTGATGACAGGAACTTTTAACACTTGGATGATTACAACACCTGCGGCAATTGTGGTCGTAGCCGTCTATGCCCATATCAGCGGCGGCGCTACTGCTGTGTTTGAGGCAGTAAGAGCTGCTGACCCTACTAACCTGTCTGTCTTTGAAGCTGATGCAGCTGCAGGCTTTGGAATCACCTTGGCATTTGGTTTACTTGCTGCAGTTGTTGCAGACCAAACTTTTTGGCAGAAAGTGTGGGCGGTACGGAAAGAACAAGTTACAAGGACATTTCTGTGGGGAGGAGCGCTATTCTATCCTATACCGATTTGCCTAGGTATGCTGGGTTTAGCTGGTTTAGCGTTCGGATTAACCCCAGAGGAACTGGGTGGTGATATTGTTGCAGTAGGTCCGTATGTCGTGTCACATATCGGCCTTCCATTAATATTGGTTCTAACATACGTGCTTGTGATTCTGGCTGCCTGTTATTCAACTATTGACGGAGCAGCTTCTGCACTGTCTTCCATTATAGCGATAGACATTGTCAAACGATTTGCTACGGGAACACGCGAGAAAACTCTATTTTACATCACAAGGTTTGGGATGATCCTGGGAGGGGTTATTTCCGGGATAATCGTATTGTCCGGAGTCGACTTCACCACGCTAGTGTTAACAACCTATGCCTTGAAGACTTCCATACTCTTGCCACTGATCCTTGCAATTGTCTGGAGGAAAACAAACACTGCGGGGTTTGTTTCAGGAATAGTTCTAGCCATTGTAATTGGTATGCCACTGCGCCATTTGTATGGAGAAATGGTAGGTACATTCTCTATATTAGCAATTAGTGCAGGAGTTGTAGTACTGGCAGGCTTGTTTACTCGCGAAGAGTTCGATATGGATAAATTGCTAGAAGCTCACAAAGATGAGCTGGCACATAAGGCTACGTAGTGAATTAATGAGATACACACAAATTTTAAAATGAGAGGTGAACTATGTCAGGGTTATTAATCTTTTTCTTGATTATAGGGGCAGCTGCCACAGCCTTGTACGCTGCGGGATATGTTACTGGCATACGACAGTCTTTTGCTGATGTTGAAGAAGATAAAGAAATTGCAGAATATAAAGATAGTGCCTACACCGTTACTATTGCACTTGCTGTAATTGCATCAGCAGTAATCATCGGACTAGTTGGTGTCAATCCGATATTCGTTTACGCAGGACCGCTTTTAGCAGTGATCACGACATTTATGGTTGGATTTGCGTTCTTTTTTGAGCGCATGATGAGAGCGTCTGGCAATTACTGAGTCAGTTCCGTAGCGTAAAAAATATTTTTCAGGAGTATATCCGCTCTTACTTTAATATTTACTGTTTGACTCTATCTACAGACCCAATATCACACTATCTTAGCTACGTTACTTGATCGTGATATGGAAGTAGGCATCTGGATACCTGTTTATGGAGGGTGGCTGCGTATCAAAAATCACCGTTACCCTCCCTCCTTTACTATATGTAACGAAATAGCCAATCGCGCTGAAGCATACAATTATGACTATGCTTACGTATCTGAGAACTATCTAAATGTTGTTTATGGGCAATCTCACGAAGTTGCAGATGCATGGGCATACTCTGCTGCCCTTGCTGCTAAAACCTCAACCATAAACATAGTTGTCGCAACCAAACCTGGCTTTCACCCCCCTTTGTCCATTGCAAAAATGGCTCAAGGCATTAACCATATAAGTAACAAAAGATTTTCAGTCAATGTAGTCTGTGGCTGGTGGAAGCAAGAATTCACGCAGTGCGGTATTGAGTACCTAGACCATAAAGGCCGTTATCAGCGTGCAACTGAATTTACACAGTGCCTCAAACAATTGTGGACTGGTACAAACACCTCTTTTGATGGGAAGTATTATTCACTTCAAAATGCACTCATAGCAATGGATGAGCCAAGCGAAGGTCAAATACCTATTTGGGTCAGTGGTCAATCCACTAATGCTCAAGAGCTAGTGGCTAAATTTGGAGATGTGTTTTTCATTGACAGCATGCCAGACAAAGACCTAAAAGAAAAAATTTTGCAACTCAGAAAGTTAGAACGCAAATATGGGCGCAAAGTTAAAGTCGCAATGAGTGTTTTTGTGATCCTAGACGAAACTGATGAAAAAGCCGAAATAAAATATAAAAATATACTTCTAAATAGACAACAGAGTTCAATAGAAAATTTTCGGAAGATCATGGCCGAGTCTGGAGCAACTATGTGGAAAGAACTTTCTGATGAGCAGATGGTTGATTCAAATTGTGGATTTGATGCGAGCTTAATTGGCAGCAAATCTACAATCATCAGACGTTTACTGAAATTAAAAGAATGTGGAGTTGATATTTTACTGTGCCAATTTGAAGATATGCTAGAAGACACTGTTTTTTTTGGCAAAACAATTTTGCCTCAATTGGGTTCAACACAGACAATAAACAAAATCATGTAACTTACATTTGAAACCAATAAAATAAAAAAAATATTTCTTGTCTGTAGCATGATTAATTTAGGCAATATGAATTGAGCAGGTTTCACACAAAATAAAATACAGTTAACCATACAGATACGAAAGCATTACAAGTAGGAGCTAGCTATGACAACAAGCAAAACACAAAAGAAAGATAAATGGACAATGCAAAATTTACCTCAAGGAAAAGATGCTACAAAAGTTGCACGTGACTTTGCAAAAGAACTATTAGACATTGCGAAAAAAAACCCAGTCGTAAAACCTGGGCGGAAAAAAATTAAAAGAAAACACGCGCACTTGTTAGGCTTTATCCAGCATGGTGTCAATAGCCATGCTACAGGTATGTGGCGTAACCACCGAGACAAGCGCGGATGGAAATTTTCCGAGCCTGAGTACTGGGTACATATGGCTAGAACAATGGAACGTGGAATGTTTGACGCAATGTTTATTGCAGATGAACTAGCACCTTATAATAACTATAAACAAAGTTCCGATGATACTGTGCGTTACGCCGTACAATGCCCAGTGCATGAACCGGCAACAATCGTACCTATCATTGGGCATGCAACTAAACACCTAGGAGTTGGTGTAACACTATCAACTGCATTTGTGCACCCATATGCAATGTGCCGTCATCTATCGAGTTTAGACCATCTAACTAAGGGAAGAGTTGCCTGGAATATAGTTAGTTCATACTCTAAAAGTGAATGGGATGCTTATGGTGCAGAAATGTCTGACCGATCCCTAAGATATGAAAGAATGGAAGAATATATGGAGCTTTGTTATCAGCTATGGAACTCTTGGGAAGAAGATTCTGTTATCGCGGACCGTGAATCAGGGATATATGCAGACCCAGACAAGGTGCATGAAATAGATTTCAAAGGGAAATTCTTCAACTGTAAAGGCAGACATTTTTGTTTCCGTTCTCCCCAGGTATCCCCTGTTTTGTGGCAAGCAGGTTCATCTCCTCGTGGCAGGGACTTTGCCGCAAAACATGCGGAAGCAATTTTTGCCGTACACCCTAATGTTGAGCGTATGGCTGAATACCGAGACGATTTAAATGAACGTTGTTATACAAAATTTAAACGTGAAGCTAACAGTGTAAAGCGAATCTACGGATTACAAACAATCGTTGCCCCTACACGTGCTGAAGCAGAGGAAAAATACGAGCGGATTATGTCTCACATCCCGCTGGAAGGAGCGCTTGCGTGGATATCGGGGCACTTCGGGCCAGACTTCTCAACTTATGACTTAGATGAAGTTGTGCAGAATATTGAAATACCTGGAATTCAGGGTTTGTTTGAATCCATCATTTTTGCCAAAGGTGGTGGCCCGGTTACCGTAAAAGAAGCTGCTCTCATTTATGCACAAGGCATGGGTATGCCGCGGGCAATCGGAAGTCCTGCAGATGTGGTTGATCAAATGGAAGTATTTATGGATTCCGGAGCTGATGGATTCATGCTGGTTGCTACTGGAACCCCAGGTTGTTTTGAAGACTTCGCTGACTTGGTTACCCCTGAAATGCAGAAAAGAGGACTACTACGTACTGAGTACAGGGGTAAGACTTTAAGAGAGAATTTGCTTGATGATGGAGATTAAAAGAATTTACGATTAATTTTCACAGCATAATTTCTCTAGGCGAGTCACAGGAAACTGCTGTTGCAGTTACTGAGTAACAGTGCTGGGACGTAAGCGAAAAATTGTTAGATAATTCGTCAGTAATTGCTCAAAAACAGACTGATTAGTTGATTTTCAATAATTAGACTGGCTATTAAGCTCCTATCGTTATTGTAGTGTTTCTTGCAGTTAATTATGGTATGAAAAATACAAGGTGAACGAACTATCAAGCCAAATCAGTACTTTGCAAACATTATTTTCACGAATGAAATTCAGTTTCATTTTGCTAATGTTTATGTTTGTGGCTATTTATATCTTTGCAGATAAATACCAATTTAGTGGCACACATAGCAATTGGCTTACTGTAATTATTATTGTCAGTGCAGGTCTCAGTATTATTTATTTATTTTATATGGCTCAACTTATTAAGCTTCTGGGTAAAAATCCAATTGTTTGGGTGTTTTTGACTGCTATATGTGGACCGCTTGGACTGCTTGTCTCATACATTATAATTTCTGGAAATGTAGTTAAGATTCAGAGGCAAAGTCTTAATGAGTAATTACATGAAAATTTTATAATTACGTGTACTTTGTGTAATTTAATATTCCCATTTGAGAAATCATTTTCCACTGTTCATTTGATTTCGTATAAATTTTGCATGCACGACCATACCAGTGGAGCATGTCTCCTGTGTTTGGCTTCCACAATGTGTCCACATCTACAACAGCAAATGCGCCATCCCTTTCCTTAGAGATTACAATCTTTTGGATAGTACGATCATTGCGCAATAGATCATATTTTTCAAAGAATTTCTGAAAGTATTCGCTCCAGCGCTGACTGTTAAATCTCCCCCAAGGTAATACCCACTCTACAGGATCATGTGCATTTGCATTGGGCGGCCAAGGCCAAACCATGTCAGGATGGACAATGCTTAAGAATAGTTCAATATTTTTTGTATCAAATGCGCGAGTCTCTTTGTTTACAATCTCTTCGATCTCGCTTCGAGCGTCCATACTATTTTGGAAACTCAGCTAGTCTCTTACTAATTATTGTCGAGGCGATGAGATGAACTTTAAGCACTGAATTGGTCCAGAAAACAACGACATACAGGCACTTTAGCCTGAAAGACTGTAGTACACTCCACTACAGACTACTTAAGCCTATTGTACTAAGCTACAATTAATCTGCAGGGCAGTCGCGATGACGAGCAATTAATTTGCAGCATGCGTGTATGCTCTAGCTTCAATCCTTTTTTTTGTCTTTGGCTAGCACCATAATTATGAAATAAACAGCCACAAATATAGCAAATATTAAAATTCCAACACCGTCTGGCATAGCTGCCTCCTGTTTAACCAATAACTCTGATAGTCTAGGAGCTAGTATACCAAGTATTACAACAATGTATCAAAACTACTGGGTCACCGTGAAATGGGTAGTTGCTTGCTGCCTTTAAGATAGCTAAGTACATGAGCTAACAGCAATTCTATATGATAGATATACTAGTTCCCCGTTTATTGGAGGCATAAGATTTCAACTAGTTTGTATACCACAACATATGATGCATAAAGATCCCATTAACCTTTTATGCATTTCTTATACGCCGACCCTAAAGAGCTATCTGAATTTAATATACAGTCACAATAGATTCAGACAACCTTACTGGTACTACCTTATCCAAATTCCTCATATAATTAGAATTATATAGCCTACCCAGCTCAACCGACCTCTCAAGCTAGAATTGCAACTACACGCATCAACAATTGTATTCACTTTGCTGTCATCCTTTGCATGGATCATTGTTGCTTACGCCTATTATGCAAAGAATAGAGGATGGTGGATAAGCAACATGTTCATTTCTGATACTTCCATGGTTAAGCTGATTGCCTATATTGCACTTCCATGTTCAGCATTTGCTTCTGCATACCTGGGTATCTGGTGGGAAGCTATTATTGTGATAATTTTAGGGTTTATAGTTGCTCTTCTCTTAACAAACTTATTGCGCTCTTTCGTTCAATATATTGCCGTAATTGGAATTATCACTTGCTGGGTACTAGGCATATATATGGTGTTCCATACTTAGTTCGCTTATTGAACCACTAGAAACTTGCAAAAATTTACATGAGCTCAGTCAAGCTTCTGAAATACTAGTAATAACTCAAAAATCTTTTTAAATTTCCTTTCATTTGTGACTCCTAGATCCATGCCGCAATAACGTACTCATCACCTGAGACAAGAATTGCAAATCTCAATCAAGGCGGCTTGTCATGAATTGCCTGGATCGTGATTGTGTATAGACGTAAAAATTCACTTTAAATCCTTTCAGTTTTCATCCATTATAGAGGTGCTCTTATACAAGCATAAAAATAATTATCAAGAAACGTTAAGGAAATTTGTTTGTACTGAAGCAGTACGCAAAAATGCTCGTTTAGAAAGTTAGCTGACAAAACACATTTGATAGGAGGAGTTAAACATGTCAAATCTTGTAGCATTATCAATCAGCATCGGTGTTTTAGGGGGAATTGCGGCAGCAATATGTCTAGGACCATTATCAGGAATTGTTTTAATTTGGGTTGTGTTTATTAGTTGGGGCTGCTTCTTTGCAATTGGCGGCGATGGGAAGGCCTTACAAAATACAATTGTCTGCAATATCCTGGGTGCTGTAATTGCCTGGATCGGACTACTGATATTTTTGGGAATACCATTAGCAGAGACTCTTACCGTACCAATCTGGGCTGGAATCGTGGTAGGTGTGACTGTCCTTATTATGTGCCTACTAGCCCATATTGAGGTCTTTTCCGCTATCCCTGCAGCTGTTTTTGGCTATGCTAGTGTAGCAGCCTATGCTTTGCAGACAGATGGTGCATTGACGATGGATGCATTAACCGGCGGTTCAAACAACGCATTAATCGTTGTTGTGATTTCCGCTGTGATTGGTGCAATCCTTGGTATGATCTCTGGAAAAATTGGCAGCGCCCTAACATCAGAGTGACAAATAGCAGGTACAAAACCTAGCTATCCTGAACGCCCAGTGAGAACTGGGCGTTTTTTTTGGCCTGGATTTAGACATTGAAGAAATACAGTCAATCATGTGGAGTAGTACTGCCCTGTCTAGCCTGACAGTTTGATAAATGGCGGAGAAGGAGGGATTCGAACCTTCTATTTTTCCTTTCATTTCAATAGATTACAAAGGAACCGTGTCCAGATCGTGTCTATCGTTGGGCCGTAACCGCCGCCCCCGCGGGCTGATCGCGTACCGGTCCCGCGACCGTCGCCCGCATGATTCCAACCGTCTCCGGCGGCATTGTGAGTTGCCCGTGGCATCCGGGCATCGTGCTTGCCTCGATCATCTTCTACCTCCCTCACCCCAGCCGCCGACTATGAGCGGCACCGGCCCGAAGAGACACGCTTTACGGCATCGTCGAGACTTACTACCCGCAATTTCTCGCCCGGCTCGAAGCTGAAGGAGGCTCGCTGCCCGCGTTCGTCAAACAGGAGTTCGATGACTACCTGAGGTGCGGCCGGCTCGAGCACGGGTTCCTTCGGGTCAAGTGTGACGCATGTAGCCACGAACACCTCGTCGCCTTCTCGTGCAAACGGCGCGGCTTCTGTCCGTCCTGCGGCGCCCGCCGGATGATCGAGTTCGCCACCCAACCCCAAGTACTGAGCTAGGTCCTGGGCGTTGTCTACCGTGCGATTTCGACTTACCTCCTCAAGAGAACCGGATTCACTGTCGTCTCGAGCGCCAAGACCGGCGTAGTCACCCTCATCCAGCGCTTCGGTTCAGCGCTCAACATGAACATTCATTTCCATATGCTCTTCCTCGATGGGGTGTATTCATTCGATCGTGCACGACCGAAGTTTCATCGTGCACCTCGGCCGACGCCCACGGAACTCGCTCAATTGCTGCACCGCATCAACCAGCGAGTCGCCAGGTTGGTGGCAGTTGGCCAGGCAGGTTAAGCCCTTTACTCCAGCGCTGCGCTTGATGAACCCGGCTGCTCACGTGGTAGTTTAGTTGACAGCATTGTCGAGACAATCAGCAAGGCGGCAGACCAGTACAGGCAGGCGCTCAGCCCCCCAAACTGGTATGCCGAACCGGAAATCAACGTTCCTAACAAGCGACCACCGGCATTCGCCATATAGTAAAACCCCACATTCATTGCCACCGCATCGTCTTCTGCGTACGCCAGGATCAGGAAGGAGTGGATGGCAGAGTTGATGGCAAACAACACACCAAATATCAGCAACCCGCCCAACACCGTGACAGCCGGATCGAACTGGCTATCCAACAACAGGGCGATGGCCAATGGCACCAGCGTCAGCGCGCCAATCCAGTAGGTTGCCGTAGTGCCCCTGGGTGTGCCGTTACGCCCCACAATTTGCGGAGCGATTGCCTGAACAACACCGTAACCAATCACCCACAAGGCCATATACGCGCCCACTTCGCCGAATGAAAAGTTCAGCACCGACACCATAAACACCGGCAAGCCCACCACAAACCAGGCGTCACGGGCGCCGAACAGGAAAAATCGTCCGGCGGCCAACCAGTTGATGTGGGGGTTCTGCGAGAACACCCGGTTAAATTTCGGCTTGCTGCTCATCTTGCCTAAACCGCGAGTCAGCAAGGCAGTGCTGGCACCCAGCACAAGCACCAGCAGCGTTGCCAGCGCAACTAGCGCGCCGCGAAACTCGAGCAGTTCCAGCAATACAGCACCCAGGAAAAAACCGGCGCCTTTGAGTGCGTTTTTTGAACCCGTTAACGCAGAGACCCAACGAAACAGGCGGTCATCGGAGTTGGCAGGCACCAGTAATTTGATACTTGATTTAGCCGACATTTTGTTCAGATCTTTGGCAATGCCGGAGAGCGCCTGAGCGACCATGACATAGAGCACAGACAGCCAGGCATCAGGTACGGCCAACAGTATCAGTGCCACAATTTGCAAAGCCATGCCCAGGTGCAAGGTGGTGTTTACGCCCAATCGCGCGCCCAGCCAGCCGCCAACCAGGTTGGTTACGATCCCAAAGAATTCATAGAGCAAGAACAACAGCGCAATATCAAATGCGGAGTAGCCAAGTGTATGGAAGTACAGCACTACCAGCATGCGCAGGGCGCCATCGGTTACCGTGAATGCCCAATAGCTGGCGGTAATCGTTAAGTAGTTCTTGGTACCGGATTGCATGGCGGCACGCTTAGAGTGAGCGGGCCAGCAACGACAGAATATCAACCATTCGGCAAACGTATCCCCACTCGTTGTCATACCAGGCGTAGACCTTAACCAGGGTCGAGTCAATTACCCTTGTGGAAGGTGCATCCACAATCGCGGAGCGGAGGTCGTTGGTATAGTCAGTGGAGACCAGTGGCCTAGTTTCGTAACCCAGTATGCCCGCTAACCCATCGCTTGCTGCCATCTCGAAATAACCATTCACTTCCTCTGCCGTCACAGGGCGCGCGGCTTCAAACACAAAGTCCGTTAACGAGGCGTTTAAGAGGGAAACCCTTACCGCGAGCCCATTCAGCTTGCCCTCTAAAGCGGGGAAAATATTGGTTATCGCTTTGGCCGACCCGGTGGAGGTGGGGATCAGATTCAGCGAGCCGGCACGCGCCCGGCGTAGGTCTTTGTGGGCTTTGTCGATGATCGTTTGCGTGTTGGTCAGGTCGTGAATGGTGGTCATGGTGCCGTGCACGATGCCAATTTGCTCATGCATTACTTTGACCACCGGTGCCAGGCAGTTGGTGGTGCAGGATGCGGCAGTAACAATTGCGTGCTTGGCGGCGTTGTACTGATCGTGATTAACACCGTACACAAGATTCAATGCGCCTTCCGTAGGCGCAGCCACCAACACTTTTTTAACCCCCTGCGCCAGGTAGGCTTCCAGCCGATCCGGTGTTTTGTGGTGAACGCCCGTGGCTTCTATCACAATGTCGCAGTCTGACCAATCCGTGTCTTCGATAGATGCGTTCGCTGTGTAGGCCAGTACCCGTTCACCGATTGCTACCTGCTGGTCTAAGGTGTGACAATCCTCGCGCCATCGGCCGTGCACCGAGTCGAAGGTTAATAGATGCGCGGCGGTTGCTGCGTCGCCTTTGATCTCGTTTAACCGTTTGAATT
>MKWU01005041.1_pt1 | contig 14816 bp, 9 predicted proteins | sample 809101 | NCBI WGS metagenome assembly MKWU01 (sample SAMN05860141, study PRJNA318959) | sponge metagenome | host: Aplysina aerophoba | place: Slovenia: Piran, Adriatic Sea, Gulf of Piran | collected 2013-05-07 | reverse complement strand
GGATTTAAGTCACGCTCTACCCAGCATGGACAAAGAGAAAGTTGGAACATTCAAAACAGTATTTGATGGAAGAGGCATGGCAATGTTATAGCCTGACACGCAAATCGTCTGATTCATTTAGTAGGTCTGTGCACTTGTCTTCCGCAGATGAGGTAAGAACACCTACTAGTACTTTTACAAGTCCAGCTGTTAGCAACTCAACAGTATGTACCTTTCTAGTGCACTTGCTTGGGTCCCTGTACTAGACAGGTATGCATTCACCTTCACATGTTTTAGGATAATGCTCCTTGTGTATAATGGCAATACGAAGATACTGAAGGTGGTGACCAGAACGTAGTGCCACACCTACAGATGTTGGCAATGTTGGGTAGTGTTCTGAGTGGGGGTTGAACTCGTTGCTGTAATTGGTTGATATGTAGAGTCCACAATGCTGTGCCATCACCAATCTCGTAGGAGTTGGGTCCTCTGATGAATTTGATCTCCCACCACCTTGCCACCTTGGTTCCTGCTTCCCTGCAGTATATATAGGAATAGACAGCCAGACACTGTCGCCAACTCTGAATTGATGTTCTTGCACACGATCATACTGTGTCTTCTGGTGGCGAGCTGCCTCAGTGATGTGCATCTCCACAAAATCTTGTAATCAAGCAAGGGTAGAACATAGCTGAAATTGATACATATTCACATTGAACATTCACATTAGGACACTTGCTGACTACAAGGCTTTTACCAACCGCTGTAATGATTTCTTCTTGAACGTTGACTAAACAGTTCACTTCTTACTTCTCATACTATTGCATGTTCATTATCCGCTGACAGTATTATTTATAATTGAAATTGACTCCTTTATGAGCTTGGTAATATATTGGATTTCATTACATTTTCATTCCATCTTAATTGACTAAACTTGTGCTGTTTCATTTTTTGTTACTTTTTCTATGCTTCATGTGTTCTTTGTTTGTATTTTCCTTTTCTTTCTGGGTGCCACTTTACAGTAGCCAATGGCTAACGGTTCCCCAGTTTAAATAAGAATACCTGATACCTGATACCTGAATACAGACACCGCATGTGTGTAAAGCAACTATTTCATATCAATTTTATCAATGTCAATGCTTACTCGATGTAATGGATGTGATCTGTGTGTTCTCAACAGGAGGAACTGATGGTTGGGTAAAAATTGTCATTGTCTTAACTGCCAAAGCCGGATAGTACCCAGAACTCGAAAGTGATCCATCTAGTTTAGAAATGGATCGACTTAGTGATTCAAGCCGCTTTGAACCGGTGTCCAAATCTTGAAAGCACCGTCGGCAAGCGTAAGCAGTCTGCGTACTCGCTGTCAACTGGTGCCACAAGGCCAAACCGTCCTCACGAAGCTTCCAACTATGCTACCACTACGCAGAAGGGAAGATAGATTGCGTCTTCTTGTCTTCGTATCGCTAGGAGGCTGTGCACAGAAGGAGCAGCGCGATAGCTCTGCTTGGGCTTCCATACGGATTACCTCGATATATGGGAGCATGTGCCCTTGAGCTAGAACCGTCCGTAAGCGCCCGGCAGGCGTGCAAGAGAAAAGGCGACTAAGGTACATCACGTGACTATCCAATCGGTTTCGTCATCTGACGTCATTAACAACAAGAAGCCGTACAGTTGCGGAGCCGGCGCCTGTGCACCGAAGCTGCAGAGTTGGACGCCGGTACTGGTGAATATGACCTTACTTGCGGATTTGGGTTGGTTAGTCGTGGAGATGCTAGCGCAGTTGTTCCACGTCATTGCCTTCGTAGGAGAGAAATGTGTCTTCACTGGATTCCACATCTACCGGGCCGCAGCCCTGCTTATCTGGCCTGTTCTACGGACGCTGTCTAATGATGTATGCCACACGGCAGCATCTGCGTACACCAGCTGGGTGGCACATAGACTCAGCGGCGCTGTTACCTCAGTTGAACCTCTACTGTCCATGGTTGTAGCACACGTTTGGGCCTTGCTGGATCCTGTGCTTACCCCCCTGCGCCCTACAGCGGTGATGGTGTCGCACGCCTTTACATGGACTACCAGTGTATTAGGCTACAGAGTTGTTGCTTTTTGCTGCGGCATTCTAGTTGTCACTATGGCTGTTGTGGTCTGTCGAAAGGTCCTAAAGTGCACAGGTGTTGCAGATCATGGAATGGTAGTGATGGTCCAGCTAGTTAATCAGTGGCTGGCGTCATTTCGTGGACGGCTGCAGGCACGAGGAGCACAGTTCGGACAACACGTTACGGAGGGAGGCACACAGACCGTGGAGGGAGATGAGGTTGAAGCTCCTCGAGTACGGTTAAGGGAAAAGCAGCTGTGCTCAGCATGTACTGGAGTCGAGGCTGCCCTGCAAAGAGACCACGGAGGCTTCTGCTGCGTTGTTTGCTACACAAACAAGAAAGAATGGATGGTGAGACCATGCAATCATGTATGTCTCTGCTTTGAGTGCACAACCGAAAACATCCATCACCTCCATGACCGCTGTCCAATGTGCCGGGGAGAGATTTTAAGAGTAGAAAAGGTGTACTTTTAGTCACACCAAGTTTCATATTTTGGTTGCTTGTACCTTTTATACATGAGTAAACTTCTGCATAAATTATTACTCTGTATTTAGGTTTACCATGTGTATGCACTACTGTACATTAGTTGCTGTGAATCCACTGTTGTTGCTGTCTGGTGACCATTAGTGTTGCACTTCGTGAGCGGGAGCCTCCAGCACTAGTTACACATTGCATAGTCGGCAGGTGGAGACAGGCAGGGAGAATTTGACCAGTGGAGGCCAATGTCACAGTGCAGTCTATTCTGGGTATTCTGGGTATAATACACTAGGATACTTATCCACCTGGGGTATTCTGCACTTGTATATACTGTCCCCTGTGGGATAAATCAGGTGGTACCTTGGTTGCTATAAATCCACTGCCGATGCTGTCAGTGACCACTAATGCCAAGCTGCACGAGTCGGAGCCCAGAGCATTAGCTACATATGGTAAAGTTGGCAGCAGCATGAATTCATCATATGCGAGTAACCAAATGTGAATCAACTCATTGCTTCCTTCTGGATGCTTTTCAATATATCTTCATACACGAGGCCAAATAAATGGTAAGATACTTTTCACCCTTTCTGTCGTAAAGAAGCCTACAGTTACAGTGAAAACCTGTGGCCCAGTTCTAACTGACCATTATAGAGAGGTGGCTGCTCTACAGAGATAGATTCCAATGCTTTAGTGCTATCTGGGACCAGGGAGGCTGGCTGTTTAGAGAGGTGGCTGCCTACACAGTGACCATCTTAGACAGGTTCCACTGTACTAACTGTGATGGAAGTATTGTGCAGCATTATTTATATGACCCTAAAGTGCCCTCCTGAGCGGTGTCAGTTGTGACAAGACTGCAGGAACTTCTTTATGGCAAAATCTTGGAAACTGCACGAGAGTTTCTGTATTCTAACTATGCTGTGATGTTGCACTTCTAGGCTGAACAAAAGGTGTGCAATTTGTCTTTAGCTGGCAGCGATGCCATGTCAGCCAATAGGATGTAAGGTATCATCTTTGGGCTGAAAATGCTTCACAATCGACCTTCGGTCACTAGGCAGGTCCATATACCCTGGTTCCCTAAGAATTACCAGCGGGCACACAGCGATTTGAGGCGATCCTTGCAGATGCAAATTGGTATAGTGAACAAACAAGAAACAGAGAACCAGTGTGTTATAGTAAGACTGTATGAATAATATACATAAGTAAAATAGCACTTGCATGCTTGCATGTATACATGCATATGCACACCTCCACATCCTTGGTGACTATGCAGCGATGCATATCGAACATGGACGGTTTGTCCAAAATTGTTGCCACCTACCTCTCTAGTGGGTTGCTTGATGCAACACTGGACAACATTCCTACAGGATTTCTCATATGCACATGTAACTAGCTGTTCTACAATTAGTGCCAATTTCTTCCATGTTTACAGTATACACTTGCATTTACTACATTTATGTATCCACCTGCATGGTCTTGCCACATTGGTGTTTTCCTGTTTCGTTGATGAAATGTAGTTGAAGAACAAGCCATACAGTTTTCTTAGCAACGTTTAAATTCTGACATTTAATTAATAATGTTGGAACATGTGAAAGCAAGTCAACAGTGACTACTCTAAGGTTTTAGGCCCATAGGGTGCAGAATTCCATTCTTAGCCCTGCAGACCACATGATGTTTTTCAAGCAAAACACTGCAAGTATTCCCAGCAGGTGTGGTCAAAGGCTTGCAGTTCAATTAATGGCCATATGTAGCTTTAAGATTGGAGTGCTGCATCAGCTAATACAAACCAGAGGGCCCATTGCTATATGAAGTGGTATTGAGGGCATGAGTGTATTACCAATGTTCTTGCATTTGCTGGTCATCACTGGCAGTTTTGGGTCCACAACAAGCCACTATTAATGACGTCAGGTGAAGGATTGCTGCCACCAGATGCACCACTCCTTGAGTTTCCAGGTGATTGTACCACTGCAAGTGTTGCTAAGCTCCTACATAGCATTGAGAAACTGCGTGTGTGTCAAGGGGCAGGCATTCCACCAGTAGATGCATCAAAAGTGCCACATACCTTTGTTGACATGGTGCCAACACCAATAAAAGAAGCTGATGTGCAAATGCAGACTTTGCGGGATGATCAGTGCACACTGCTTGTTCCAACCAGCATGCTTCGCTGCCAAGATTGCACAAGGCTGAAAGAAAGGCAGCGGCAGAAAGCACTTCGGAAGAGTCACCAGGACAAGACCAGTGGTAGCTCATGCTTCACAGCGAATGCATATCTATCAACACCAGAGAAGTTGCAAAAGTTGGCAATCTTGGCTGTCAATCAGAAGGATAGTAGGAGGAAGATTAACACCCTTAGAAGCAAGGATTGAAGCAATGTGTCAGAAGGATGGCATATTAGTGGATTCAGAGCTGCACCAGGATCTGGTAGCCATTGTGGTGAATCCCAACAAACTCTACCAGATGGGAGTTTCCGAAAACTCTTTTGGGAACAGCAGGTCAAAGCCTTGCAGAACAAAGATCCCCGACAAAGAAGATGGCACCCATTAATCTGAAGATGATGTCTAACTCGGCTTATCACAGTATGAGGACATCCGGAATGCTGGTTTTGCCGTCTGAACGAACTCTCCGTGACTATGCCAATGCCATTAAAGGTGGAGAGGGCTTCAGCATTGATGTGATTCATCAGCTGTTTGACGAAGCAAGGAATGGGCAGAACGAGATTCCCTATCATCGGCGGTGAGTGCATGCATGCATCTCATATGTATAGTTGTGCTCCATACATGGCATAAAAATATATGTAATAATACACAATATAAATTATGAAACATCTTCCATTACTTGTATATTTACACGTGTAGGTTCGTTGGCATTGTCTTTGATGAGATCTACATCAGGGAGGACCTTGTGTATGATAAGCATACATCCAAGGTCATTGGCTTTGTCAACTTGGGAGATGTTGACCGGCAGCTTTCTGCCCTTGAGTTCAGCAGCTCGCAGTCTCCTCCTACAATCGCCACACGCATCGTAACCTTGATGGTTAGAGGTGTATTCTCGAAGCTGCACTTTCCACTTATCAACTTTCCAACAGCAGGGATCAGGGCATGTGTTTTGCACGACATCTTGTGGGAAGCAACAGAGCTCTTGGAGCGTAGTGATTTCATTGTTTGTTTCCAGACCGGAGATGGAGGCAGTCCCCACCGCAGGTTAGTGTTGGGCAATTAGCAGGCCCTATATAATTTATGTAAACAATTAGTTACTTTGTATAGTTAGGAATCTTACACATCCACGCAGCTCTGCAAGTTTGGACATGTAGCTTTTCCCATGTATATCACATGCAGGTTCTACAAACTTCATGGTCACTTTCACAAAGCAATTAATCCATACAGTCTGGAAAAGAGATGGCTGTACTTCTTTTCCGATGTTCCTCACCTAGTGAAGACAGCAAGGAACAATTTGTCTCACTCAGGCTATGGCCGTACACGACTGCTTTGGGTGAGTATACCAGTGCAATAATGTTATTGTATGAAGACAGTTAGGCATTTGACATGAATATAATTTTATGTATACCTTGTATGCCTATATATACACTGTACAGAACAATGGGTTCACTTTGGAGTGGAAGCATGTGGAGAACCTGTACGAGGCCACCTTAGTGTGTGCTGCTAGAAGTGGCGGTCTAAAGCTCGCACACAAACTGACAAGAGAGCACATCTTCCTGACTCCACGATCTCGTATGAGAGTGGACTTGGCAGCTCAGGTGTGCTGTGCATTATAATAGAGTTCACACAGTAGTAATTATATTGTGAACTTTGCCTTAATTATTTATCTTGTTGCAACTGCACTGTAGGTGTTAAGCAGAAGTGCATGTGAAGCCATGAAGCTGTATGACATCTCTGGGTCCTCAGCTACGCAGACATTTCTGTTGTTTATGGATAGGTTTCGTGTGTCTATGGTCGAAGCATACCGTCCTTCATGTGTCTATGGTCGAAGCAGGTGGACAGGGCGTTCTGTACAAAGCGAAAAAGCACAAAAGTTTTGTCAAGGTATCGTTCCCGTTGCCTTTGGATCGTTGTGTTGGACCAAACGTCGATAAATCGTCTACATCACTGTCTCACCCAGGTCCTAAACGCCGCCATCTTTAATTTGGATTAAATGTTGGTCGAAACCACCTCGGAAGGAGGTTTCAACCCGCATGTTAATCCGGATTAACCAGTCCGTGTGAACGCAACTAATCCGAATTCAATCTGGATTCGACGCACTTCTAATCCGGATTAACCGTCCGTGAAAAAAAAAAAAGGGGGTTAGAGCTCACAGCTGTGTACATACATAACATCGTGGACGTTGTACGGTCAACAGTAGCATTGTACATAGGCTAGCCAAAATGAGCTGTCTGTATGCATCCTCACCAGGTTCTCACTTATAATGTTTCTAACACGTAGACTATTATTGGGTCGACAGATTGTATCCATACCCTGCAATGAATACACATATATATACAATATACACAATACACAGTCACAGCATCATGTCTCCGAGATCTAGCCCACCCAGGTGCAGAAACATCTTTAGCCATGGCATGCTGTTGTGTAGTCAGTCTGCCTGCCACCGTGTATGGACAGCACTCCCCCACCGTGTTTTCTGAAGTGTATCTACACTTTGGTTTTATGTTTCTGTTTCCGTGTGCACAGTCAGTGCAAATGGTGTTGTTTTTGTGGTATTTGGGTGGTGGTGGGGTACATGTGTGCACATGGTGTGTGTCTGTGTGTGTCTGCTGTGTGTATGTTTGTTCAGTGTGTATTTATAATTATAAACTGAGAAGTCGTCGTGTGTTCCTGATACAGCAAACTAGAGTAATACTTCACCAAGTAGTGACAGGTTGGCAGTCCCATGCGATTTAAGTTGATCAAAGATCTGGTGATTTACAGCATGTGGTTACATGACATATTACATTTGTAATCAGTACGTTGGTGGCATGACTCTACTCCCAGTATGCCTGATGAGGCCTGGAATTGGCCAAAACACACCAATGGTGTGTCGTGTGCACTGGAGTGGCATGCATGCATGCGGAGCTATCAGAATTCATTATATTATAATACAGTGCAGAACATATATGCCCTATATTTGCTGAGTGAGTGCAGCTGGTGCATTGCTATTGTGAGGGGAGTCTGATTGTTCATGGCACCCCTCTTGCAAATCCCACTTCTTTTAATTCACTAGCTATTGCTTTTGAGAGAACATGATGAGTATAATACCACAATATATAATTATTACGTACCTATTTGTATTTAGAACTGGTATGCTACATGATGCCAAAAACGTAAATATCATCGTAGTTTTTTTTTTTTTACTAATCTGTGGATACACCTATAGCATGTTAAATCTATTACTGGACTTCACTAATCAAAACTGATAATTGCCAAACATTTTGACAACCATGCGCTTGTACAAAATTAAACAGAGGGTGACTCGCTTTATATAGGCTACAATGCATGGGAAAAGACGCTAAATGTAGGTGTGAGTGACAGCAGGTGAGGTGACAGGTGATGAATAAACTTGAGGGAGCTGGGATGGTGGGATCAGGCAATATGTAGGGTACAGAAGTGGTATCGAACAAAAAAACAAGGAGTTATAAACCGGGGACAATGTGCCGTCACTTCTGTTTAAGGTGTGAGGGTGTGACCTAATGTGGATTGACTCCAATGTAAGCCTATGGTAGAGGCGGGGTTGCTGTTCCAGAACTCTGACTTTATCCCAGTCCACAGGGTGGTGGTGGCTCCATGCGTGCTCCACCAGTGCTGATCGAATATGCAGTCTCCAGACTCCACAGCTTTCCGGCTCCTTTATCCGCTTACCCAGGCACCTGCCTGTCTGGCCTACATAAGAAGCTGGGCAACTTGCACGTGGGACCTGGTACACAACTCCTGCCAGTTCTTCTGTGGGGGTCCGATCCTTTGGTTGCACTAGTAGTTGTTTGAGAGTGGTGTTGGGGCGGTAAGAGATCCTCGATCCTAGTGGAGTCAGGACTCACCGCACTGCTTCAGACAGACCATGCACATAGACTCCATCTCAGCGACTGTATACAGGAAAGCCACCCTCATGGACCGCTACCCCGACTTTATGTCCCACTGCCCACTGGCCCACAAACTTGTGGTGGTCAAGACACTGCATGGCAGGGCAGAAGCAATCTGCTCGGACGTGACCGCAAAGGACCAGGAGACCAGGCACATTAGGCAGGCGTGGCTGTGGGTGTCAATCACCATTGCCTTCTATACATCCACTCGATGGTTCGAGGAGAACACATGCTCAGCAAGAGCAGAGGATCCTAGGTCTCCGTTTTCAGAGCCGTGCACTGTTCATGAAGGCGATGGTCCAAGGACCTACCTGTTTGGCCAATGTAGGTGCGGGGGCATTCAGCACATGGGATGCTGTACATCACACCATTCCTGCGATTGGCTGGTACTGGGTCCTTGGGGTGCACAAGCTCCTGCCTCAAGGTCTTGAATGGATGGAAGCAAGTCCATCAGTTTTTTCGTAATCAGTTTGGGCAGTGTTGACGTAAAGGAGTGCTACTTTCTTCTCTGCCCTGGAGGTGAACCCTTGCCATCCCATTATTTCTCTCCAATTACTTGTCTAGACTCTTGCTGCCAGGCCACCTACAACCCCCACTAAGGGCTAACATAAGTACAATTAGGCAAAAACAAAGACGGTCCCTACAGAATCAGTGTACATCACTGTAACTATCTAAAATGTAAACAAACTAGAAGATTAAACATCCTTATAATTTCAAGGGATTTAGGAATGTCTGAAAATGAATAGAAAGTGGTGACATGTCAGTACGTTGACCCATCACATTTCTTTGAGGATCAGAAGTCTTACATCCACTGGAGTGCACTAAGGACCTGCAAGGGATTTATCCTATCCCTATTGCATCTGAAGAAAGGTATGATCCATACACGGAAGAACTGACCAGTCAGGTGGAGTGTGGTACCATACACGAGTTCTGCAGCAATACAGTGGATGTCTTCCTTGACAGCAGTACGGATGCCAAGTAACACCCTGGGTAGTGAGTCAGTCCAGTTGCTTGGGTCAGGTTGCGCTTTCAGAGAAGCCTTGAAGCCTTGAGTGGATGTTGGAGACGTTCTACCAGTCCATTGGCGATAGGGGTGGTTGGTGGTCATGCAGATGCCCTTGGTACCGAGGAGCTGCATGAGGTGAGTGAAGAGTTCAGAGTCAAACTGGCATCCTGTGTCTGTGGAGATGGTTGAAAAGGAGTACAAATGCAAGCAATCCAACCAGAGATGAAGGCTCAGGCAACGGTCTCAGCTGTGATAGCTGGGATGGAATTGCTTCAGCCAACGGATGAATCAGTCAACACAGGTGAGCAGGTATGTGTATCCTCTGGAGGTGGGAGGGGTCCGACAAGATGTGGATGTGGTCAAAGCGATTGTTATGGCTGGCAAGGATTGACAGGGGTGCGATAGTATGTCGATGCACCTTGGAGTGCTGAGACTGTAGACATGCAAGTGTAAAGCGATGAGCTGCTAAGTGGCACGGATACTGGGGTGTGACAAGGAGTGGAGAGAATAATACACCTGACGTCAGATAGGAGCTGGGATGAAAGAGCAGGATGTTCACTGCTTTCAGAAGCATCTGTCACGATGCAGGCAGGAGTGTCAGTGATGGGATGCACCAAGAGTCAGCGAGGGCATCCTTGATCTGGGTGAAAGCCGATTCATCAGTGGGAGACCAGTTGAAGGGAGATTAGCTGTGCTGAGAGCATACTGTTAAGGGGCACTGGGATGGTGGCACAGTTGGGTACAAAGCAGTGGTTAACAAATCTAAGAAACTCACATAGCTTGTGTGTAGCTTGGGAAAGTCACAGATAACCTGGACTTTGCTCTCTCTTGATGCCAGTGGAGTCAACATGGTGTGCCAAAACTCCAGATGCTCAGGTCCAAGGAAAGGCTTAACACGGTTGATGATGATGCCGTGGTCCTGTAAACAAGCAAGGACTGCATGAAGGTGTTGCTAGTGACTCTATGTGACTTTACATAGAAGCCTAAATAGCAAATACTGAAACCAGTGTAAAGTACAACACTGTTTGTTTGTATGTACTGTATGCCAGATTCCTATAAAATGGCTCTCAAAAGATCTTATTGTTACTACTTAATCTAAAGTGGTGCATGTTCAGAAATCCACTGGAAAACTCTGGAAACTTTAACTTTGAGAGCAGGTGATTGCAGGTGATAGTGTGGAAAGACAGATGACCATCCCTCTGCAGAATGATATAAAGCTTAGCTGACAGAAGAATGTTAGCAATCTTTACAATGTCTTTCTTATCATATGCTCTTCTATGTCTTCCTGAGCTAGATGAAGTTGACGTGATATCTTCACATTTCTGCACAGCCAAATGACAATAACACACAAATTTCCCTGCTCTAATAATGCTATTCTCTGTTGTTCTCCCACCACAGTGGCTGATAATAGTCTTGACAACTCGATTTAAATGCTTCGTATGAAAATCTGCCGGGATGTTTTAATGAATAGCTGTGTTGAACTATTAATCATAAATCATACACTTCATTCCAATGCCAGCTGGATTAACATCTGACTGAATGACTTATTAGAACATGTTTGAGCTATTGACAGAGACTGCTTCTGAGATTCTCCACTTCTCTGCTTTAAGTGAATGAACCTCTCTGCTTTTGCAAAACGAAGTTTGCACAAACACTATAGGGCCCACTGTCAGGTACGAGGTCCTGTCTAGATGTTCCCAATATAGTAAGGCTAACAAGCTACTTAAGCTGGCTCTTGACGTCTCTGAGGCCTTGAATTGTCTATTTTCCTAATGCACGCTAGTACATTAGATAGGAACTGCCATTGTGAATCAGGGACATTCGTAAATACACATCAAGGTAGTGACGTGTGATAGTTAGGACTGGCAAGTGGGCAGGGACTGGCAAGTGGGCAGGGTCTGCCATGTATAGGGCATGTGGCTAGAAGATTTCAGATAAAGAGTAAATTGAATTAAGTTCAACATTGCATTCTTGGAGGACTGCAAGAAGGCAGTATTGAATTTGTGGCTGCAACTAGAATCGTCAGATGGTAGGTGAGCTTACAATGTGGAAGCATAGAGAATGATAGAGACCCAAGTAAATTATATTATTGAACTTCTCCATGCAAGTACCTGTGGCATGGTGTTGCTGATAGGAGTTATAGGGTGTGCATGCGCCATAAAGCCCTCTGGCTATGGTACGCACCTGCTGACAGGCACCAAAAAGCCGTTTGGCCACAGTAGGCTGCTCGACATGGCACTGTATGTCGCCACATCTTGGCTGCGCACGGCAACATGTCACGCGCCACCGTCAACTTCCGCATCAATGAAGTTCCCAATCATGAGCATTTGGAATGATTGCCATTGACAACATTCAACTTGAAGGCATTAATATACTGTATGTGCATGCTTTACCACATAACAGTCTTGTCACAATCTACACATGCCTCTTCCTACCATGACAGGTTCCATACAGTCGATCTATTCTGTGCATATGCATACTATTTCTATACCTACACTTTCCTTCAAAACAAATATATCTTCTTCCGACAATGATACTGGAGTTCATTTGATTTCATACGTGTTTCGATGTAGACGGAATAACTTCATGCACAATGCAGACTTGTTTGATGTCACAATTTCCCTCATGGCATCAGAACAAGGTTCCAGCTGCAGGGGTGTAAGATGTCACAGAGTCATGTAACTTCAGTGCATTGTCATGCTGTACTCAGTAGGGAATCGCTGAAACGTTCTCATGTACGCTTCTGACATAACTTCAGAAGGCACAAATTAGGTCTGGATTATATCAGTCCTTGAATCAATTTCACACTCTACTTATATCTTAGGCATTGACCAACACTTTCCTATTGCTGCAAACGCTTATACAGGCAGTTGTACAACTACATCTTAAACAAATACCACAATTACTCTGACTTTACACACCTTCTGGCTGAATGATTCCAGGACATACACAACCAGTTTGGCAAACTTGACACTGGCTTCCAACCTTTTCCTAGAGTGGTGCAGAGCTTCCACTAGGTTCTTCAAAGGTATTCTGTCAGGTCCAATAACTTCAAGCAATGTTAGCACCACATCAGCTTGGGGTTCTGACATACTGGAAGCTATGTATGTATGTATGAAATATACAAAACAACAATACCAAAGGTATCTGTATTTGCTGGACTGGATTACTGGACTATACCACTCGACCAAAACACTGGACTTGTAAAGTATTACTATGACAAATTATTTGTCCATCATCTTGTTTGGCTGTATTTGGGTCTACCAATCACAAAATATTTGGACGCGGATCACTATACTTTGGACATAGATTGTTTTACTATCATATAGAAAACACACAGAAGAAAGCTTCATGCAATGGAACAAGTATTTCAAGTTAAAATGCGTGAGGCTGCCGCCCCAATACAAGCTACTCGCCATCTCAGTTGCTGCTTGGTGACGTATTGCAGCTTCACAACATTTCTTCTAGTTAGCTACATTGTGTGTGTTTTTAATGTGTGAGCACAGGATAATTATCATACGTATGTATTTACAGAACCAAACTAAGTCAATTCATTCAGCTGAATGCTGGGCCTTTAAGAAATGGACTGCTTTACACATGCAATTGTTTCTCACACTGCTGCACCTACTCTACATGGTACCCATGCAGCACAATGCATTCAAGGTACTCACTTCACTCGAAAGGTAGAACTGTAATATGAACTGAAAGTGAGGACTGGATTGATGAAGTTTGCATCATCCACTGCGACTACATCATTACAATCGAACACACTGTTTCCAAACTTGGCACTGCTGGATACATTCACACCGTCAGAGGCATTTGCATGAAAGTAGACAACATCTGCAAAAGGTAGTGTTGAAAATAAAAAGAGCAAAAACAAACAAACACACTAACACTAACTACCCACTAGTAAACACATGAACAAGCACACAAGGCTAAGTATTGCGCAAGGGTCTGATGAATATCATTTGTAAGCATGTGATATCAACCTTGAGCAGAAAATGGCGAATCTCAGAATTGGCCTTTGAATACAGAAAAAATAGTTTGTTTCACAATCAGGAGATGATATATATACATACGTACCATGGTGATTGAGCAACCATAGGAACTTAAGTATTGCGAAGTGGTCGCATATGTCCGATATACTTTTAGGGCAAAAATGGTGTCATTTTGCGAAGCATTTTCAGGCAAAAGGTTCGTCTGTTGCGCACTCACCATAGTATATAGTATATATAATATGGTAGGTCGGTCCATACCCTCTATATACGACCTCGGCGGCATATTTACCTCGGTGTTTCGCGCCTCGGTAAATATGTCGCCTCGGGTCGTATATATCGGATATGGACCTCCCTAACATACATGTACTATATATAATGTAGCATACAGAACAGCAGGGAAGTCCATAGCCTCTACATACGTACGTAATTGAGGTCCCCGTCCTCTTACCCTCCCATAGACACGCCCACTGCTACAATAGGCGCCGCAGGGTAGCGGCCCCGGATGAGGTCCACCACTTCCCTCACATCGTGTGTCCATGTAATAGTGTACAACTTCAGACCCTGTACGTAGCAGGAGAAGTGGGGAGCGAGGAAGTTAGGGAAAAGTGGAGGAAGAGAGCAGGTGAAAGAGGACTGGAGGACAGGCACGCAGTAAACCGTTACTCATTTGCAAATGCACACTTGCACCATTGTACAGAAATTGCCAGCCAGACATGGACTTCCCTTTTTTACTGCAATAGAAACAAGGTTGTGCTAACAATAATACCATATGGGCGGAAATTTTGGTGGGGAATTTATTTTGGCAGATTGGCGGCTTTGAGAGCAATCCGCCAATATTTCATCCGCCAAAAACTTCACAATGTGATGTCATCATTATTGCAAAATCATAGCCTCATATTTGCTAGGAATATAATAATGGCTGACTGGCTCAACCACCAGTAAATTCCGCCAAATGATATATTCTCAACAATCTGCCAAAATATCTTCCCGCTAAAATTTCCGGCCATACGGTATATGCTATAATAATTTATACAGACATACACAAATTCTATTGCAGACAAGCAGACTGATCAATAATCCCTACCAAATACGTACGCATGTGTCAGTACAAATGTATCATACGTATGTGAGATCACAGATTGCATAGTGGAGGGTGTACATATATGGAGAGACACACACACAGTGGTAAAGAATATTCACACAAGCAA
>MKWU01005040.1_pt1 | contig 14817 bp, 6 predicted proteins | sample 809101 | NCBI WGS metagenome assembly MKWU01 (sample SAMN05860141, study PRJNA318959) | sponge metagenome | host: Aplysina aerophoba | place: Slovenia: Piran, Adriatic Sea, Gulf of Piran | collected 2013-05-07 | reverse complement strand
CGCGTCTGCGCCGGCCTCCGACCTCGATCCGGAGCCCGCCCCGCCGGACCCGGCTTCCGGCCCCCCGCCGGCCAAATCCGCGCCGACCTCGCCCGAAGTGCGCCCTGCGGTTGCCGGCGAGGCGCCGGCCGCTCCTCCCGGGTCTTCTTCACGGCCCGCAGCCGCGGTGCCCGCCTCGGAGGCGTCACGCTCCGAGTCGTCCCAAGAAGGCAAGGCTGCGCTCCGACACCCTCTCGTGCAGGATCTGCTGCTCAACCCCACGCGCTGGCGACTGTGGCCCGCGATGGCGATCATCCGGTGGCTGCAGCGCCAGATGCGCAGGAACCGCATCCGGGTCGTCTACCGCACCCGTCCCTCGCTGTCGTTTCCCGCTTCCGAGATTGCCGACATCTACTTCGTGCGTCCGAACGAGCTCCAGGTCGTCGTCAACGCGCTCGGCGTCGCCAACGCGGGCTCGGCGCTCCCCTCGGCCGACATCGCCCGCATCATCGCCGACCATCGATTGGGCGGCGGGCTCGCCCGGTGGCTCGACATGGTGGCGGATCGGATGTTGCACGCGGCGGAGACGAGCGTCGCGCAGAGCGCGTCCCCGTTCGCGTGCGCGATGGGCGGCTTCCCCGAAGCCGACTCGGTGCTCCCGTCGGTCGTCGGCCACGACGGTGTCCTCGCCGAGTCGCGCCCCGAGGGCCTCTCGCTCTCGCCCCGGGCCGGGGCACGGCGCCTCACCGCGCTCGGCGCGCTCTTTCTCGGAGTCCCCACCGCGCACGGGCTTGCGCGCGCGTTCGAGGGATTCACCTCGCTCCACGCCCGGATCATCGAGTTCACGGGCGCCCCGCTCGACGTCTCCCGCCCGGCGCGACTCGGAGCCGGGTTCGGGCGGGTGCTCGGATCCAGGCGCATCGTCCCGGAAGCCGGCGTCACCGTGCGCCTCAACGATGGGCCGACGTGCGAAGACGCGGTGGCGTGGGCGAGCGATCCGGTGCGAATCCGATCGCTCTACGAGCTCGCCCGGGCCTACATCGGGGACCCGTCGCCCGAACCCTCGATCGAGCTGGTCGTCCGCACCGACGAGCTCTCCCCCCTGGAGCCGGGCGCGCGCAATGCGCTGGTTGGCGGGTGCGCGATTCTCAACCTTCCGCGCACGGAGCGCACCACGCTGGAGCTCCGCCCTCTCTGAACGGCACCCGGGCGGGCCGGGGCGGCTGCTCCGTGAGAGATCCCCACAGGTTCACGTGCATCCGGCGGCTCCGGTCCCCATTTCTCGCCGATTCGGCGCGGAGACGGGAGCTAGGCACCGCCGAGGCATTCCGCGACGGCATCCCCCAGCCCGCGCATGATCTCGAACCAGGCGCCGGGGCCGGGCTCGATATCGGCCCCGAGGGGGTCGAGTGTCCCGGTCCGGACTCCGGTTCCCTCGACTACGGTCCGGACGAGATTCGGCTCGAACTGCGGCTCGGTGAACACGCACCTGACATCATGCTCGGCGAGAGCGGCGCGCAGCTCGGCGATGCGTCTGGCGCCGGGCCGGCGGGCCGGATCGACGGCGACGGCACCCTTGCCGTTGAGCCCGAACGCGTGCACGAAATACCCGTAGCCGTCGTGGAACACGATGAACGCGCGCTCGCGCACCGGCGCCAGACGCTCGCGCAACGACGACTCCAGCAGATCGATGCGCGTTCGCATCGTCTCGGCGTTGGAGCGCCAGGTGTCGGCACGGCCGGGGTCGATCCGGACGAGCGCGTTCGCTACGACATCGACGATCCGGCGGGCGTTTCCGGGATCGAGCCAGATGTGCATGTCGAACTCGCCGTGGTCGTGGCCGTGGTCATCGTCCTCGTCGACGTGAAGCTCGGACTCCTCGTCGTGCCATATTCCCCCCTCGCGATTGGGCAGCAGCTTCATTCCCGCCGCCTCGTGCAGGGTCACGACCTCGGCGCCGGAACCGAGAACCGCGACCGGACGGTCGAGGAACGTCTCCATGTTCGCCCCGACCCAGACGATGAGGTCCGCGGCGCTCAGCATCGAGGCATCGGACGGACGCATCTGGTACGTGTGCGGCGACGCGGTGCCGGTGATCATGAGCCGGGGCTCGCCGGTTTCGCTCATCACGCCGGCGACGAGGCCATGGATCGGCTTGATGCTCGCGACGACTTCGGTGGCCTGCACATGCGATGAATGCACGGCGGCGAGCGCCCAAAGGGCAGCGATGATCGCTGCGTCACGCATGGTCGGCTTCCCCCTGTCCCTGGCTGGAATCGAGTGTCGCCACCGGCCCGGCGGGACGCCCGTGCCCCGCGTGGAACCGAGCGATTCGTTTCGAGCTCACCACGCTGCGGGACTATCCCGCCGCGACGAACCGGGCGGGGAATCCCTTTATGTAATATTGTAACAACAAGAACCACACGATATTGCTCTATCGTGGCGTGCCCCCCCGCAAGGGAGCCCCTCGTATCAAGAGTGCTTCGGGCGAGGCCACGCGGTCCGTGCACACTCCCTCGCTCACCGGGGCCCGTGGTGTGGCCATGGGCCATGTCAACCGACACCATCCAAGGAGATTCCCGTGACCCCTGGACCGTCCCGCGACCTCTCGCAGGCCCCGCCGCTCGTCGAGGCGCGGGGGGTGAGCGTGCGGTTAGGGCGACGGAGCGTGCTGGAGGCCGTGGACCTCTCGGTTCGCTCCGGCGAGATCGTGACCCTGGTCGGGCTCAACGGCGCGGGCAAGTCGACGCTCATCCGCGTTCTGCTCGGGATCGTCCGGCCTCACCGCGGCGAGGTCGTGCGCGCGCCCGGTCTGCGCATCGGCTATTCGCCGCAGCACGTGCACCGCGACCCGATTCTGCCGATGACCGTCCGGCGCTTCCTGACCCTGGGCGCGCCGGCGTCGCGCGCCAGGCTGGAAGCACTGCTGGCCGAGGTCGGCGCCAGCGCGATCCTCGACCATCCTCTGGTCGAGATCTCCGGCGGAGAGCTTCACCGCGTACTGCTTGCCAGAGCGTTGCTGCGCGAGCCCGGGCTGCTCGTTCTCGACGAGCCCCTGGCCGGCGTCGACGTCACGAGCCAGAGCGAGCTCTACGCCCTGATTGCCGGAATTCGGGATCGGTACGGCTGCGGGGTGCTGCTCGTCTCGCACGATCTGCACCTGGTCATGGCCGCGACGGACACGGTGGTGTGCCTCAACCGGCACGTGTGCTGCACCGGGCACCCGCACTCGATCGCGCGGCACCCCGAGTTCGTCTCGCTGTTCGGCCCTCACGTGGCGAGCGGGCTCGCGGTCTATCAGCACTCGCACGATCACCGTCACGACGCGCTCGCGGAGCCGGTGCCGATCAACTCCGGCGAAGCGCAAGGGCTGCGCGCATCCGGCGATACTCCGTGATGGAGGACTTCTTCCTGCGTGCGCTCGCCGGCGGGATCGGGGCGGCGATCGCAGCCGGTCCGGTCGGCTGCTTCGTGGTGTGGCGACGCATGGCGTACTTCGGCACCGCGCTCGCGCACGCGGTGCTCCTGGGGATCGCCCTCGGCTTTCTGCTCGACGTGGAGCCGATCCTGGCCGTCTTCGCGATGTGCCTCATGCTCGCGGGATGCCTGGTTCTGCTCGAGCGCCAGCGGCTCGTCTCCCTCGACGCCCTTCTCGGGGTGCTGGCCCACGCGGTCTTCGCGGCGGGGCTCGTCGTCATCGCATTCATGGAGCGGTTGCGGGTCGATCTCATCGGCTATCTCTTCGGCGACATTCTCTCGGTGGGGGTCGTCGATCTGTGGCTCATCTTCGCGACCGCGGGCGTCGCGGTGGCCGCGCTCGCCTGGCAGTGGCGAAACCTCCTGGCGATGACCGTCGACAGGGACCTGGCCGCGGTGGAGGGAGTGCCGGTGGAACGGGTGCGCCTGATGCTCCTGTTTCTGCTCGCCGGGGTCATCGCGGTGGGGATGAAGATCGTCGGCATGCTGCTCGTCGTGGCGCTCGTGATCATTCCCGCCGCCGCCGCGCGCCGCATGGCGTCGACGCCCGAGCAGATGGCCGTGGTCTCCACCGTGATCGGCGTCGTCGCGGTCACCGCCGGCCTGTTCGCGTCCCTGGAATGGGACGTTCCGGCCGGCCCGGCCATCGTGCTGGTCGCAAGCGCGATCTTCGCGGCGAGCCTGCTCGTCCCGACCGGCGGACATTCCGGCCGCGAGAGCTGAGCGCCGTCGGGTTCCCGGCCGGGAGAGCGGCTTTCACCCACTCCGACGCAGCGGGTCCTCGCTCGTCAACTCGCTTGTCAACCCGATCGTCACCGGATACCTTGCCGTGCCGAGTGCATCGAATCGGCGCTGCTCCGCAACGAGTCTCCCGGCGACGCCACGATGCATTCGATCCCGGTTCCGGCGCACCGCCGCCACAAGCGCCGAGCGCATGATTCAGCGACTGTCGCCGACGTGGCGCAGCCGTGAAATCCGCCGCGACGAAGCGGCATCCGGAGTCTCCGCCGGAAACGGGCCGGCCGGGCGAGCGAGCGAACTGACCAGGAGCGGGGAATGAGGAGGGTCGCAGCTTCCGTGCTGTCCGCGGCACTCGCGATCGGTCCGTTCGCGCCGGGGATCGCCGAGGAGCTGTCGCTCAAGGGAAAGACCATCGGCGTGACGGTGATCGGCACCAGCCACCACTGGGACTACATGGCGTTTCGCGGACAGATCGAGACGCTCGAACGCCTCGGCGGCCGGGTCATCGCGCTCGACGCGCACCACGACCACCAGACTCAAGTCGCGCATATCCGGGAGCTCATCGCGAAGCGACCGCATGCCATCATCGAGCAGCTCGGCAACATCGAAGTGCTCGACCCGTGGCTGAAGCGCGTTCGCGACGCCGGCATCCCGCTGTTCACGGTCGACACCGTCACCGAGCACGCGATCAACAACACGACCTCCAACAACTACGGGATCGGATCGGATCTCGCGCTGAAGATGGTCCAGGACATGAATGGCGAGGGTAAAGTCCTGATCTTCAACGGTTTCTACACCGTTCCGGTGTGCAAGATCCGCTACGATCAGCTCAGGTACGTGATGGAGGCATTTCCGCGCATCGAGCTGATCGAGCCGGAGCTGCGCGACGTCATGACCAACACCGTGCGCCAGGCATATATCGACGTGGCCGAAATGCTGACGAAGTTCGGCCCGGACAGCGGTCTGAAGGCCATCTGGGCGTGCTGGGACAGGCCGATAGTCGGCGCCACCCTGGCCGTCGAGGACGCCAACCGGCTCGACGTCAAGACGTACGGCGTCGACGGCAGTCCCGAGTATGTCGCGATGGTGGCCAGGCCGGATTCGCCGGCCGCGGCGGTGGCGGCGCAGCAGCCCTACAGGATCGGCATGGGCGCGGCGCTGAACGTCGCGCGCTACCTCTCCGGCCAGCCGGTCCCTCCGGTCACCTTCGTGCCGGCGGTGATGATCACCAAGGCCAACGCGGCCGAAGTCGCGGGGCCCTTCCTGCCGAGGTAGCGGGTCCGTTCACGGGACGGGGAGACCGCCCCGACCGCCGGGGTCCGGACGCTCGCCGACGCCGAATCCTCGTTGCCGACCCGGCTCGACTGCGTCGAGCCAAGCTGGGCTGGACTCCCCGGGGTCTTCCTCGACGCGCCCCGGCGACGCCGTTCACGAACCGCTTGCACCGCCCTCCCGGGCTCCCGGCCCGGATGGCTCCGTCTCGGTCGTCACCGTACGTACCGGAACATTCCACCGATCGCGCCGGTCTGAAGAGTACTGTCGGGTCACATGGAGGGGCCCGATCGATGCCGGACGACGTTTCAGTCAATCCGCCGGGCACCAATTCGGACCCCCGCCGAATGGGCGCATGGGTCGGCGATCGGTTCACGTTCGCCATCGACTTCGCGGCCGAGGACGGCTCCGACGGCGACGGCGACGACCGGGACCTCGCCAACCCCGGCCCCTGGTCGATCGACGCTCCCGATTCGACGGGCCACGACTCGCTCCCGGCCGACTTCGGGGGCGCTTTCGGCGACGACGATGACGATGCCGACCGGTTCGACCGCGATTCCGGCGATCACGAGCTCGGCTTCAGCGAGAGTTGCAAGGACCCTGGCGAACTCGACGTCGACCTCCCCACCTGGGCGCCGCTCCTCGACATGCTCGATTCGACGGAGCCCGAGGATTGTCCGGGCGACCAGCCCTTCACCCCGAGCGAGGGGGACGAAGGGCCGCATGCGCTGGAGCTGCGTGCCGAGTCGATACTCCTGTACGCCGCGTGCGGGGGCCAGCGCTCCGGCGAGCTCGACCGCACCGAGGTCGGCGACTCCGACGCCAACCGCGACATCGTCGCCGGCCGCGACCGCGTCGAGGTCGACGGGATGCTCAACGAGCACACCGGCCACGGCCTGGTGGTCGTGGCCGACGAGGTCGAGACGAACGTCGGCGGGCCGCTGCGCATGCACGCGCACGTCGAGGACAACATCATCATGGCCGGGGTGATGCGGGACGAGTGGTCGGGCGGCACCTTCATCACCGCGGCGATGAGCGACGACATGGCGGCGGGTGTGGGGCTGCGCTGCACCGCGCCGCTCGACGTGTGGGCGCACGGCCTCGTGGGCATGGAGGAGCGTCCGGGAACCTGCGCCTGCGATGGAATCCTGAACGAGCTCGCCGGCACGCTCTACGAGCGCGAGTACGGCCCGAGCATGCACGTGGCGGCGGTGGCACGGTTCCAGGGCACCACTGCCACGACGATGAAGACGGGCTTTCGCCCGCTGATGAAGACCGCGCTGGGGGTACGCAACCTCATTCCGGGCGGCGGCGGTGGAGGCGGTCAGGCCAGCGCCGCGCCGCCTGCCGCGCCCCCGGCCCCGGGTGGCGGCGAGGCGGCCGGCGCGGCGACCCTGACGGCGGTGGAAGGCGGTGGTGCGCTCGGGCGCGGGGTTGCCGGCGGCGGCGGCACCGACGAGATCGTCACCGTGGCCCGAACCGCGGAGAACGCGTCCGACACCGCCGGCGTCGAGAACCTGCAGCACCCCGCGAGCACCGCCGACAACCTCGACGACCTGGCCCGGGTCGATGTCGACGGAGAGGGGTACCGGCAGGTCGGCGAGATCTATGGCGAGCCGGTTCCGGCCGGCGGCTGGGTCGAGACCGAAGACGGCGAACTCTACGCGATCGGTTACCGCAACGAGCCGCTCCACGCATCCCAAACGCTCGACACCGACGGGGCGCACCGACTCGCCGACTCCGATCCGGACGCTGCTTCGCCACTCTCGAACGAGCGCCACGTCTCCTTCGCCGAACCCGACGGTGCATCCGCTTCGGCCGCCGGCGCCGGGTCGCCGCCCGCGTCCGGCCGCCCGCTCGCGGACACCACTCCCCCCGCAAGCACCGCCAACCCGGCTCCGACGCCGGCAACTCCCAACCCCAAGGCGCTGGATCTCGCCGAGCCGGGAACCGAACGATTCGACTTCGGGAAGACCTACGACTCGCTCCGCGACCGGCAGCAGTACTACCGCGACTACGCGAAATGGCCCGGCAACCTCGCCGTGACGGAGTCCATCGGCGCAGTCGACGGAAAGGCGGCCGATCTGTTCCAGGGGCTCGGCGGCTCGCTCGACGACCTTCCCGTCGACCCGACCTCGCGCACGCTGGCCATCCGCGCCGAGCTGGACAACATGGCGATGCGGGCGGAGGCGGCCGGCGATGCGGATCGCCTGGCCCGCATCCGCGGCGCGATCGACGAGCTCGACGTGTTCGTGCACGACACCGCCGTCGACATCGCGGTCCGCGCCAACGAGTTCCCGGGGCAGGCGCTCGGGTCGCAGCGCGTGCCCCTCGACGCCGACGTCGACACCGCCAAGCTGCGGAGCTGGTTCCAGGAGAAGCTGGCGGACGCGGAGGCCAGGCTCGCGGCGGCACCGGCCGTCGCCGATTCGGAAGCGGAAATGATGGCCCAGATGCTCATGGGCGACGAGGCGCTGTACTACCGCCGGATGATCGACTCGCTCGACAAGGGCGCGAACCCCCTCACGGAATCGAGCGAGATGGTCGCCTTCCACCGCGCCGCGGCAGACGACTACCACAGCTCGCTCGCGGATGCGGCCGTCGCCTCCGGCAGTGCGGCTCCGGGTTCCGCCCCCCCACAACCGCTGACCGTGTACAAGCTCAACCTCTACAACGAGCTCCAGGCGCTTCTCGTCGCGAATCTCTCCGACCCGCAGTTCATGCGAAGCGCCGCGGTGACGGATGTCGACCTCTTCGCCGCGCATGCGCACATCCCGCTGGAGGCCGGACTCGACCTCCTCGAGCCCGACACGCTGCGGCTCTCCGCCGCCGGTGAGGTCCCACCGCCCCTGCCCGCTCCGAGCCCCTCCGCCCACGCGGGCCACCTCGACGACGCACGCAACGCGAGCTTCTCGCGCACCGCCCTCGAGGCGAGCGAGGAGACGCTCGTGCGACGCGTGCTCGATTTCGGTGGGCCGGAGGTGCCGGGTCCGAGCCGTCAGACGTCGTCCGGCGCCGATTCCGGGTTCAGCGGCACCCCGGCAACCTCCCCCGGGTTCGACCGCGCACCCCCCGACAACGCTCTGCCTCCGGTCATCGAGGAGCAGTCGGGCCGGTGGATCGCCGAGCCGACCGCGGGCCTCGACCTCTCCCCGGCGGCATCCGAAGGCGTATCGCCCCCGGCGCAGCGCGGCGGCTCGTCGTCGCGGTCGCCGGCGGTCTCCTGGGACTCCGGGCTCCGGAATGCGGGCGATTCCGAGATCGGTCCCGTCGCCGGCGATGCCCAGACCTCGGATCTCTTCAGGCCCGCGTCCGAGCCCCTGGACCAGGACGCCGGCGAAGTACAGCACGTCGGAGCCCCGGGCAAGGAAAGCGGCGACAGCTCGCCGGGCGCCGCCTCCGACGCCACGAGCGGCACGGATGCGAACCCCGCCGGCACCGTCTCGGAGCCGACCGAGAATGACCGTGAACTCCGGGGTTGAATCAGGGACCGAGGGACTCGCCGCGCCGGAGCGCGCTCCCGGATGCGATGCGTGCGAGGGCACTGACGCCGCGCCATGCTCGAAGCTCTACAAGGCGCCCGTGCCATTCCAGGGACGTTCGCTCGAGGGGGCGCCTCCCTGCGACGGTCCGAAGGAACTCGCCCGATCGCTCGATGCGGAGCTGCCGGTCGACGATCTCCTCCCCATCGAGCCAGGCCCGGTTGAACCCGACATGAAATTCATGGTCGCTTGCGACCCCGTCATCGACGGCAGGCGGCGGGAGGTCGCGCTCGTCGAGCGGCGAGCGGCATACACCGAGATCATCGGGACCATACCCGGCCGCGGGCGGGACCCGGCGCGGAGCGCACTCGGTGGGCGCACCCCGGCGCCGGCGAGGCAGGCGGCAAACGACCGCCGGGCCGCGGCCGTCTCGGCGAACTGCATCGCGCCGCCGTCCTTCGGCAGCGATCCGCTCCGGATCAGGTCGCTCGTCGACCCCGATTCGACGCCGTGCCCGGACGAGGCCGCGGAAGCCGCCGATCCTTGTCCGGGCGCCGATCCCCGGAACCCGCTCGACCTCTCCCGCGCCGCGAGCTGCATCTGCGGGACCCGGGACCGGGAGCCGGACCGCGGGACCGGATTCGGTCAACTCTCGAACGGGTGGAACGAGTGCCCGTTTTCGTCACGCGAGCGAATCCTGAACGCGCTGTCCAGGGACGAGTCCGTGCGTCCCGACTGGATCGCCGCGCTCGGCAGCCTCCCCTCCTCCCCATACCGCACGATGATGCCCATGTTGGCGGCCGCGAGCGGCGGATGCGGGCACGCGCGGGGGCGTGTGCGCAGCTCCCGCGGCCGGCGTCTCCTCCAGCTCATCGAGATGCTCGACCACGCCGCGGTGGTGGTGTGAGCGCTGCCTTTCACCCTGCAAGCCGCCTGCACTATCATCGAAAATACGCCCCGACGCCGCTTGGAGACACCCGATCGATGCTCGATGACGAACGAGGCAGCCGGCCTGGCACCCATTCGGGGACTCGAGGGCAGGGCACGGATCGCGACGACTCGCCAGCCGTCGACATCGGCGCCACGCCCGACCACGGCTCGGCCGGCGGCGGAGGCGGCAGGGGCCTCGTCAACGTCGGCCTCCATTGGGGCGACAGTCTCCCTGCGAACACCCCCACCTCGCCCTCCGTCGCCTTGGGTGGCGCCATTGCCGACGAAGACGAGCCCGATCTCCCTGCCGGCGACGCCGACGAGCACGCGCTCGGCGTCCGCACGACCTCCGGGGACTACGGGCAGATCGACGTCGAGCTCTCCCCCTGGGCGCCGCTCCACGACTCGCTCGACTCGACGGAGCCCGAGCCGTCGCCGGGCGACCAACCCGGCACCCCGACCAAAGGGGTCGAAGGGGCCCATGCGCTGGAGCTGCGGGCCGAGTCCATCCTCCAGTACGCCGAGCGCGGCGCCCAGCGCACCGGCGAGGTCGACCGCACCGAGGTCGGCGACTCCGACGACAACCGCGACGTCGTCGCCGGGCGCGACGAGGTTGCGGTCGACGGGATGCTCGACGAGCACACCGGCCACGGCCTGGCGGTCGTCGCCGACGAGGTGGAGGTGAACGTCGGGGGACCGCTCACCATGCACGCGCACCTCGAGGACAACATCATCATGGCCGGGGTGATGCGCGACGAGTTCGCCGGCGGCACCCTCATCACCGCGGCGATGAGCGACGACATGGCGGCGGGGCTGGGGCTGCGCTGCACCGCGCCGCTCGACCTGTGGGCGCATGGCCTGGTGGGCATGGAGGAGCGCCCGGGGACGTGCGCCGCCGACGGGCTGCTGTTCGAGCTCGCCGGCACGCTGTATGAGCGCGAGTACGGCCCGAGCGCGCATGTGGCGGCGGTGGCTCGGCTCCAGGGCACGGTCGCGACGACGATGAAGACGGGCTTTCGCCCGCTGATGAAGGTGGCGCTGGGGGTGCGTAATCTCATCCCCGGAGGCGGGGGTGGAGGCGGCAGTGCCGACGCCTCGCCGCCGGCCGCGCCGCCGGCCGCCGGCGACGGCGAGGCGGCGGGTGCGACCCTGACTGCGGCGGAAGGCGGGGGAGCGATTGGGCGCGGCACCGCCGGCGGCGACGACACCGACGAGATCGTCTCCGTCGTGCGCAATGTGGAGAGCGCGTCCGACGCCGCCGACGTCGAGGACCTGCAGCACCCCGTGAGTACCGCCGACAACCTCGACGATCTGGCCCGGGTCGACGTCGAGGGGGCGGGACCCCAGCAGGTCGCCGAGATCTACGAGCAGCCGGTCCCGGTCTCCGCGGCGTCCGAGCCCGACGCCGGCCCCGGCTCGGACTCGGCGGCACAGGCCTCCGGGTACAAGAAGGCCCCCGAGCTCGATCTCACCGAACCGGGGACCGAGGGGTACGACTTCCAGAAGTCCTACGGGACGCTCCGCGACCAGGTCGAACACTACCGGGCCGACTCGAATTGGCGCGGCAACATGATTACCCGCGACTACCTGCAGGGGATCGACGCGAAGGCGACGGAGCTGTTCGAAGGGCTCGGTGGCAACCCTGCGGCGCTGGCCGGCGACAATCGCGGCTACAAGACCTCGAACATCTACGCCGCCATGGAGCAGATGGCCAGGGAGGCGGAGGCGGCCGAAGATCTGGACCAACTGACCAGGATCCGCAACGCGATGGCCGAGCTCGAGGAATTCACACAGGGCGAGCTCGTCGCGGTCGCGGCCCGCACCGACGAGATCGCGGGCACGGCGCTCGGGTCGCAGCGCATGCCCATCGACCCCAACATCGATACCGAAAAGCTGCGAACCTGGCTGCAGAAACAATATGTGGAAGCGCAAGACATGATGCTCGCTCCGACGACACCCGACGCGGACAGGCAGGCCTGGAGCTGGACGCGCGACTACTACGACCAGATGATCAAGACGCTCGACGCGGGCATCAATCCCCTCGCCGAATCGAGCGAGCAGATTTCCTTCATCCAGATCACCAAGGTCGACAACCACTACGCGACGTGGCCGGTGGAGCATGCAGACGAGATCGCCGAGGCCGCCGCCGACGGCTATGTCCTGATTCCTCCCCGCCCCGATGCCGAGGATCAGCTCGACATCTTCCGCCCGCTCCATGACGGCCTCCTCGACAAGCTGTCCGATCCTGCGTTCCAGCGAACCGCCGCGGAGATGGGCAACGACGCGTACACGCCGCTCGTGTTCACCCGTATCGAGGCGGACGACGCCTTTCTCGGACCCGCCTCGATGCGCTCGCCCCCGCGTCGCGACCCCCCGCCGCTCGATCTCGTCGCGCCCGGGACCGAAGGCTACGACTTCACGAGAGCCTACGGCTCGCTCGACGGGCGGAACCGGTTCTACCGTGACGATTTCAACTTTCGCGGCAACTTCTTCGTGCGCGAGCACCTCCACGAGATCGATGCGCAGGCGTTCGACCTGTTCACCGACCTCGGCGGCGCGGCCGATGCAATCGAGGGCGACAATTTCGGCAACCGCACCTCGAGCATCTATCGCCACCTGCAGGAGATGGCCACGCAGGCGGACGAGGCCGGCGACGTCGGCCGCGCGGGCGACATCCGCGCCGCGATTTCCAGGATCGAGGAAATCGTCAACGACAACCTCGCCCAGGTCGCGGCCCGCACCGACGAGTTCTCGGGCACGGCGGTGGGGTCGCAGCGCGCACCCATCGATCCCAACATCGACAAGGTCCGGCTGCGGGGCTGGCTGCAGGGGCAGCTCGACGAGACCTTCGTCAAGTTCGATGCGGCAACGACCCCGGAGGGCAATTGGTTCGCGACCTGGGAGGAGGGCTACTACAGACTGATGATCCAGGCGCTCGACAACGGCGTGAATCCCCTCGCCGTCTCGAACGAGCAGATCGCAGTTCTGCGGATCAACCAGGTCGAGCCGTACTACGCACAGTTCGCCGAAGAGATCGCCGCCGCCACCGCGCAGGGCTACGAGCTCGTCATCCCTCGCCCTCGGGTCGAGGACCAGGTCGATCTCTACGCCGAGCTCCAGAAGCTTCTGACCTACATGCTCTCCAATCCGGAGTACCACCGAAGCGCCGAGGTGATGGGTGACAACGCCTTCACCCCGACGGTGCGAGCCCGCATCCACGCGGGATTCGACGACCTCGTGCCCGACCTGCGGCCGCCGCTGGTCGCCGGCAGCGGCGACGTCGCGCTGCCGCTGCCGGCGGTGGACTTCGCCGACGGCGTCATCTACGTCGGCGAGGTCCGCGATCGGAGCTTTGCACGAAGCGCGCTCGCCGCGAGCGAGGAGGCGCTCGAGCGGCAGGCCGCCGGTCTCGCCCAGGGGGATGCCTCCGTACGAAGCGGCGCGCCGGTTCCCGACATCGCTCCCCCGGAGTCCTCGTTCGGCACCCACCGCGCATCCCCCGATGACGCACGGGCGCCGGTCATCGACGAACAATCGGGCCGGTGGATCGTCGAGCCGTCCGCGGAGCCCGGCGCTTCCCCCGCGCCTGGTACTTCCACCACCGCGCACGGGGACGCCGTCTCGCCACCGGCATCGGAAATCTCGTGGGAGTCGGGGCTCCAGGTGTCCGGCGACTCCGAATTCGGTCCCGCCGCCGGCGGCGCCGACGATGCGGACACCTCGAATCTCTTCAAGGCGGCATCCGAGCCCGAGGACGTGGACCCGGACGCAGTCGACGAGTTGCAGCATGCCCCGGCCCCGGACGACGACGGTACATCCGGCTCGCCGACCACCTTGTCCGACGGTTCCGGGGGCGACGATGCGAATCCCACCGGCACCGTCTCCGATCCGGACGATCCCACCACCTCGGGCCTGAGCGACGGAGCCGAACCGAGTCGTTCGGGCACGACGTCGTCCGTCACCCCGGACACGCCCGATCCGGTTTCCACCGGCGCTCCCGGCAACCCGCCGGGCACCGACGCGACGCCGACCGGCGCCACCGCGGCGGATGCGGACGCGGGCGCCGCCGGCACTCGCTCGGACCTCTACACCGAGCCCGTGTCCTTCGAGGGACGCTCGCTCGAAGGGGCATCCCGGTCCGACGATCCGAACGAGCTCGCCCGGTCGCTCGGTGCGGTGGAGATTCCGGTCGACGACCTTCCTCGCGTCGAGCCCGACGCGGCCGGGCCCGGGAGGCGGTCCGCGCTGGAGAACTCCGATGGCAGGCCGGTGTCCGACACCTACGCGGACCTCGACGAATCGGAGATCCAGCGCCGCCTTGCGCAGGCGGGATACAACAAAAGAGTGTTCAACGACAGCACCATCGATGCAGACAGCGTCTGGAGAGACACCATGTGGAGCGGGGACCGCAGGGAAGTCGCAGCGCTGCGCGAGGCCAACTCGCGCTGGTCCGAATTCACCGCGGCGCAGCGTACGTCGACCGTCTCCTTCAGCGACGATCCCCGTCAGCTCCTTTACCATGTCGAGTACGAACGCACCGCAAAAAGGCGGGGGAGCAACGTCGACCTTTTTCGTGGCGTCGATCCACCGAACACCGTCGACCGCGCCCACGCCGCGCACTACGTCCCCAGGCCCGGGGGCTGGGAGACGGCACGCGAGACCGGATTCGGCCGGCTCTCGCAGGGGTGGAACGAATTCCCGTTCTCACCCCGCGAGCGGATCGTGAACTCTCTGCAGAAGGGCGAGGCCCTGAGCCCCGATCAGATCATCTCGCTCGAGCTGGGCCTCGAGAGCTACCGCACGGCGGGAGGCGAGCTCTCCTCGTCCCAGTACCGGGCCATGGTGGACATGATCTCGGACCTCGGTGACCAGTACCGGCACACCCGGTGGTCCATGCACGGCGAAGGCGGCCAGCGTCTCGCCCAGCTCGTCGAGT
>MKWU01005038.1_pt1 | contig 14826 bp, 7 predicted proteins | sample 809101 | NCBI WGS metagenome assembly MKWU01 (sample SAMN05860141, study PRJNA318959) | sponge metagenome | host: Aplysina aerophoba | place: Slovenia: Piran, Adriatic Sea, Gulf of Piran | collected 2013-05-07 | reverse complement strand
TATACATTGATGATAAACTCGACTGAGCCTCAGCACGTGATGCATTTACTTTATATTTTTGGTACTTAGGCACAGCCACAGATGACATCACACCAACTATTCCTACAGCAACCATTAGCTCTACGAGTGAGAAACCCATGTTATTATTCATCTTACCCTCTCCTTTAACCCAGATCTAGCATGAGATCTGGGCCTTACTTGTTCACTAGACAATTGTCTAATGAACAAGCTAATTTGAGAAGAATAGAAAAATTTCAGAAAACTGAATTATAGCTATAAATGAACCTATTTTATCTCTTTTTTTAGTATGAAATAATGTAGAAGATAGGTCCATTAGTTGTGCAAAAAAAATGCTGTCACTGTTGAGTGAATCTTATTATCTTGTCTTGAGGGTGTTTTAATTTGAAGCTATTTATCTCATCTGATGTTATGGTGAAATTTTCTTAGTCTTAGGTAATTACCTTCATCGTTTAATTTGTTTGACAGCCGATTTCTAAATTTAAAATTCAGATAATAAGTAGGCAGATCTTCTTCTAGGACATTAGAATGGTTAAAAATAATTTTCTGAATCAAAGAAGATGCACGTATTCATGCGCCAATCATCATTTGGCATGGTCTGCATTTAATATACCATAATTGTTAAGTGCTTTACAACTTAACTCAATATGGACAGAAACATTTTTTATATAAGATCTTGTTCCATATTTGTAAACAGCAAACATCACTCTATTTCTATAATGAGAATATCATATCTCCATCTTATAAGCTTTCCTTCATTATTTGGTAAAACGTATATTTTCTATTTCTTTTTGTGCCATATGTTATGATCCAATCAATTATTACAGGTGGGTTATGATTTTAGCAGATGCAGCAGTCAGCACTAGTGAAAATCAGATCAATTATACGATATAAAATGTATTTTTTACGATTATAATCATAAAGTTCTCAAATAATATAGGCCAAAATTATTTGATTCAACACAACCTTCTTTTTTTAAAAAATTTTCGTGGTATTTATTATTTCCTACATAGATACGAACTCTATCTTCAGTGCAATCAAGAAGAATATCTCCTGCAGTATTTTGCTTAATAGTGTTAAAACCATCGTAATAATTGAGGTCTTTAGAAGGAGCTTCACCGATAATAATAAGTTTAGGCTTTATTTTATCTATCCATGAGTTTAGTATTTTGCCACTATTTCTTCCATGATGAGGAGCAAATAGAATAGATTTTTTTGAAATATCATTAACAAGCTTATTGTAATCCAGTATTTTATCTATGAAGTTTGTCTCTAAATCACCCATCCAAATTATATTCACTCCTTTTACTTCAGAATACTGAATAATAGGTGAAATATTGTTAGGACTATCACCCTTAGCTGCTTTTTTTAAAGCATCTTTGTAATCTCGATTATTGGTATCAGGCCAGAGAATGTTAATACCTGAACCATCTCGTTTCTCATTTTTTTTATTAAGCCAACATCGTTTTAAATTCTTTTCTAAATAACAAATTTTATTGTAACCTATTAAGGATTTGTATTTTTTAAAGTCATCTGTATCCTCTTTTTTTTTGGTTTTGTTATTAACAGCATAAAAATTCAGTATATTTATTTTTTTAAATAAACATTCAATACCTTTAATATGATCATCGTCAGGATGAGTTGAAATAAACCTCGATACTTTCTTTACATTTAATTGCTTCTTTAATTCCTTAATAATAGCTTCTTCTCTTTCCTCAGGCATGCAGCAGTCGATAATGGTAAAGTTGTCTGAATCATGTTTGATATAATACATGTCTCCATTACCTACAGAAAAAGACTTGACAATACTCACTTATCCTCCTTTGATAATAGGGCGAATTTCTTTTAGAAAGCTTATTGATAATCAATCTGAGCTTATTAAAAGACGTTATTAATTGTTCTGATAACGCAGCCAAAATGAGCTGCTTAACCATTTATCATAGCATGTAATTTATATTATTACTTTGGTCAAACAATGCAATCCATTATTGTAGAAAAATTTTGGATCAATTGTAATCAAGTAGTGGTTTAGAAGCAAGTATGCTTGCATTCCTCATGATGATCTGTGAAATATATCAAAATGAGCTTTTTACGGATTTAGATAAAGTTGTTGCCTGGCTTTCGCGAAAACAACTCATATTACTTAAAAAGTTACTCAATATGATATGCAACTCAAGATACCTACAGATGAGCAAATAGAGGATAGCAAAAAAACACTGTCAATAATGTTGTCTGTCTCATCATTGTAACAGGCAACAGCAAAACAATAATCAAAAGCGGTCATGTAAGCGGTGTACAGCGTTTCGATGCAACGCATGTAAAAAATCTTGTCAGTTTACACTTTACGCCTCCATTCCACCTGGGTCATCGAAACCATCTAAAGAGAGAGCAACTGATTACCTAAATGGAGACCGTAAGATCCACCACTCATCCTTTATGCTATCACCTCAGATCCATTTAAATCCCCTCAACGTTTCTTATCAAAGATCAAATCCTTAGCCGTCCTGTATTCTGGTATACAGAAGCTGTCTCGAGGTAAAGGCAAAAGAAGATGCTTTTCTCTCTGAAAGCGCTCGTAACGAGAAACCCCGTGATTTTTCATCACCGCATGATTGTACTCATGCATATAGGCTTTGATATCTTGATTAAGATTCAATCCTACAAGGATAGAACTGCTTCTGTATGACGCCAATCGGTCTTTGGGTATTACCTTTATCTTGAGGCTTACTTTCTCTAAGAAATAGTTCTGAAACCCGAATATTCAGAGTACTCCTTGAAGGTATTGTTGATCACAGGGTCATATAAGCGTGCCTTTGTAACTCCAGCTTTAAGGCTGTCACAGACAATATAGCGAGCAACCCTTCCAAAGAAGCAAAAAGCTTTTTCATGGACTACAAACTACAATGAAGTCAGCAATCTTCTGAGTGAAGATAGACTCTGCATACACATAAGAGCTGAAAGGCAAGGACATCACAAAGAGATGAGTTCTTCTCTTGTTCTTGAGATCCTTATCATAAACATAGATCCATTACAGAAACCTACATCCACTTTCACAGATTTAACATCTTTTTGGCAGGGAATCTCCTATGAACTTCTCGATAGAAATTCATATAGCTGATATCCATCTGATGTTGCTCTCTGAGCTCTTCAACCAACTCCTTAATAGAAGTTTGGTATACCTTGCGCTCAATTTTATCCCAATCAAATACATCAAAGTCTTTGTTTCGATACTTGTACTGTGCTACAGCCAACCCCTGGTCTTGTTGTTCATACACCTTCCGAATCGTCTTGCGGCACACTCTTAAGTGCCTTGAAATTATCCGCATAGAGTGCCCTTCCTTCCTCATCTGTAAAATCTCTTTCTGAATGATCGCACTCGTCCTTTCTAAACTCATAGCTTACCCTTATCTTAAGTTGTTAAAAAGAATATATGGTTAAAGATGGGCTGTAATCACATACCCAGAACTACATTTTTTGTTAGAAAATCACATTACAGGCGGTGGTGTAACCTGCAAGTGAGTGGGGGTGTGGAATGAAATCGGCCATAGAAGGAAATTTGATACTACTCATTGTTCTTTTTTCGATGGTTTCTGTGATTGTCTAGTTTCTTTTATCCCAAAAACTTCATTAATGATCGATTCGATTTTTTTTAGAAAATTATCGATATTAAACCCAGATATTAAAGAAAGAACATATACTCCATAAGGGACTGGTTCTCCGTAGGAGGTTGCTAACAAGATCAAACCTGCCTTAATAAATAGTAAGCTGATCACACCGCATGCAGCGCCTACAAATGGTCTGATAATATGCCAGACAACCCATCTGTTATCCCAATCTTCATCGACACAGTAGTGCATATAAAGAGCTCTTGAACAATAGATGCATGCTCCAGTTAGTCCCAACACAGCAGACTTGATCCAAGTGGACTTTAAGTTACAAAACGAGCAAATATCGGGATAACAAAGAATATAAATGCCGAAACTTACCAAGGCTACATGATAGATGAATAGTAATAGCACAACATAGGGATTGTGGCAAGAGGATGATGACTTGTTGGTCACTGGTTATTGGGCTCTCTTTAAAGTGACTAGATTATGACAAACATTTCTAGCAAAGCGTAGAAATGTTTGAAGTCATGAAAGCAAGTTTTTGTTAGCTATGTTGGCTGTAGCCGTCAGCAATGAAATTTAAAGATTGCCATAAAGGGCTTCTCATCCAGCTCTTTGACATAAATTCATACAACTTGATGACAAACTCTAGATCAGAGTAATTGCTCTCATGGCGAAATATCAATAGACACTCTGAAAAATGTACATCTTAGTTGCTGGTATAGGTTAAATCGATTTGCTTTCAAATTCCTTCTATTATTATTGGGGATATTCATTTATCAGGTAGCTGAACATTTAGAGGACACCACCCCTGGCTTATCTCCCCTCGGTGATCTCTATGAGATGGGGCCAGCAGGTCGATGGATTCGTGGCATCTTTCAGAAGACTACAGAAAATACGGGTATAAAAGTGTTTTACGGTCGGTCATCGAAGCTGCGTACGACCATGGCAGCCACCCCTGAACAATGGATGCGAGCCAAAAAAGAACAGCTGGCTCACAGGTACTTGAGTCAAGGTGGTTACTTACTTCTATCATCATGGTTTAGGACGACTTCAGGAAGACTACTGGCCTTAGTTAGTCAAACTCCTGCCGTTGGCTCTGCTTGGGTGCCAATACAATCTACAAGCTTAAGTCTTGATGAGGCAAAAGCTATCTGCGCTTATTTTAACAGCACTTTAGGCATGCTTTTCTTTCTCAATAGACGAAGTGGTACATTGAGTAACCCCCAATTTTCTATGGCTCATCTCTGTAGCCTTCCGGTACCGAATTTTGGCTCCCTTGATTCATCTCATTTGATGCAAGCTTTTGAAAGCACAAAAAATCAGACTATTCACCCGTGGAAATTAGCTGAAAAATATCCAGTGCGTGAGGATCTCGATCGAGCTTATGCTAAATCTTTAAATATCGATCTTAATAAGATTCGCAATTTACGCAGTATTATTTCAAAAGAGCCCACAGTAAGCAATCAGCCAGCACCCTGCGAAGTAGAGGTTCTCCAAGAAGCGGCATGAAAATTATTTAACAGTAAGATGTGCACTAGAATACATGTGCGCCAGGTTTTTTACTACTAAGATTTCGCAAATTTTGTAACTACAATAAATATAACTCATTGATAATACAATGAGTTTAGAATATTAAGATAGAAATTTACTGTCTAGAATTTCTGGTTAAGTTACATCTTTAGTTGCTTACATACTTCTTTTTTCCGCATGATCACACTCGTTCTTTTTAATTCCATGGTTTGTCTTTTTTTAGGTAGGACCAAGTCATCACAAATATCATCTGTCCAAAAACTTGATAGTAGTAGTATTTAGGCACAATCCTCTCATTTTGATATCAAAAGAGCAGGTGGTATCAAATTTCAAAAAAAAAAGAACTAAGTACCTATCTTATAATAGCCTCTTTTTCAAGTCTCACTGTTCTAAGCTTTATATCGACCTTTTTTTAAGGGAAATAAATGCCCTTGTTACTCAAGTGAGGTGTTTATAGTTTATAAATGAAGTTTAGTAAAAAAATGTATTCTTAAGCAACATTTTTTTCATGCACTGTCTATTGATCAAAGATGATTTGGCACTGAATTAAGATTTATTTGTGAGCTCTTAATATCTTAAAAAATGAGCCCATTACTGAGATAATACTCATACTTTTTTTAGTAAAAGAACTTAGAAACCGCTGCATATCTTCTAGTAAATCTTCTGTACCTTTACTGAGAGCATCAAGATCTCTGAGTAAAGGAAGAAAAGAAAAATTTTTAGATATTTTTGATCAAATCAGGTACTAGATTGCTTTCTATATTAGCTCCATCACGTATCCATTCTTTCATCATCTTCATAGGTTCTTCTCTCTTTAGTCTTGACTAAAGCAAAATGCCATTTTGTAAACAACATGGGAATAATGCGTGCTTATTTTCTTTTGTCAACAAGTTTTTGTTAAATGGACCTATCTTGCTGTTGTGTTAGATACCTTTACCCGAGAGATTTTAGGATGATCTCTAGGTGTAAGCTTAGAAACTTCTTCAGTGCTCAATGCTACGCAATGCATTACATAAAACTCTCACCACACCCATAAACAATGCCAAGATAATCTTTCATTCCGATCGAGGAAGTCAATATGGAATTTTTGCAGAAGCCAGAGTGATTTTTTCATTTCTCTACATCGCTAAGTATGAAATAATTGTAGCCAAGTTATACGAAATCTTTTCTGCTTTTTGGAATAACTTTGGCTTTCAAAGATAAAAAGAGATAAAACATGCTATGGATATGGTTAAGTCAGCCTATGACTGTTCACAAAGGAGTACTACCTTCCTATTATGGAGGAAAGAAGGATTCTTGGTGGAGTGATTGCCAGTATCGTTGGTGTTATGTGTTAAGAGGTAGTAGGGGAGTCCTCTTAACGGATCAACAGAGAGCCATAGCGCACTCTCTGTTAAGTGATGACTCAACCATAGATATATGCATTGATGATTTAGATACGAGCAGATTAGCTAAAGAAAATAGCTTTTTTGTCCTACCAAGACAAGGCACTATCTCACCTTGGTCTTCAAAGGCAAGTGATATCTTTGCTTTATGTGGTATAGGGGATATATGTGTAGAAAGAGGACGTTATTATTCTTGCAAAGATCATCACAAAAGAGATGATCTTTGCAAGGTAGCCATGGATCCTATGATGGAATCTTTTGTGGCTATCTCAGAAATACCTAAGCACTTTCAGTGGCAAGAAGATATAACTAGTCATATAACTAGTCATATAACTAATCATATAACTAGCCAAGTTCATAGCAATGATAAAGCTACTGAAGACAGCAAAAAAGGATGGGAGGCGTTATCATCTCAGCTATCTGGTGATCATATTTTGGCTTTAAAAGCTCACTACAACACATTATCACGTTATCCTTATGAAGCTGAATGGATGATGTATGCTCAGGTGAATTCAGAGCATTGTCGTCATGGGATATTTAAGGCTTTATGGCGATGTAAAGATGATAAGCATCAGCGAGAGAGTTTGTTTTCTTGGATACAAAAAACCACAGCTGCATCACCTCAAGGGATTTTAAGTGCTTACAAAGATAACGGGGCGGTAATATCTGCTGAAGAAGTGGATGTTTTGATATGTGATGGTGCTGGCCGTTATGGGCTTAAGTCTTGTGAGCAAGATATAGTCATTAAAGTTGAAACACATAACCATCCCACAGCTGTCAGTCCTTATCCAGGAGCAGCCACAGGAGTGGGAGGAGAGATTCGTGATGAAGTAGCCACAGGTTGTGGAGGAAGTAGTGTTGCGGGTATGAGTGGTTATGTGGTTTCTCATCTCAGAATCCCTGATTGGATAATGCCTTGGGAAAGAGGAGGGGAGATAGGGAAAAGAGGAGAAAAGGATTTTGGTTATCCTGATCATATTGCATCTTCTTTGGAAATTATGATACAGGCTCCTCTTGGAGCATCTCGTTATGGTAATGAGTATGGACGTCCACAAATATGTGGATTCTTTCGTACCTTTGAATACATGCCTCCTTCTTCTTCTCCTCCTCATCAGTCAGATAAGCTTTTTAAGCGTGGTTTTCACAAACCTTTGATGATTGCTGGAGGTATGGGGCATATTCTGCGTAGAAATGTCAAAAAAGGTCGTATTGGTCCTGGAGATGCCATTGTTGTACTTGGTGGTCCAGCTATGAAAGTGGGAATAGGTGGGGGGAGTGTATCATCTTTATCTTCTGCTTCATTAGAAGCAGAAGATAAAAGAGCTGATATGGATTTTTCTTCTGTACAGCGTGACAATGCTGAGATGCAAAGACGGATATTTGGTGTGATAGAGGGATGTTTAAGAGAAGAAAGAAATCTTATTATCTCTATTCATGATGTGGGAGCTGGAGGATTAGCGAATGCTATCCCAGAAATTGTTCATGAAGCAGGTCTTGGTGCAGCTATTGATTTCGATGCTATTGCTATTGCTGATCACACCATGAGCCCTGCAGAGGTATGGTGTAATGAATCTCAGGAGCGTTATGTATTATGTTTGGCTAAAAGCGATATAGAAGCTTTTAGCCAATTAGCTGCTAAAGAGAGAGCTCCGTTTCGTGTTGTTGGTGAAGTTATAGAAGATAAAAAGATTAGGGTTTCAACTAACCATAAAGCTCATGATTATGTGAATATGCCTTTGGGTGTATTATTTGGTAATCAGCAAAGACTTATAGAAACAGAAGTAAGCTTTAAAGAGCTTACTTCTGTTTGCTTATATCCCAAACAAGCTTGTAGCTTTACAGCTTTAAGTATTGAAGAAAGATCTTATGAGGCTCTTTTAGAAAGATTATTAAAGGTCCCTGCTGTTAGCGATAAATCGTTTTTAATCACCATTGCTGATCGTAGTGTTGGTGGGCTTACCTATCTTGAGCCTATGGTAGGGCCTTGGCAAGTACCGGTGGCAGATGCTGGGGTTTGTTTAACAAGTTTTACATCTTTGTGTGGTGATGTGATGGCTGTTGGAGAAAGGCCTTCTTTAGCTTTACTTGATCCAGCAGCCAGTGTACGTATTGCTGCTTGTGAAGCTTTAACCAATCTCATGTGTGCAGATATTGAAAGTTTAGAAGATGTTTCTTTTTCAGCTAACTGGCAGGTGGATTTTTCTTATCAACCTGATCAAAGTGGTCTGTATCGTGCTGTTCATGCTCTATCTCAATTGTGTATGGATTTAGGTATTGCGGTACCTGTGGGTAAAGATTCCATGTCTATGAAGATGTCATGGCAATCATCTTGTTCTAAGCAGATGAGAGTCAGTTCTCCCATAAGCTGTGTTATCACAGCTTATGCTCATATTTCTAACGTTCGTAACACCTTAACTCCCCAGTGGACCTCTTTGGATCAAAAAACATCTTTAGTATGGATACGTGCTGCATCTCAAAACAGGCCTTTTTGTTTAGCGGGAAGCTCTTTAGCCATGGCTTATAACTCTTTAGGAGAGCAACCCCCAGACATAGATCCAGAGGTATTTAAGCGTTTCTTTAGTGTTTTAGCTGACTCCAAAAAGCACTCCAAGCTGCTGGCTTATCACGATATTTCTGATGGTGGATTGATCACAGCTGTTTTAGAAATGGCTTTTGCTTCTAAGTGTGGAGTGGATATGGTTTTGGATGGTATTCCATGTTCTGCTTATGATGCTTTATTTGCTGAAGAGATAGGTTGTGTGGTGCAAATGAACACGGTAGATGTGTCATCGTTTATTGAGGATTGTACAGCTCATGATCTCTTTGCTTTAGCCATTGCTGATCTTTATACAACTTCTCAGGTCCGGGTTTATCATCAAAACCATCTTTTAGTAGACACATCTTTGATGGCATTACGTGATCATTGGAGTGCTCTGAGTCATAAGATGCAGCACATGCGTGATGATGCCGCATGTGCTGATGAGGAGCATCAACAACGTTTAGATCTTGATCATAGGGGATTATTTTCTCACTATAGCAAGCGTGCTCATCACCAAGTGAGTGTTGTAGATAAACCACGGGTAGCGATTTTACGCGAACAGGGTATCAATGGTCATCGTGAAATGGCTTTTGCTTTTTTAAAGAGTGATTTTTCTGTAGATGACATCACGATGGAACAATGTTTACAGTCTCAAAGAGATATCAATGACTACGTAGGTTTAGTGGCTTGTGGTGGCTTTTCTTATGGTGATGTATTGGGAGCTGGAAGAGGATGGGCGGAAGTGATCAAACATCATAGTGAGTTACGTCAATCATTTCATAGATTTTTTCACCGTCCTCACACTTTTGCTTTAGGGGTATGTAATGGAGCACAGATGTTATCTCATCTTAAAGAATTTATTCCTCAAGCAGAGCATTTTCCTCGTTTTTGTCAGAATCGATCCACAAGTTTTGAATCACGTACGGTCATGGTAGAGATCATGGAGAGTCCATCTATATTTTGGAGACATATGAGTGGTTATCAATTACCTGTGGTGGTAGCTCATGGTGAGGGACGAGCTGTTTTAAGTAGAGATGATGATTTGGGGATGGCTATTCGTTACATTGATTCTCATGGTCATCCCACACAAAAATATCCTTTCAATCCTTCTGGTTCTCAAAGAGCTATTGCTGGAGCATGCAGTTTAGATGGTCGGGTGAGTATGTTGATGCCTCATCCAGAGCGCAATTACTTGACTGCTACCCATTCTTACAAAGAAAAGCGTTGGGGACCTTATTCTCCTTGGGCAGATATGTTTATCCACGCACGTCAGTGGGTGGATAAAGCGTATAAAACATCATAACGTTATATTCCTATCTGGTATTATCTCTTGAATATTTTTCGGTAATTTAGTAGCGTGTCCGCATCTTTGGTGCTTACACCTCAGTGGTAAGTTATGTCTATTATATACTCTATCTTCTTGTGGTATTACTTATGATCATTGCGAATTTACGTTGTCTCTTTTTGGGGATATGTCTCACGGTTATAGCTCCTTCATGGTCTGCTTTTGGCAGTGATTGTAGAACTTTAGAGATAGCCTATGATGTCCTCATTGATCAATCGATTTATGATGTGGATCTAAGTGGTGAGTTTCAAGAAGATTTATGGGAGTTGTTTTTAGAAAAGCTCGATCCCATGAAATATTACCTTCAAGAACGTCATGTAACATTCATCAAAGAAAAGTATGTGGCAAAGATCCCTTTGGATAATATTGAGGGTGTGTGTCAACAGATTGAGGGTGTATCTAGTGTATTAGCCACTCAAATCGAAGAGGTGAGTGGCTACATTAAAGAATTGATAGTTGATCCTCTATTATATGTTGATGAAGAGACCATATCTTATACAAAAAATCTTCGTATGTTAGTGGATAGTCAGATTGTTCCATGGCTAGACAATATAGAAGAGCTCAAAGACCGTTGGCTCCTCAGACTACTGTTTGAGCGTTATAAGCTCTATAAACATTCATATGATGAGTATTTGGATATCACCCAAAGATTTTTAGCTACTGAACAGGAAAAGATGGCAGATGTTGACTTTGCTTATGGATCATTTATCAAGGCTCTCTATGAGAGTGTAGATCCTGGTGCTGGGTGGACCAATATTTCTTCTCATTATCCTATGTATCGAGATATAGCCGTACCTGATAGACAGTATAATTATCGAAGTCGTTCCATGAGTCTTCCTGTATCTTTAGATGATTATACGATTTTCCCTCAGTTTTTTAAGATCTTTGCTGAAAAAGCTTTAAGAAATCCTCTAGCCATGAACAGGTACTATCGTTTAACCAGCAATGATTTGATAGTTAATCTTTATAACAGCGATAAAGCTTCAGACTATCATGAATTGATGGTACTGCGCAGTGGTCTTACTGAGTATAGCTATGATCGTTCCCTCTCCCTTCCTCCTGGTAATCGCAGTTTGGACTTTCTTGCAAACAACTTTTTTTCTTATATTGTTAAGATGCGGAATATCAAAACAAAAGTCAAAAAGCGGGTTGGATATATCAATGTTGGTCAGTTAGCTTTTAATAAGTCCATAAAAGACTACCAATCTGCAGTGCTGGAACTGTTGGAGAAACGTTTGCACATGTTTGCCAGAGACCATAGCGAGGCTGTTGTTTCTACTGTTGTGATGGACTTTCGAGGCTCTGCTATCAACAATTTTGGTAAAGCCATGGTTTTACTTGGAGTCTTACTCCCTGATCAACCGGTGTTTCAATTAACTCAAAGGCATAATTCTGATATAAAAACCCATATCATGACTACCAACAAAGAGGCCATCAGATACGACGGACTTTTGGTGGTTTTAGTGGATCATAGTACTGCAGGCTATTCTGAACTGATAGTCAGTGCTTTACAAAGCCATGGCAGAGCATTAGTGGTTGGAGAGGGACTTGGAACAAATACGTCTGCTCGTTTGGGACGGCTGTATTACCATGAAGAACCGGGTGAGTATGGTTATAACTTCACTGTGACTAAAGGAGTGTTTTATGATATTTATGGCAACTTACTGGCAGGAAGGGGTGTTAAACCTGATTTCAGTTTACCTAAAGAACGTGGTTTTTTGACGTATGCTTCTTATGCTATCCCTAAAACATTTTCGGGGTATTTTAAAAACAGCTTACCTCCATTAGAAAACGCAGCAGCTTATCAAAATCAAATGCTTGCCAGCAGCACCATTGATACACTTAGACAACGCTCTTTTCAGAGACTAACCACACGCATTTACCATCGTAAAACATTGTCTAAAAACGCTGAAGATGGATCAAGAGAGCTCTTAAGAAAGAGCTCTCAAGAAAAAAGGCATACTTTTGAAGAAGCCTTTCAAATACGTAAGGAAGATCTTTATGCTCAAGCTATTAAGACCTGTCATGGAGAATTATGTGGTAGTGTCTCTCTTGATGCCATGGACTTTTCACAAGACATGGATGATGCTGATGGGGTAGTGGATGCTTTAAAAAATCAATTTGATCTTTACAAACACAATCCAGAACTTGGGCGTCGGTCTGACTCTTTAGTCCTTTTTCATGAAGATCCCATTCTATATGAAACCATCAATATCGCTGCAGACTATGAAAACATGATGGCCCATAAACCTCTTGGACGGTATCGTATCCAAATACCCCGAGAGGACGAACTGCGCAATTTTGAAGCAAAAAAACAACTTCGAAAACTACCACCTCCCACAAGAAATAGGTAAGTACACTCAAGAACTATGAACAATAAAGAAAAGACACTTTGATAGCTCAAGGTTTTTTCTTTATGCCTTCAGTGACCCCTTCAATCAAGCCTACAGCTAGACCTTCAACAAGGCCTAGAGCCGCCTTTTCTTTAGAGAACCCACCAGCAATGCCTTGACTGACTCCTTGACTAACCCCTTGAGCAACTCCTTGAGCAACCCCCTGACTGATCCCTCGAGCCCCTCGAGAGATGCCTTCAACTAGACCTTCAGAAATATTCTTAGTCCCCTGAGAAATACCCTCAGAAATGTTCTTAGTCCCTTGAGTGATACCTTCAGAGAGGTTTTGAGTTCCTTGAGAGAAACCTTCAGCAATGCCCTGAGTTGTTCGAGAAACGCCTTCAGCAATGTTTTGAGTTCTCTCAGAGATCCCTGCAGTAATGCCTTGGGTTGTTCGGGAAACGCCTTCAGCAATGTTTTGAGTTCCTTCAGAGATCCCTGCAGTAATGCCTTGGGTTGTTCGGGAAACGCTTTCAGCAATGTTTTGAGTTCCTTCAGAGATCCCTGCAGTAATGCCCCGAGTTGTCCGAGAGACGCCTTCGGTAATGTTTTGAGCTCCCTCAGAGATCCCTGCAGTTATACCCTGAGCTGTTCGGGAAACACCTTTGGAGATGCTTTGAGTTCCCTCAGAGATCCCTGCAGTTATACCCTGAGCTGTTCGGGAAACACCTTTGGAGATGCTTTGAGTTCCCTCAGAGATCCCTGCAGTAATGCCCCGAGTTGTTCGAGAGACGCCTTCGGTGATGCTTTGAGTTCCTTCAGAGAAGCTTTCCGAAATACTTTGAGTTCCTTGAGAGATACTTTCAGAGATGCTTTGGACCCTTCGAGAAATGCTTTTAGGTGCCTTGAGATTAATCACTCTTTTTTTAAAAGATTTTTTAGTGTTCATATGCGGCCTCTTATAAAAACAATGTAATACTAAACAACAATAATTAACAATTAAATCATCAATGCACTCACTTATTACTATTTCTTAGTTATTCATAAATACCCCTCAGCTACGTCAATAAGATATATTTATACAAATTTATCTCTCAAGCCTATATTACCTTGACGGCATTACAGATTTACTCTTAAGGCATAATCATTTTTGAGGAAAGTAAAGCCATTTTTTGAAGATCATTGGTAATCATATGAACGAGATATGATTTTTTGTAAAGCTTCAGTTATAAGGATCTACAGACGTTTTAACTTATTGTGTTTTGGAGGCTACCGAATACATAATAAAGTCTCTATTGATAAGTTTATCTACTAGCATAATAGTAAGGTTATAGAGTATTCTGTGTATGGTTACTCTGACTACTCCTTCTGCACACTGGAAGCGCATAGTAGGATCAAAGACTAGTATAGTTGGTCCTGTTCAGCTATAATAACAGATGGATGGCAGTAAGAGCTTTTAAACGATTCACTATTAAAGTATTAGGAATATATAGGAATATATAGGAATATATCATGAGACTTCCAATAGGTTGTGAAGATTTTGACAGGCTTCGAGATACAGATAGTTATTATGTAGATAAGACAGATCTTATTTATGAAATGATCAAAGGTGGTCGTTATTATTTTTTGTCTCGTCCTAGACGCTTTGGCAAAAGCCTTCTTGTTAGCACGCTTGAATGTTTGTTTGAAGGAAAAAAGGAGTTATTCAAAGGTTTATACATTGAAGACAAGTGGGATTGGTCCAAAAAATATCCTGTGGTGAGGTTTACTTTTACAGATCGTAATAGATACACTGACAGTCTAGACAATGCTATTAGTGATCAATTGTTAGATTATGAAGAAGAGCATGGTTTGGATCCTGCAGGTAGGAGTAGTCTTCAAGGAAGATTTAGGCGGTTAGTCAAACACTTACATAAAAAAACGGATCAACAAGTAGTGGTGCTTGTGGATGAGTATGATGCTCCTATTCTTGATGTTTTGACTGACACAGATTTAGTCAAGAAAAATCGTGATGATCTTAAAGATTTTTATCGAGTATTTAAAAATTGTTCTAAACATATTCGCT
>MKWU01005037.1_pt1 | contig 14826 bp, 6 predicted proteins | sample 809101 | NCBI WGS metagenome assembly MKWU01 (sample SAMN05860141, study PRJNA318959) | sponge metagenome | host: Aplysina aerophoba | place: Slovenia: Piran, Adriatic Sea, Gulf of Piran | collected 2013-05-07 | reverse complement strand
CGTGCGCAGCATGTTCAGGGCGGCCCGGCGCAGGATGGCCATCACGGCGGGCGCGTGTCCCGTGCGCATGCGGCAGTCGTCCTCGCGGAACTGCATGTCCAGGGTGCGGTGCAGGCCGTTCTCCACGCCCCAGTGGCCGCGGACGAGGTCCAGCAGGGCCTGCACGTCCACCGGGCGGCTGGCGATGTAGTAGCGCACGGAGCGCTGCCGGCGCCCGCGGGGACCGGTGCGCTCCGCCTGCACGCGGATCAGGCTGCGCAGGCCGGGCCAGGCCTCGGGGGCCGCGACCGCCCGGCACGGTGCAGGTGCGCCGCTTGCGGCGGGGGCCGTTGCGCTCGACGGTCTCGCAGCGGTCCTGCACTTCCGGTCGGAAGGCGCCCCGCTCGGCATCGTCGAAGGCCGCCTTCACTTCCCGGTGCAGGGTAGCCTGGTTGCGCCTGGGCCGGCACGTAGTCGGCGCCGGCCGCCCGCAGGGCCTGCACGATGGCCGTCTGGCAGCCGGCGGCATCGATGGTCACGACGGCTCTCTCCAGGGCCATGCGGTCGAGCCAACGGGGGAGGGCCGTAATCTCGTTGCTCTTGGCCGCGCACGGCTCCTGGGCCAGGGTCAGCCCCTCCCGCACCAGGAAAGCGCTCACCATGTGCAGGGCCCGCGTGCCGGCGCCCGGGTCGCCCGAGCGGCGCGCGACCTTGCCGTCCAGGGCCAGGATCAGCTCCCGCAGGCCGGGCAGGCTGGTCCCGTCGAGCAGCCACAGGGCCGCCTTCATGGCCGTCTCGTCCAGCCGGCGGACCAGGCGCAGGTAGGTGTCGCGGGACGGGGTGGCCGGGCCCAGGGGCAGCCACAGCCGGAACCAGGCCTGGTGGTCGTGCGTGAAGGCGGCCACCGCGGCCATGCCGTTGGCGCCCCCGGCCAGGGCCACCGGCAGCGTGGCCAGGAGCACCGGCAGCGCGTGGCGCACCCCGCGCGGGTCGCGCGGATCGGGCAGCGTGGCCAGGTGCCCGGCAAAGGCGTGCAGGGCTTCCAGGAGTTCGCGGTCGGGGCATGCGACAATGTAAGTCATGGGGGTTGCCGTGGGACTGTGAGGATTACTACACCCCACAGGATGCACGGCAGCCCTCTTTTTTGCGGTCCTCCGACGTTCCGGATGCGAACACCAACATGGATGTTTCGTACTGTATTAACTTCAATTGACGGTGAATTTGTTTAGTGCCGATTGGTCGTGGCCAACGCCCCGAACCGGCCATTCACCGCCCCGATTCATCCCCGTCTCACGACTTTGCGTTTGCCCTGCAAGTCTTCCCGTCTTGTGATCGCTACTCGTATGCGTACCAAAACAGTTAGAACAACAGCCTGTTACGCCGACAGCCCGATTTTGGGTTCAGCATGGGTTCCGGTGCGCGGTGTGGAGTCTGTTGTCTCGGAAGTGGTAGAAAGTACAGAGGCATTTCATCAAGGTCTGTGTGCGTGGTGGAACTCATCGCCCGGCATCCTGACCTTGTTGCATATCAGGGCCAAGGATTTCATCTATCCACGGTACGCCCTGACGTCGCTCAGACAATTGTTAATCCCCGATCCTAGGCATCCGAACGTGTCGCTAGCACCGTTGACGGAAGTTTTCAGGAAGTACCGGAACATGCCTCTGACCCCGTGGCCTGACATGGCGGACTGCAACGTGCGAAAAGAGCTTGATGCTGCATCCGCCGAAGTGCTGGGGAAACCCGCGTCTGTCATTGCGGAATGGCGCAGGCTGATTTCCATCGAACCCACCGTGTGCCAACGAGCACGAGACCAAGTGCAGGACTGATGCCCCGGCGTCTAGCCAGGTATGCAGGCCCCAAAAAAATGGCTGCGGGGCCGGGCGGGGCAGCCTGGTGGCTTTCCGACAGGCCCGCGGCCTGGCCGGGGGCTGACCGTGCCGGCAAGCCGACGGCTGTGGTGGAGTCTGCTGCTGCTCGTGGCGAAGGACATCAAGCAGGTGTTGGCCTGGTCCGGCTGGCGTCGCCGCTACCTATTGTAGTATGAGAACTGACGCGCTATTGCCTGGACGCCCATGGCGATGTTTGGACGGAGCATAGCCTTGCGCGACCGGTTCGGGTGCTATATGAGACGGCCACCGGAGGAGATCAAACCAAGAAGAGCGTTGGGCTAGACCGCTGGATCGCCCGAATACAGTGGTTGCCACAGGAGGAGTGGCAATCTGAACCTTCAATAGCTTGACTGCCAACACAGATACTGTGTTGAAAGTCAAGCCTCGCCAGCCATGCAGGGCAACCGAAAAGCCGCGGTCAGGCCCGGATCGGGGGTTGCCAGAGCCCCGTGTGGCACCCGTGAACGGTGCCTTAGTGCAGAACAAATCAATTCGTAAATCAATCCAATCCGGCACATAAGGTTTATGCCGGTGACCGGGCTGCATCCACTCGGCGCGCAACAAAACGGGTCGCAGTACGCCCATGGGGTGTAGATCATCCTCACAGAACGCGTGGTGGCCCTCATGGATCCTATCCAATACCCCCTCCCTTCACCGACCCCGCCTTCCTGGAGGCCCTGTGCGGCTTTGCCGACGAACTGGCCGCCACCTCCCCGACCCGCCCAGCGTGCGCTATCCGTTGGCCGTGCTCTTGGGCACGCTGCTGGTGGCCCTGCCCTGAACCCGAATTTACGTTTGCCCTGCCTCGCACCCTGGATGGTCAAGAGTAGAGCCTTGACTTAGGCGTGTCCCCCTCATTCTCAAAGTATTTCCAAGCCGCGTGGTAGTCCATCTCCCTATTCGGTCGAAAAAATGGTGCTTCGTACTTGATGGTGTACATGTGCGGACCATCTGGAAGAAAATCGACTGTTACGTCCTCAACTAAATGTCCCCGTAACATGTTTCGGTGCCGTTCCCATTCTGTGCGTGGCATCGAAATTCCTTTCCCGACGCGTCGGGACCAAACGATACGTCCATTTTGGTCGTACCAAGTGTTGTTCTCGTAATTCTGCAACGTGGGGAAGACCAAAGTGTAGATTTGGATCAGTTCGTCCAATGTCAACCCAAGTGCCATAGCTACAAGCACATCCACTTCCAGCAAGGCTTGGCGACGGCCCAGATCAGTTCGCAGGGCACAGTTTCGGTTCCACGTCAGAGATGCTGAAAGCGGATCCTCATGTTCCAGGCCCGGGTGTGTCGCTGACCATCCCAATTGCGTGAAGTTCGGAGCAAGCTCGTTCCAAATGTCGGCATAATGGGCAGTTACACAGTTGAGCTGCAGCATGCGGTGGCATGCAGTGTCTGGAAGGTCAACTAAGGGCAGTTGAGAAGTGAAAGACGGTTGCATATGGCTGATCTGCATCGATTTCGTGATGAAATCGTAGGGAAGTGAATTCCAAAGTGTGCATAAAAAAATCATGTTCATGGGATCTTGGAAAGCCACCGAGTGCAGCACGTGAACGTGCTGCACTCGGTGGCTAATCAGACAACACTGCAAAGTTCGTTCACTTACTGCGCCAACATACTCTCTGAGCACAACGCGCCCACAGTCAATGTGTCTGGTATTGGGCGCCCACGGTACGGGCCGTACCAGACCCCGGTACTGTTCCCAAGGCATGGCTGGAGTGTAGTTGGATCGCGGCAGGTAGTCGTCCGGGATCACTGTCAGATCGATGATTTCGTAGTCGTTGTTGTTGCGACTGTCGCGATCTGGACACTTAGCTAGCGGGTTGGCCAAACTGATGTTTGGTCCGGTTAGGATCAAGTCGGATGGATAGTCGCGGAAAGCTATTTCCCGCCTGAATACCGGTGGATCAGACTTCCGATCACCGGTCTCATGCCACATCGAATCCTGCAGGTACTCACCCTTCAGATCGACCAACCGCCGCGGTTGAGATGTGATCTTTACTAAGGAAGCCGCTAGTTCGCGGGAGTGCAGCATGGGCAGCCGGCAGGTGGCAGGGGGCCTGCCCGGATCTAGGATGCTGCCAAGGTTGGCCAGCACCGTGTCGTCAACCTCTATCATTCTGTTGCGGTGGCCCCGCAATTGCCAGTGGCTGTTGACGTCTTTGATGCCGGGTACGGGTCCGGCACCGTCGTGGGCTAGGCACTCGTCTGCGGTCTCCGGCGCGAACAGGTTGGCCAGCATACGAAACGATATGGAACTTGGACAACCGCGGTAGACGCATATTGAGAATGCCGTGTGGTGGTCGACGTCCTCAAACAAACTGGCTGATCGTTCATTGGTGAACTGCAACAGCAGGGCCAACCGGCTGTGACATGTATCCCTGAGCTGTCCACCCCTGGGATCGCGGAAGTGGTCGACTGGATGCACCAAGCCAATGGCACCGTTTCGCGAGATGAGCGCGAAGGACTGCACTAGGAAAAACTTGTACGTGTTGGGACCAACCCCCTTCAATAGGGGATAGTTGTGTGAGTGTCGGGAGAACGCGGCGAGAGCGCTGCCCATGCGCGCATCGACGACGAATGCATCAAGTCGACTGCTGCCAAGTATGATGTTGCGCTGTTGGGCAATCCGGTCCGCGCTCAACTTGCGCAGCACAATGGCCGGTTCGTGTTGGGCTAGGACCTCCTTTTCGGTCCAGTGCAATGGGACCCACGGTGGATTCCCAATGATTAAATCAAACCCGGATCGACGTGAAATGATGTCCCCAAATACCAACGGCCAGTGGAGGAAGCGCTGTTCTGCTACGGTTTCCGTGACAACCCTTAGCCGTCCCGACATGAACTCCGCGAGGTCATCAACCTCCAGTGTATGTTCAGGCTCATCCAATAGGGTCCGAATCGCACTTGTATCTACGTCCTCTAATTCGGTCTCCAGTATCCACGACAAAGTGCCCTCAGTTGCCGTAGGCTTCCCCGTGAGGATCAGCGATATCTCCAGCAGAAACTGGTGCCTCGACGGCAGCAGGCCATAGGTACTGATGGGCCAGAACCAGAGGCTGCACCAGTAGTCCAGGGCCAGTTTCAGCCTGCTGTAATCGTCTGGGAGGTCCGATGGACGATGTGTCCGGTCTAGGATTGCAGTAGGTTTGGCAGGCCAGATCTCCGGCAACGTTGCCTCGTACCTGGCACGCTGGCTGTGCAGTGTATCGGCCACTGAGACCCAAAGTTCGTCAATCGCGGCTGATAGTTCCCGCAGCACGGCGAACTCATGGTCAGTGAAGGGCCGCCCATGCTCCCTGCCCCAGGTCGCTCCCTGCTTCACGGCCTCCGGAACCAAGGCCTTCAACTCCTTGCGCGTGACCGCGGCCATCTCCTTCACCGGTAGGAGGAAGTGGTAGATCTCGTCATCTGCCCGTCTGTCCCCGAACCCCAACTCCCGCAGGCTGTCGTTATCTACCTTGTAGCCGCGTCTTTGCTTGCTGATCGTCAACACGGCCCGGCGCGCGCCGATAATCGAGTTCCCCGTGTAGAGGGTATGGCTGAAGTCCGGCCGGAATCCTCCCGGCTCCATGCAGTTGAGCCACAGTGACATGGCCCCGAGCTCCTGTGCCACCGGGTTCAAGTCCACCCCGAACGCGTTCCGCGCCGTGATGTAGGCCCGGCCCCGTTGCCGCTCCCGCGGCAGATCTTCCTGTGGAATGGTCTTCCCTAATTCTCTCTGCTTCAGGCGGAGGTAGCGGTCCGCCAATTGGTTGACGGCCTCGATCAGGAACGCCGCCGAACCCATGGCCGGCTCCAGGATGCGGATGTCGAGAATGTCGTCCGCCTTGCGGTCCTTCAGCAGTTCGTTGAGGGCATGGCGCACGGTGGCCTGCGTCAGGGACTCCGGCGTATAGAACGAGGCTGTGGCCTCCCGGTCGTAGCCGGTCTGGCGGTAGACGAACGTTCCCTTGCGGTAGATGAGTGGTTCGTTGTCGTCGTAGACGATTTCGTCTTCCTCGTACTCGTCAATCTTTTCGATCGGCACAAACCAGGCCCGTTCGAGGATGTCCGGCCGGTCGTCCTGTGCCCGTTTCATCTCCACCAGGTCCTGGTCCGCAATGAACCCGGAGAACGACAGCAACGCCTCGTAGACGCTCCCCAACTGGTTCACACCGAGCTGGGCGTAGGAGATCCGGCCGCGGCCTCTTCTGCCGGTGCGCCGTCCCTTCCTGCGGTGTGTTCCGGCTCCAGACAGCGACAGTAGTTCCAGCACCCGGCGCAACACCCGGTCCGGGAACCGAACGGCATCAAGATGCGGAGTCTGTTCCGGTTCGAACAGCACCGACCCCACCGGCTCCAGTACGAAGTCGTGATGAGTCTCCGATCTTCTCAGGGCTTCCCGATCGCGCATGGGTGTTCCGTCCAGCTGCATCCGGAACAGCGTCTGCAGCGACTCGTGCAGGAACCAGCTGTCCTCGTTGTCCGGCAGCCGTACCAGTTCCGCGTCGCGCAGTGCCTCCAGGCTGTAGCCGTTCTGGTAGACCGGGGAACGCATCCCCGCGTGGCCCAGTTCCGGATGCGCTTCGGCAAAGAACAGAAACAGCAGCCGGTACAGATAGCGCAGGCACTCCCGGGTCAGATCCTCCGCAGAAGGTGTCGGCCGGTTTCTGTCGGCATATTGGCGCAACGCCTCGTTGCCCAGGAGTTCGACCGCCTCTTGCATGGCGTACTTGAGGTCGGTGGAAACCCCGACTGCGTGCAGGCGTGAGTTCTCGTCGAAACCTTCCATGCCTCGGACCTCGCCGGTCGGCACCAGGGATGTCCGGTGCAGCAGGGCCTGCATGGTCCGGAACGACTCTGCATCCGGCTGCGTAAGGATGGTCTCCAGGTCAAACCGCAGGAGCCGATCCTCGGCCCACTTGACTCGATCCAGCAGCACAATCCGGGCCAGGGACACCACCATGACCCACCGCGGAGGCCTGCTCTGGCCGAATACTCCCGCCTCAATCACCTTCTCTACGGTCGTGTTACCTTCTGGCAGGTCCAGTTCGTCTCCGTCGGACCAGGGATAAAGACCCCCATGGAATGCTCCGGCCAAGGGGTCCCCACCCCATTCGTCATCGCCGACCTGATCCCGGAACTCCACCACCCACAGCGCGTCCTGCTCCTTTGAGGTGGTCACGCGCGCCAGCAGGGGCACCGCTACTTGGTGGTTGTCCATGGTGACCGGTACTCGTTCCGGACGCCGCTCATAACCCAGGGCTTCAAGCAGGGCCTGCTGGAACTCCCCGGCCTGTCGCGGCAACACGCCCCGCTCCATGCCCGCACCGTAGGCGCGCTTGCCTTGCAGGTACAGGTTTGCCAGCCGTCTCCGGTCCGCTTGGCCGACCAGTTCCGCGTCAGTGTCCTGTTCCCACTTCCTCCTGTCCTTGGCGAACAGGTCGGACAGGTAGTGGTCCGAGAAGAAACTGTTCTCGTTGGTGATGCCGGTGTAGGTTTCAGCCATGGTGTTGCTTGTTCGTGGTGGTTTTCCGGTTGAAACCGGGATCGGCTCGGGACACGGATGCCGCTTGGAAAAGGCGGGTTGGGATCGTTCAATCCAGGTCCGGGAGCGGTTGAATCCGATCCCGACTCGACCGGGTCATTCAGGTGCGTAGTCTTCGATTTCCTGGATGATCTCCTGAAGTTCGTCCACATCCCGTCGCTTTCTGTCATAGTCTCGGTACGCCTCGTAGGCATGCTGCAACAATTCCCTGTACAGCACGCAGCGGGCACCGACGGAGGCCAAGCCGTCCTCCACTACCTGGTGACCGTTCGGGTTGTTCCATTCCCGGGGCTGGCTGCCCAGCAGGACGACAATTTCAATGGAAGGCCGCTGCTTGCCCATGCTCTCCAGAAGCTTGGCCAGACCGCTACGGTACTTGTCGATCTGGGCGGTGAGTGTCCACACGCTGACACGGATTTCCGGGCGCTTGAGTTCAATGATGACATGCTTGCCGGCCGTGCTTCGATAGCCGATGTCGATGCGGCCCCTCCGTTCTTCCTCCGTCAGATCGGCCTCAATCTCATCGAACAGTTTCCCGACTTCGGCTTCCATGTACCCGGTGGAGTCAATCCGCTCCCAATGGGGATCCAGTAACCACAAGTGGTCGAATAGGAAGTTCTGGATGTCCTTCTCGATTCTGTTCGCCTCCACCTTGGTTTGCAGGGTCCTGATTATGGACAGCCGGTGTTGAACAATCTGTCCGTACAACGCCAGCTCGAGGCTGTCCAGATCCCGAAACAGGACCAGCACGTCGTCCAGGCTCCGATCACCGACATGCTCCAAACGGGCCAGATTGTCGTGGGCCCGGTAGAACTCGAAGGCCAGGATCGCGTGCTTGATCAGCTGTTTTCGGTCGTCCAGCTCGTCGACCTGCATGCGATTGACGCGTCCGATCCAGGCTTCCGCCTTGTGTCTGTGCTCGGTGCCCAGATTCCCCATCCAGTCCCTGACCGCCGGAATTTCCAGGGCTATCTTGATCCCTTCCTGGTTGCGCCATGTGGTCCAGCGGTTCTGGACGTGCTTGAGTTCCGCTTGGAGAAAGACCTGTAGCTCCTGAAAACGCTCATCGTCCTCGACGATTTGCTGGCGGTTGCTGGTGGCCACGTCCGGTTGGTCGTCCAGGTCGAAGGAGTCGACCCGCAGTTCTCCGATCAGATAGCTGGCGTAGATGCCGCGTTCGCTGAATTGCCCCAGGACATCCTCCTGGGCCAGCTTGCCGCGGACATAGATGGCCAAGCGGTTCAAGTTGTCGCCGCCCTGCTCCTCCTTGAGATCCCGGGACTCCTTCACTGTACCGATCCAGCCGGAAACGGAGTTGTCCGCCGCGCCGAAGTGCTCGGGACGTTCCGTGACCCGAACCTCATCCGGACACAACCGTTGCACTTCGGTCTGATCACCGTAGGTCCACAGGAATTGCAGCTTGGCACAGTAATCCCGATCGGCGGTCGTGATGGCTTCGCCGTTCACGAACACCTGAAAAGCGTATTGGGGGCCGATGATGGAAAAACGCCGGGCCAGCCGTTTGCGTAGTGCCGGCACCGTGCGAATGGTGTGCCGGCGTTGCAAATCCGTCAGCACAAAGTGTGTGCCATGGGTCCTCGATACGATCTGCGGCTCGATTTCCGGCGGGAAGTAACGTCCTTGCGGATCGCACTGGATCTGCCGGCGAATCTCCTCTACTTCCATTTGGAAGGCACAGGGGGATGCACCGGCCCTGATCGTATGCACTTCCACTTGATGGGCGATGGAAAACAGAGACAATTTGCCGATCCCCTTGCGCCCCATGGGGTCGCGGCCGCGGGGCGTGGGACCCGGCATTTCGTCCCGCCGCCGGAAGCCCATTGTCAGGAAGCGGTCCGGGACTTCGTCCCGGGTCATCCCCAGGCCGTTGTCCCGGACATCGATGCGGCCGGCAGTCGCATTGATGTCGATATGCACCTCAGTGGCATCTGCATCCCAGGCGTTGGCCACCGCTTCGGACAGGACGGCGGGCACATGGCTGTAGAGATTGAGGCCCAGATGCTCCAGTACGTTGAGGCTGAGCCGCATCTCCAGGGGTGGGGGCTGCGTCATGAATGGTCCTGGAGGTGCGCCTTGATCGAACGCGCGACCGCTTGGGCCATCGCGACGGGCACGGCATTGCCAATCATGCGTCCCAGCCGTTCGAATCCGACCTCGGCATCGGGCGGCACGAAGGCGTAGTCCGGAGCGAAGCCCTGCAGGACGGCTCCCTCGCGCAGGGAAAGGGCCCGATCTTGGGACGGATGACCGAAACGACCGCTGCCGTAGCTGAAAAACTGGGTTGTCAGGGTCGGGGCCGGGCGGTCGCCTTCCATGCGGCCGTACACGGCACGGAAGGTACGGCCGGTGTGACGTTGGTGGCAGGGGGCGACCAGGTGCTCCGGCCAGTCCTCCCAGGTGCCCCCGGGCCGCGAAGCCCGAATCCGGGCCAGGTTGAGCCGGGACAGATTCTGGGCGCGATGCAGACGATCCGCGATGTCGGTCCCGCCGGCCGGTATCGGTGCCAGGTTCCCGATCGCTTCGTCCACGGTCGGGTATGCCGCGGGCGCATGGGTCGGGGCCGGCAGGGCCACCGGACCCAAAAGCGAGGCCACCAGAACCAAACGGGTGCGCTGCTGGGGCAACCCGTAGGCCGGTCCGTACAGCTTGCCGAAAGCAACCTGATAACCCGCCTCCTCCAAGCGGGCTACGAAACCGCGGAAGGGATGGCCCTGCCGGAAGGTGAGCAAATGGGGTACGTTCTCCATCGACACGACATCGGGCTTCAGGTCGGCGGCCAGTTGTGCGAAGTCCGTCAGCAGATGCCACTTCGGATCGTCGCCGCCGCGTCGGTATTTTCGGCTGTAGGGCGAGTAGGGCTGGCAGGGCGCACAACCTATCAGCACCTTGCGGGCTCCGGGCCGAAAGGGGGATGCCAGCTCCTCCAGGTCCCGACATGTGAACGGGGCGTGGTTGTTGGTCTCGAAGGCGTAGCGGCAGCGGTCGTCCAGATCGATGCCCGCCGCAATGGAGAAGCCTTCCCGGCGGAACCCGTGGGACAGCCCTCCCGCACCACAGAAGAGATCGACCACGGACACCCCTGCTTCCACCGTCATGTCGTCCTCCGCGGCGATCCGTCGGGGTTCAGGTGGCGGTAGAGGGTGCTGCGCGACACACCGGCAATGCGGGCGATTTCGTTGATGGACAGCTGTTTCTCCCGCATGAGTTCCCCAGCCTTCTGCAGGGCCTCGCCGGTGAGCTTGGCCTTGCGGCCGCCCTTGCGGCCCCTGGCCCTGGCCGCTGTCAGGCCGGCCAGGGTGCGTTCGCTGACCACATCGTTTTGGAACTCGGACAGCATCGCAAATACATGGAACTGCATCCTGCCCGTCGCCGTGTTGCAATCGATGGCCAGGTCTTCCTTGAGCGTTTCGAGACCGATGCCGCGCTGGGCCAGACTGACGACTTGGTGCACCAGGTCGTCCACCCGGTTGCCCAGGCGGTCGAGCCGCCAGGTGACGAGGGTGTCGCCCTCCCGCAGGCAGGCCATGGCTGCCTGGAACTGCGGCCGCCGGGTGCATGGCACCTTGCTGCTGCAGGCATCCCGGTAGATGTGTTCGCAACCGGCGGTCTGCAGGGCTTCAAGCTGCAGGGCATGCGTCTGTTCATGGTCGCCGACGCGGGCATAGCCGATTCTCATGGCATCCCGAGTGTATCAAAAAGAGGTATTGGACCAGCAATCGGGACGTTGATTTAGGGACTGCATTTTGCGACAGGTGCGGCCGAGGGCTCACGGCGCGAAATCCGGAGGACCCGCGCCTGTGTCAAAAAAGCGTTTGCGGGATGGGCGGATTGGGAGAATCGCCAGCCTGGCGATGCCGGTTCCCCATGCGAAGTACCCTTCCGTACCCCTCAGGGAACCGACCGGACTTGGACCAACATCAACGAGATTGAACCTGTGCCCAAACCTCGCCGTGTCGGCTTGCTTCGAACAGGTCCGGCAAGTAGTGCTACGAAAAGAGGCCGCTCTCGCTGGTGATGCCGGTGTAGGTTTCAGCCATGGTTGTGAATGTCCGGCGTTACTCTCCGGTGAGAACCGCGATCAGCCTGGGATGCGGATGCAGCCTTGCATCCGTGGCCTGGGACCGTGCATACCATTCCCAGGACTCATCCTTCCAACGCTCCACTTCAGCCTTTCTGTCACGGTGTTCGGCTTCGACCACCGCGGTGATCCCCTTCCCTCGTCGTCTCTGATACCAGTCCTTAATCAACTTCAAGTGTCGCTCGCTCAGTTCATCCAGACGAGCCTGTTCCTCAAGCTGACGGGTATCAAACCTATCCTGAAGCTCCTGTACCTGCTGCCCGAAGCGTTCCTCCGCCCGGCGGGCCGCCTGTGCCACCCGGTTCTGCAGATGCTCAACTTGGAAGTCTCCCCGGTTGACCAATGCATCCGGTCGCAGGCCGGTCAAGTTTAGAATCTCGTCGATGTCAAGACACCCCGTGAACTCCGAGTTTCGGTAGTGTACGCCGATCCACGAGTCGAGTAGCGTTGACCCCGCCTGGTTGGGGATCCGGCCGAAGAACAGGAAGATCGATTCGCCTTCGGCCAGGTGATCGTCCAACAGGAGCACCGGCACCTCGCGCCGGTTGAACAGCTGGTTCATCAAGTCCCCAAGCCACACGGCGAACGGGTGGATCTCCCACAGGAACTGGGTCTCGGGCCAGCTGTCGTCCGAGGCCAGGGCGCGTTCCATTGATTCCTTCACCTGGGCGGGATTGTCGGTTAGGCGGATCAGCCCTTCCTTGACCGCCTCCCGCGGCATCCAGCGCGGCTCGTTCGAGATCGGATCCTTCAGCGATGCAGGCACATCCATCTCGATGATCCGCTCTATTTCATGGATCTGCACCGTCATGTCCAGCCGCTCCCGGGCTTCCTTGAGGGCCGCGGTCGCGAAGTCGAAGAAGGAGGAGTAAATGGTACTGCTGCTGTCCAGGGCAGAATCAGGTGCCGGGCCGGGGGCCTCCCCAGATCCCTGTCTCAGGATCATCTCCAGGAAGTTGATCTCGTTGTCCTCGGCAGCCTGGGCGTTGGTGTCGAGGGTTTCCTCCCACTCCTGCTCCAGGGTACCCCGGTTAATTTCATCAGCGAGGAGTTCCTCCTGCTCGGTGGGGTCGTTGGTTCCCAGCAGGATGGATACGTCTCCGATGTTGACACGGGCGTTCTCCTCCTTCTCGGCCAGGAGCTGGAGGATCCGCAGGTCGTTGTGGATTCGTACTTCCCGGCAGCGGGTGAACAGGTAGACAATCTGGGGCTGGTTCTGCTGTCCGTACCGGTCGATGCGACCGTTCCGCTGTTGGAAGGTCATCAGGGACCATGGCAGATCGAAATGCACCAGGCGGTGGCACTGGAAGTGAAGGTTCAGGCCTTCGGCAGCAACATCGCTGGCCACCAGCAGCCGCACCGGTGAATCCCCCAGGCCGAACGCCTCCTTGGCATCGTTGAGTTCGTTGTCGCTCATGTCGCCGGACATGGTCTCTATCTGGTTTTCCCGCAGGCCCAGATCCTCCTGCAGGCTTTCCTTGAGCCACCGGAGCGTCGGGATGCGCTCGGTGAAGATCACCAGTCGATCGCTGCCGTCACGACCGGTCCAGCCCTGTTCGCGCAGGTACGCCAACAGCCGCTGGTAGCGGCTGAAGTTCGCCCTGTCGATGCGTTCGACGGCTGCGCGCAGGGTCTCCAGACGTTCCATGTCATGGAACGAACCGTGTGTGTTCTTGCCTTGATCGAGTTCCCTTTGATGACGGGCAATCCGGTTGTCGATGGATTCGAGGCAGGCGGCCGGACTCGAGAACAGGGCCTTCTCCAGCACGATGCGGAACAGCCGCGTGGACTTCCTCACCGATTCGTCGGCTTTGAGCCTCAGGTTTGCCAGCAACTCGAACGCCTCCTCCTCGGCAGGCGATGCCTGTGCCGTCAACCTTTGGGTGTCCCGCTCCGGGATCACGTTGGTCAGATCCCGGCTTACCTCCTCGCTGTGCCGGAACCGGCGGACAAACAGGCCCTTGATGTCTTCGGGGCCGTAGTCCTCCGGGTCCGCAATGGCCAGGGGCGAGAGCATGCGCATCAGGCTGGCGAAGCTGCGCTTACTCCCATCGTGCGGGGTTGCGGACAACAACAGCAAGGCATCGGAGCGGTTGGTCAACTGCTGGGCCAGACGCGCCCGTTGGCTCTTGCCCGTGCCGTGCCTTCGCTCGGCGACGTTCTGGGCCTCGTCGATCACGATGATGTCCCAGGTCGCGTTCTCAATCGCCGTCCCGAACCGCTTGTTGTTCTTGAGCGTATCGATGGAGATGATGACTCGGTCGAAGTAGTGGAAGGGGTTGTGACGGTCCGGGATCCGTTCCTTGACTCGTTGCAGGACATCGCTGTCGAGCCGGGTCAGGGCAATGGAGAAGCGAATCCAGAATTCCTTCTGGAACTGGGTCAGCATCGCCTTGGTGGTGACAACCAGAATCCGCTTGCCCCGGCCCCGGGCTATGAGTTCGGAGACGAGGATGCCGGCTTCGATCGTCTTGCCAAGGCCGACATCGTCGGCAATGAGGATGCGGGGCCTGGTGGCCTGTAGGGCCTTGCGTGCAGGTTCCAACTGGTACGGCATGGGGTCGATGGCGGCCCGCGTACCCACAGCTACTGCCGATTGGGACGGTGCCGCCGACCGGAGCAGGCTTTCGATGTAAAGAAGGGTCTGGTTGTAGTGTGGAGACCGGTCGGGAACCAGGGTTACGTCGGCCGGGTCCAGGATCTTGACGCTGCCCTCGCGCTCGTATTCGAGGATGAAGGACATCTCCCGGTCGCGGACGATGTCCGAGATGCCGACGGCATCGATCAGGTGGAATCGCATCCCCGTGGTCTGGGTTCGTTTCACCAGCCACTCCACGCTGCGCAGTTCAATGCGCATGCCGGGTGCCACACGCAGGGCTACATCATCTGGCATGGAAAGAAGCTCTCTGGTTCAGGTTGGGAACGGGATGGAATGGGTTGGATGCCACACAATCCTACAGTTGGCGATGGTTGTCAGCAGACCTCAAGACCATCTCGTGGCATCATCGAGAGTTGAATCCTTTCGCGATTCCCTGTGGTAAGTACTGCAGTTGTACTCAGCCCGATACCCCAGACTTGGTTGCGATCTCCCCGGCGGATGAGGTTGTCTTCATCGAACTCAAGATGTCTCATACCAATCCAATATGGTTAGATTACTTGTGTGTCCGCGGGCAAATCCGTTAGGGCCTTCCGGATCCAACGCCAGCCGCACAATTGCTTGACCCGCTCCGGATCCGCCTGCCAGGCCCTCAGGATCGGCTCCAGGGCTTCCTGCTTGGCCTCCAGGGTCGGATACACCCGGTCTCCCAGGGCCCGGCGCAGCTCCT
>MKWU01005036.1_pt1 | contig 14828 bp, 15 predicted proteins | sample 809101 | NCBI WGS metagenome assembly MKWU01 (sample SAMN05860141, study PRJNA318959) | sponge metagenome | host: Aplysina aerophoba | place: Slovenia: Piran, Adriatic Sea, Gulf of Piran | collected 2013-05-07 | reverse complement strand
CCGGCGCTGCGTCCTGACCGTGCGCGTCTACGAGGTGTTCGTCAAGAGGGACGGCCGCGATGAGTTCCGCCACGCCGGCGCGCTGGAGGCCGCCACCGACGAACTGGCGCTGGTGCTGGCCCGGGAGTCCTACCTGCGCAGGGCCGAGGGAAACAGGCTGTGGGTGGTGCGCCGGGACCATGTGGTCGCGGCCGCCGGAGACTTCCTGGAGCCCAACGCCGACAAGCCTCACCGCCACCATGACGGCGCTGCGGTGGCCGCCCGTCGCATGGCCGCCAGGCAGGCGGGGGATTGAGTGCTCGGAGCGAGCTGGCAGCGTTTTGCACGCTATGCGTGCTTTCTGCTGCCAGTTCGCGGCGGGAGTGCGGGCGTGAGTGAACCGAGCGGAGTGCGGGAGTACTTGCTGGCCTTCGCCGACGACGAGCACCTGATGGGACAGCAGCACACCGAGTGGATCGGCGTCGCCCCGTTCCTGGAGGAGGACCTGGCCTTCTCCAGCATCGGCCAGGACGAGCTCGGCCACGCCGCCCTGCTCTACGAGCTGGTGCTCGACCTCGAGGGCATCGAGGCCACCGACACGGCCCTCGACACCCTCGCCTTCGGCCGCCCGAGCGGCGACTACCGGTGCTGCCATCTGGCGGAGCACACGACCCGGGACTGGGCCGAGGCCCTGGTGCGCCATTGGATCTACGACACCTTCGAGGAGATGCGCTGGCAGCTGGTGGCGGGGTCCTCCCTGCCGGCGCTGGCCGCGGTCGCCCGCAAGGCCCTCGGTGAGGAGGCGTACCACCGTCGCCACGCCGACGCCCTGCTCGACACGCTCCTGGCCTCGCCCGAGGCCCGCGAGCGGATCCTGGGTGCATTCGACGCGGTCGGCCCGCTCGTGGAGGGACTGTGCGAGCCCGTCGAGGGCGAGGCCGAGGCCATCAGCGAGGGCGTGGCCGCCGCGCCGACGGACAGACTGCTCGAACCGCTCTGGCAGGCCGTCGAGGCGCGCTTCGGCCGCTCGGACTCCATGGGCTCCCCGGCGGCGCACAACCAGCACCGGCGCACGGCCCGATCGGCGGACTTCGACGCGCTGCTGGCGCGCATGCGGGAGGTCTTGGACTACGACCCCGAGGCTGTCTGGTGAGTGCGGGCCTCCGGAGCCCGCCCTCGCCGCCGACTCCGCTGCCGGCGCGCCCATGGGGAGGGTCCGGGACTGCGGCCGCGAGGCTGTTGGCTGAACGGCCGGTCGATGCTCGGCGCTCGGCGCAGACGCGGTCGCCGGCCAGCGGTGGGGCTGGCCTGTGATTGGGCGGGTGCCGGTGGTCTTCGTTCGGGTCGTGCTGGCGTGTCGTGGGGCTGGCCGGTGAGTAGGGGGGTGCCGGTGGTCTTTGTTCGGGTCGTGCTGGCGTGTCGTGGGGCTGGCCTGTGATTGGGCGGGTGCCGGTGGTCTTCGTTCGGGTCGTGCTGGCGTGTCGTGGGGCTGGCCGGTGAGTAGGGGGGGCCGGTGGTCTTCGTTCGGGTCGTGCTGGCGTGTCGTGGGGCTGTCCTGTGAGTAGGGGGGTGCCGGATCCCGTTCCGGCGGCGGACCTCCGGGGGCGTGGCATCGCTGCCGCGGTGCGCCAGCGGTCCGAGCAGCCCGACATCTCGGCACGGTCGGTGCTGGTGACCGTGCTCGGCGACTCCGTGCTGCCGGTCACCAGGACGCTGTGGCTCTCCAGCCTGTTCGAGCTGGCCACTCCGTTCGGCTTCAGCGAGCGCCTGGTGCGCACTTCGATGTTCCGGCTGGTGTCCGAGGGCTGGGTGTCCAACGAGCGGGTCGGTCGCCGCAGCCGCTACTCGCTGACCCCGCTGGCCGTGCGGGAGTCCACCGACGCCGACCGCAGGATCTACGCCGACGACAGGTCCGGCTGGGACGGCTCGTGGACCTTCGCCGTGCTCGACACCGCTTCGATGCCGGCGCCGGAGCGCCACAGGATCGCCCGGCACCTGCGCTGGCACGGGTTCGTGGCCCTGGGCCGGGGACTGCTGGCCTCGCCGTCGGTGACGGTGCCGAGCCTCCGCGAACTCCTGCACCTCGTGGAGCCGGCCGAGTCGGTGCCGATCGGGCGGGCCGAGCTCGACGATCTGGACGGTCTCGTGGAAGCCGGCTTCTTCGCGGACGCGTTCCGCACCGACGCCACCGAGACTGCGTACCGGGAGTTCCTGGTCCGATACGAGCCCTGGCAGAGTCACGACCTGGGCACGGCGGCACCGCTCGACGCCTACGCGATGCGCACGATGATGGTGCACGAGTTCCGCCGGATCCGCCTGCGAGCCGCGGACATGCCCCAAGAGCTGCTGCCCCCGGACTGGGTCGGCAAGGCTGCCTTCAACCTCGCGGCCGACCTCTACCGGCGGCTCAGCCCGCCCGCGGCCCGGGCTCTCGGCGAGATCCTGGAGGTCGACTACCCGGCTACGATGCCCCGCCGCTTCGGGGAGTGACCGGCTGGCTGGCCTGGTCGTCATGAGTGCCGGATTCCGGCGAGGTTCGCATCTGGGTGGTGTCCGGTCCGGCTGGCCGGCCTGGTCGTCATGAGTGCCGGATTCCGGCGAGGTTCGCATCTGGGTGGTGTCCGGTCCGGCCGGCCGGCCTGCCTTCTCGTCACCGGGCTCACTACCCTCGGTTGATGCTCGGACGCTCCCGGATCTGACGCCGCGATGGGCGAGCAGAGCATCTGGCGGGTGCTGCGCGGCCTGGTCATGCCGGTCTATGTGCCGTCGGTGGCCGGAACTCTGGGCATCGGGCTGCTGCTGGCGACGGCCTGGCTCGTGGTGATCGTCGGCGAGACCGGCGGAGTGCCTGAGCCGGAGCCGTGATCCGGGGAGAGCGGGACGGCCTGGCTCGTGGTGATCGTCGGCGAGACCGGCAAAGCGCCCCAACCTGAGCCGTGATCCGGGGAGAGCGGGACGGCTAGGGCTTGCGCTCGACCAACTCGCCCTCGACCAACTCGCCCTCGACTCGCAGGTTGGGGACGATGCGGTCTAGCCAGCGGGGCAGCCACCAGTTGCGGGCGCCCAGCAGCTCCATTGTGGAGGGCACGATCAGCATTCTCACCACCGTGGCGTCTATGGCGATGGCGGTGGCCAGGCCGAGGCCGAAGAGCCGGATCACCCGGTTGTCCTCGAGCACGAAGCTGCCGAACACCACCACCATGATGGCCGCGGCCGCGGTGATGACCCGGGCGGTGGCGGCCAGGCCGTCGGCCACCGAGTTCACCGCGTCGCCGGTGCGCTCGTACTCCTCCTTCATGCGCGACAGCAGGAACACCTCGTAGTCCATCGACAGGCCGAACAGGATGGCGAACAGCATCATCGGGATGAACGGCTCGATCGGGGCGGGCTCGACCCCGAAGACGCCGCCCAGCCATCCCCACTGGAACACGGCCACGGCCACCCCGTAGGCCGCCCCGATCGACAGCATGTTCATGACCACCGCCTTCAGCGGCACCACCAGCGACCGGAACACCGCCATCAGCAGCAGGAACGAGGCGCCCAGCACGGCCGCGAAGAAGATCGGGATGCGCCCGGCCAGATAGTCGGAGATGTCGATGTCGAACGCCACCTGCCCCGCCACCAGAGCCTCGAGGCCGGTGCCGTCCAAGGCTTGCGGGATGACCTCGTCGCGCAGCCGGTGCACGAGGTCCTCGGTGGCCGCGTCCTGCGGGCCGGTGGCGGGCTGCACGCGAATGAGGAAGGCGTCCACGGTGAGGTTCGCGATCGGCGGGGAGGCGAGGGCCACGCCCTCGGTCTCACCAAGGGCCGTCGACAGGCTCCTGAGCGCCTCGATGTCGTCGGGGCCCGGCGACGCTTCCACGGCCACTATCAGCAGGCCGTTGGCGCCCGGTCCGAAGCCCTCGGAGATCAGGTCGTAGGCCTTGCGGGTGGTGGTGTCCTGCCCGAAGTTGCCCTCGTCGGAGAAACCGAGGCGCAGGCTCAGCACCGGCGCGGCCAGCACCAGCAGCACCACTGTGCCCCCGATGGCGAACAGCCAGGGCCGGGACTGGACCACCCGGCTGAGCCGGTACCAGCCGGTCTCCCGCAGCGGCTTGGCGTCGCGGCGCCGCACCTCTCGTCGCAGCGGGTTGGCCGGGAATCTGAACGCCCCGGCCGCCAGCACGATGACAGCGGCGAGAAAACCCACCAGCAGCGCCCTGAGTCCGGTGCCGAATCCGAGCAGTCCGACGCCTATCAGCGCGGAAGCCGTCACACCCCGGAGCAGGGTCGTGGTGATCCGGTCGCCGAGAAGGCCGAGGGCGGCCGGCAGCAGCGTGACCGACCCGGCCATCACCAAGGCCACGGTGGTGGCCGCAGCCAGGCCCAGCCCGGCCACGAAGGGCAGGCCGATGAGCAGCAGGCCCAGCAGCGACACCACCACGGTGGCCCCGGCGAAGATCACGGCGCGGCCCGCCGAGTCGAGCGCGGCCGCGGCGGCGTCCTCGCCGGTCAGGCCCCGGCTGATCCACTCCCGGTAGCGGGTGATGATGAACAGGGCGTAGTCGATGCCCACGCCGATGCCGATCATGAGCCCGATGGTCGGAGCGAACTCGGGGACGGTCACGACGTTGCTCAGCATGACGATGGCGGCTGCCCCGACAGCCACACCGGCCAGGGCCGACGCGACGGTCAAACCCATGGCCACCACCGAGCCCACCGCAAGGATCAGCACGAACACCGCGAACGCGAGCCCGATGGCCTCGGACTGGGGCGGCTCGCGCTCGGACAGCCAGGCCCCGCCGACCTCCACCTGCATGCCCTCCGACGCCCGCAGCCCGCTGACCTCGATGAGGCGGTTGATCTCGGCGCCGATGTCTGAGGCCTCGTTGGCGGCGGTGTCGGCTCCGGTGTCGATGTCGGCGTAGGCGATGAGGCCGGCCTCGGGGCCCTGTGCCGCGATGCGGTGGCCTCCGTCGGGGTCGTAGGGCGACCCGACGGTGACGCCCTCGATGGCCTCGACCCTCTCGAACAGCCCGGTCACGGCCGATCGCACGCCGGGGTCGCCCACGCCCTGATCGGCCCGGAACACGATCCGGCCGCTGATCACCGCGCCGATGCGGCCGAAGTGCTCGTCGAGGATGTCGGCGCCGCGGCTGCTCTCGGCGTCGGGGGCGGCCGGCGTGCCGCCGTAGGCCGCGCCGAGGCTTGCTGCCGCCCCGGCTGCCATCACCAGGATCAGCAGCCACGCGCTCAGGACCCGCCAAGGATGCCGGTAGCACCACCGGCCGAGAGAGGAGTACAACGCCGTCTAGCGGTTCCGCGGGAAGCCGAGGTCGACGGTGCTGTCGGCGGGGTCGGGCCAGCGGGTGGTTATGGCCTTGGCCTTGGTGAAGAATCGCACTCCCTCGGGTCCGTACATGTGCATGTCGCCGAACAGCGAGCCCTTCCAGCCGCCGAAGGAGTGGTAGGCGACCGGCACCGGGATCGGGACGTTGATGCCGACCATGCCCGCGTCGGCGTCGAGCTGGAACTGGCGGGCCGCCCCGCCGTCGCGGGTGAAGATGGCGGCGCCGTTGCCCCACGGGTTGCCCGCGATCAAGTCGACCGCCTCGCGGTAGGAGTCCGAACGAACCACGCACAGCACCGGCCCGAAGATCTCGTCGCGGTAGACCGACATGTCGGCGGTGACGTGGTCCAGCAGCGACACGCCGAGGAAGAAGCCGTCGCCGTCGAAAGCGGCGTGGCGTCCGTCCACCACCACGGTTGCGCCCTCGGCCTCGCCGGCGCCGATGTAGCCGGCCACCCGGTCGCGGTGCTCTCGGGTGATCAGCGGCCCCATCTCGGCGTCGGGGTCGTCGCCGGGCCCGATGCGCAGTTTGTCCATCCGCACCTTGATGGCGTCCACGAGCGGGTCGGCCGAGTCGCCGACGGCGACCACCACCGACACCGCCATGCACCGCTCGCCGGCCGAGCCGTAGGCCGCGGACACGGCCGAGTCGGCGGCGAGGTCGATGTCGGCGTCGGGCAGCACCACCATGTGGTTCTTGGCCCCGCCGAGGGCCTGCACGCGCTTGCCGCTCGCGGTGGCCGCCTCGTGCACGTAGCGGGCGATGGGGGTGGAGCCCACGAAACTGACCGCGGCGATGTCCGGGTGGGTCAGCAGCCGGTCCACCGCCACCTTGTCGCCGTTGACGACGTTGAGCACACCGGGCGGGAACCCCGCCTCGAAGAACAGTTCGGCCACGAATCGAGGCGCCGACGGGTCGCGCTCGGACGGCTTGAGCACGAAGGTGTTGCCGCAGGCCACCGCGTTGGGGATCATCCACAGCGGCACCATGGCAGGGAAGTTGAACGGCGTGATGCCGGCCACCACCCCCAACGGCTGGCGCACCGTGTGCACGTCCACTCCCGTGGCCGCCTGGGAGTTGAAGCTGCCCTTGAGCAGGTCGGCGATCCCGCAGGCGTACTCGATGTTCTCCAGGCCCCGGGCGACCTCGCCCAGCGCGTCGGCGTGGACCTTGCCGTGCTCGGCCGTCAATCGCTCGGCGATCTCGGCGGCGTTGGCCTCCACCAGGTTGCGGAAGGAGTGCATCAGCTTCGTGCGGGCTGCCAGCGACGTGTGACGCCACTCCTCGAAAGCGGCCCGCGACGAGGCGACCGCGGCGTCGACCTCCTCGACGCCGGCCAGCCCGACCTCGGCGGCCTGCTCGCCGGTAGCGGGGTTGTACACCGGATGGGCCCGGCCCGATCGGCATTCCAGGGTCGTTCCGTTCACGTAGTGATTGATCGTCTCCACTTGGCTTCTCCTGATTCCGGGGATGGGGTGGCGAGTGCGGTCACTGCAGGTACTGGGACAGGCCTCGCCTGAGGTAGACGCCGTCTCCGGCCCGGCCCAGGTACTGGCCGCCGTCGATGATCTTGCTGCCCCGCGAGTACACGGTGTCGACGTGGCCGGTCACGGCGATCCCCTCGTAGGCGGAGTGGTCCATGTTCATGTGGTGGTTGTCGACGCTGATGGTCCACTGCTTGTCGGGGTCGTAGATGACGATGTCGGCGTCGGAGCCGGGGGCGATGGCCCCCTTGCGGGGGTAGAGGCCCATCATGCGGGCCGGGGTGGTGGCGCACAGCTCGACCCAGCGGGGCAGGCTTATCTCGCCGGTCACCACGCCCTGGTAGATCATGTCCATGCGGTGCTCGACGCCGCCGATGCCGTTGGGGATGGCCCGGAAGTCGCCGACGCCCAGCTCCTTCTGCTCCTTCATGCAGAACGGGCAGTGGTCGGTGGACACCACGGCCAGGTCGTTGGTGCGCAGGCCCTTCCACAGATCGTCCTGGTGGCCCTCCGCCCGGGACCGGATCGGTGTGGAGCACACGTAGGCGGCCCCCTCGAAGCCGGGCCGGTCCAGGTGCTCCTCCAAGCTGAAGTGCAGGTACTGCGGGCATGTCTCGGCGAACACGTTCATGCCGGAGTCGCGCGCGATGGCCACCTGCTCGAGGGCCTCGGAGGCGGAGAGGTGCACGATGTACAGCGGGGCTGCCCCCACCCTGGCCAGCTGGATGGCCCGGTGGGTGGCCTCCGACTCCAACTCCTTGCGGCGCACGTACCCGTGGGTGACCGGGCTGGTCTCTCCCCGCTCGAAGGCCTGCTCGGCGAGCACGTCGATGGCCAGGCCGTTCTCGGCGTGCATCATGATGAGCCCGCCGTTGCCCGCGGCCTGCTGCATGGCTCGCAGGATCTGGGCGTCGTCGGCGTACAGCACGCCCGGATAGGCCATGAACAGCTTGAAGCTGGTGATCCCCTCGTTCACCAGCAGGTCCATCTCCTTGAGCGAGTCGTTGTGCACGTCGCCGATGATCATGTGCAGGCCCCAGTCGATGGCACAGTTGCCCTCGGCGGAGGCCATGCGGGCGTCGAGCGCCTCCCGGACGTTGTCGCCGTAATACTGGGTGGCGAAGTCGACGATGGTGGTGGTGCCGCCCCAGGCCGCGGCCCTCGTTCCCGTCTCGAAGGTGTCCGACGAGAACGTTCCGCCGAACGGGATCTCCATGTGGGTGTGGACGTCCACACCGCCGGGCACCACCAGCCGCCCCGACGCGTCGACCACCTCGGCGCCCCGGGCGGCCGCGGCCGCGATGTCGCTGCCGGGCTGCAGCACCGCGGCGATCCGCTCGCCGTCGATGAGCACCTCGGCCCGATCGGCGCCGGTCGAGCTGACGACCGTTCCTCCCTTGATGAGCGTTGTCATGTGCGCCTCCTGTTCGTCGCGGTGGCGGCCTGGCGTCGGCGATCCCTAGCGGCCCGTCGCGAGACTGACTGGGGCACCCGGGAGGGCCTCCAAGCTCGGGGTTGCGCCCCCCGTACCGCCCCAGCCATCCCGACGGCGCTCCGCTAGGGCCCGGCGGGCCGGCGGCGCGCGGAGATGACGCCGGTGTCGAAGCCGGCCAGGTGCAGACCGCCGGCGAACCGGGCGTGCTCGATCTTCAGGCACCGGTCCATCACCACGCCGAGCCCGGCCGCGGCGCAGCGCTGGGCGGCCTCCGGGCTCCAGAGGCCGAGCTGCGCCCAGAACACCGGAGCGTCCACCGCGATGGCCTCATCGGCCACGGCGGGCAGATCCTCGGCGCGGCGGAACACGTCGACGATGTCGGGGGTGACGGGAAGGTCGGCGAGCGACGCGTACACCCGGCGGCCGAGGATCTCGCTGCCGGCGGCACGGGGGTTCACCGGGTACACCTCGAAGTCGGTGGACGACGACAGCAGGTAGGTGAGCACGAAGTAGCTGGCCCGGGCCGGGTTGGACGAGGCCCCCACGACCGCGACGGTCTCGGATCGGTCCAGGATGCGCCGGCGGTCGCGAGCGGTCGGCGGCGTCCACCCCTCCACGGGCGGATGCTCATGCTCAGCCATCGGCGGGGTTCGCCGTCCTTCGAGAATTGGCAGCGTGCAGCCCCCTGCAGGGGGTGTTTCGCTGCCAGTTCGCGGGCGGATGCTCAGCCATCGCTCGCCTTCGTTGCTGCGGTCAGGGCCTGGTCGAGGTCCCAGAGGATGTCGTCGACGTCCTCCAGCCCGACCGATATGCGCACCATGTCCGGCGACACGCCGCCCGCCTCCAGTTCGGCGTCGGAGAGCTGCTGGTGGGTGGTGGAGGCCGGGTGGATGACGAGCGTCTTGGCGTCGCCCACGTTGGCCAGGTGCGACACCATCTGCAGCGACTCGATGAAACGGGCGCCGGCGGCCCGCCCGCCCACCACCCCGAAAGTGAAGATGGCGCCCGGTCCCTTGGGCAGGTAGCGGCGGGCGAGGTGGTGCTGGGGATGGTCGGGCAGGCCGGCCCAGAGCACCCACGCCACCCGGTCGTCGGCGTCGAGCCATTCGGCCACCGCCCGGGCGTTGGCGACGTGGGCGTCCATGCGCAACGGCAGCGTCTCGATCCCCTGCAGCAGCAGGAAGGCGTTGAACGGCGAGAGGCAGGCGCCGGTGTCGCGCAGCTGCTCGGCCCGGACCTTCGTGCAGAAGGCGTACTCGCCGAAGTTGTCCCACCAGCGCAGCTCGTTGTAGCTCGGGATCCGCTCGACCATGTGCGGGAAGCGGCCCGAGCCCCAGTCGAAGCGGCCGGCCTCCACGATCACGCCGCCGATGGAGGTGCCGTGGCCGCCCAGGAACTTGGTGGCCGAGTGCAGGGCTATGTCGGCGCCGTAGTCCAGGGGGCGGCACAGGTACGGCGTCGCGAAGGTCGAGTCGACCGCCAGAGGCAGCCGGTGGGCCTGGGCCACGTCGGCCAGGGCGGCCAGGTCCGCGACCGCGCCGGAGGGGTTGGCGATGATCTCGGTGTACAGCAGCTTCGTGTCGGGCCGCACGGCCGCCGCGAAGGCGTCGGGATCGGTCCCGTCCACGAACGTCGTGTCGATCCCGAGGCGTCGCAGTGTCACATCCAGCAGCGTGTAGGTGCCGCCGTAGAGGCCGGCCGCGGCGACGACGTGGTCGCCGGCGGAGGCCAGAGCGGTGACGGTGAGGAACTCGGCGGCCTGACCGCTGGCGGCGGCCACCGCCCCGATGCCCCCCTCGAGGCTGGCCATGCGCTCCTCGAAGGCGGCGTTCGTCGGGTTGGAGATCCGGGTGTAGATCGTGCCGTACTTCTGGAGCGCGAAGAGGTCGGCGGCATCGGCGGTGTCCTCGAACACGAAGCTCGTCGACTGGTAGATGGGCACGGCCCTGGCCCCGGTGGTGGGATCGGGCTGGCTGCCCGCGTGCAGGGCCCGGGTGCGGAACCCCCAGTTCCGGTCTTCCATGCCACGACGATAGTCCCCTCGGGTGCCGCGGCCATGCCGACGTCGCCATCACACCCGAGGGCATGCGGTGATGGTCCCCGCGGGTGCCGCGGCCATGCCGGCCGGGGGCAGGTTCCCGGCCGCAGGCGCCGCGAGCGCCCTCGAGCGGTAGAGAAAGAAAGGGTGATTACTTACGTGTTTAGCCGTCGCTGAGGACCAGGCGCTGCGCTCCGTCGGGTACTAGGAGTCGTCGAGTTGCTCGACGAGGCGGCCGAGGCGTTCGGCGATTATGGCGGTGTTGTTGCAGATGGCGAGCAGCATCGCGAAGTGAGGGTCCTCGCCAGGCAACGCCTCGAATAGTCCCAGCGGGACCACGATGCGATCGTCACGGCGGAACCCAGGGGGCCAGAGGTCCTCGAGATCGGGAGGTTCCTGGTCGCTCACGGGATCTCACCACCCGACGGGGCGTCCCCCTCCGCTGCTGCCAGCGCCTTGCCGGCCCTGTCCCACGTCTCGTCGTCGATGAGGGGCTCGTCAAGTGGCAGACCGGCGAACGGCTCAGGATCAGGAGCCATGGCCGTTGAGACTCTCACGGATCAGCTTCTCCAAGTCGTCGAAGCGCTGCATGATGCAGGTGACTCGTTCGCTGTGGGCTTGCTGGAACGCGAGAATGCTGGTGATGCTTGTCTGCATCGCGTCTTGCTTGCCTTCGACGCGCTCCAGGCGCTGATCAATGGAACTGACTCGACGCTCAACGCTGCCGAGCCGGTCCTCGACGCTGCGCACGGCTTCTGCCATCAGGCTACCTTCTGATTCTGTCCATACGGCCAGCCTAGCATCGTGCAACCCGAGGGCGGGTTAGCCATCATGCGCCGACCAGTTCCCGCCACGGGAGCCGCCGGCCGTTCATGGCTTGGGCGGCGTCTCGCATCCGGTCGGTGACGTGTCGGCTGCGCTGGTTGTAGCGGAAGGCGTGCTCGTCGACGTAGCGGTGCAGGTGCTCGTCCGACCACCAGTGGTACGTGCCGATGTAGGTGCGCTTCAACCCGCTCCAGAAGTTCTCGATCCCGTTGGTGGACACGGGACCGCGGACGTACTCGCCGACGGAGTGCATGACCTTGGCGTGCAGGTAGCCCATCTCCTTGAGCGGGTCATAGCTCCGGTCGCCGTCGGTGAACACCGTCGATCCCGGCTGGGTCGTGTCCGAGACGATGCCGGTCAACGTGGCGCTGGAGGTGTCCGTCGCCGGCTCAGCGGCCACCTTGCCGCTGGCGCGGTCCTTAACCCCCACGACTGGGGTTTTGCCCACCGGGCCGCGGCCACCGATGCGCTCGCGGCGCCAAAGAAAGGTATGGTTGCGCCGGTCCGCGGTCTCGCCACGAATGCAGCCCGGGCGCATCGGGCGGGCCGGACCGGCAGGAGGTGCGGTGACGACCGGATTGGACGAGACCCTGACACGCCGAGCGCTCGACTTGGTGCTGCGCGAGACGACGGAGATGGCCGGCTCGGTGCTGCCCGTGCCCCTGGAGTACTACCGCGACCCGGCGAACCTCGAGTCGGAGTTGGCGCTGCTGCGCTCGACCCCGCTGGCCATAGTGCCCAGCGCGCAGATCGCCGAGCCCGACGACTTCGCGGTGCGCTCGGTGCTCGGTGCGTCGCTGCTGGCGACCCGGGACCGGTCCGGGGCGGCCCGTGTGCTGTTGAACTACTGCCGCCACCGCGGCGCCCGGCCCGCCGAGGGGTGCGGCAACGCCAGCGTGTTCACCTGCCCCTACCACGGCTGGGTGTACGACCCGGCGGGCCGGCTGGTCGCCATTCCCGGCGCGGAGGGCTTCGACGGCGTCGACCGCGCCGAGCACGGGCTGGTGGAGCTGCCGTCCGAGGAGCGCCACGGCTTCGTGTGGGCCTGTCTCACCGCCGGCGCGGAGATCGACGTGGCGGCGCATCTCGGCCCGTTCGACGACGAGCTCGCACAGTGGAGCTACGGCGACTACGGCTATCTGACGGCACAGGAGTTCGAGTCCGGCGTCAACTGGAAGGGCGCGCTGGAGGCCTTCGCGGAGGGATACCACTTCCCGTACGTGCACGGCAACAGCACGATCGGGATGAACACGGTCGCCAACACCATGGTCTTCGACGCCTTCGGCCGCCATTTCCGCCTCGGGCTGCCCTTCAACGCCATCACCGCGCTGCGCGACGACCCCAGCGGCTCGTGGGATCCGCGCGACAACATGGGCATCATCTACTGGGTGTACCCGGCCCTGATGCTCGCCAACAGCCCCTTCGGCGTGGAGGTCCTCGACATCCTCCCCGCGGGCGCGCCCACACGGTGCGTCGTGCGCCACGGCTTCATGTACCGCACCGCCGCCAACAGCGACGAGGACCGGCTCCGCTACCAGTCGGTGTACGAGCGGGTCCACTCCGCCGTGCGTGACGAGGACTTCGCGATGCTGCCCTCCTGCGGCGACGGCGTGCGCAACGGCCAGCACGAGGCCATGGTCCTGGGGCGCAACGAGATAGCCGTGCAGCACATGGTCCGCGTCCTCGCCGAGGAGCTGGCCTACGACCTCGCCCAGTCCTGACCCGCCGGACCTCCGAGGTCGCCGTCAGGAACCCCCAGCCGGCCAGCGCCTGCCGGCCTTCGGCCACGACTCCGCGTCGATGGGGGGCTCGTCGGGCTGCAGGCCGGCGAACGGCTCGGGATCAGGCATCGTCGGGCTAGAGACCGCCGGCCGTGAGACGCGCCTCGATGTCGTCGAGACGCGTCCCTATCACTTCGGACAGGTGCCATACGAGTTCGACTAGTTGGCCGAGCGTGAGTTCGAGCCTCTGAAACTGGGCGTCGAACGATCCGGCATCGGCCTTGTTGTTCGGATCCTCGCGCAGTTGCCTGACAGCGGCGCCGAGCGCGTCCGCCGACTGGTCGACATGATCGTCCATCAGACCTCTCCATTTCCATCCGTACGGGCAGCTCATGAGGATGTCGGCGGGTCCTGTCCGATCTCTTCTGTGAGCGCCGTCCTGAGCACGGCGCGCTCTGCTTCTGTGACCGACATTGCAGGTTCCTCCTCAAGGTGGTGGTCACTTTCGAGGACGAACCATTGATGTCTGTCATCATCCCGTTCATCGAGGGATGGTTCACTATATCACATGATGCGACAGCCACGCCCCTCCGAGGGCGGAAGCGGGCAGGTCGGACCGGCTGCCGGCGCGTGCGGTTTGATGCTCGGAATCAGGCGGGCTGCCGGCTCAGCACGAGCGGCACCGGCCGGCGTGCCCGGCCGTCAAGACACAGCGGGCCTGGGCTCTCGGCATCCACTTCCTGCACCTGGCCCGCGGCGCGTCGGGGGGAGCGCTCGTCGGGTTGTGCAGGCTCTCGCGGAGCACCAGAGAGATGGGCACGATGCCGGTCAGCTGATAGACGCCGTTGCGCGGCCGGGCCAGATAGCCGGCGTTCGCCATCCTGGCGAGCGACGCCGAGACCGCCGACGCAGGCTCCTTCGTGACGCCGGAGACGTCCCGCGGCGCGGCTGCGCCGCCCAGACTCGCCACCGCGGCCAGATGCGTCCTCTCGGAGTCCGACAGGTCGCGCCAGGCCGGGATGCTGACACGCTCCTCGACGATGCGGTCGGCCACAGCCGCGGCCTGCTGCACCGCTTCGACGCCTATCGCCTCTTCGGGAGCGCCCGCCAGATTCCATGCCCTGTCCCCTACGACCTGCATCTTGTAGGGGCTGCCGGCGGCCGCTTCGGCTGCCATCACGAGCGCGTCGGCGGTGATGTGGCCGCCGGCTCCGGCGATTGTGCCCACCAGCCCGTCGACGACGTCCTCGGTGCTGAGGGGTTTGAGGTCGTATGTCTCGCATCGATGGAAGAAGGTCATCTTCCTGTCCAGCATCAGGGTGTTCTTCATCTCCGAGAGCCCGGCGCCGACGCACGCCAGCGGCAACTGCTCTCGCTTGGTGATGTGCTGGAGGTCGCTGGCCAGGCGGCGTCCCTCAGTCCTGTCCACGGCGTGCAGCTCGTCGACTGTCAGCAGCAGCGAGGTGCCGTGCCTCTCAGCGGCCATCGCCACCAGAGTGAGCCTCTCTCGCAGATCCTGTGCGTGCCGCTCGCGCGGGTGCCGGGTCGTGGTCAGTTTGCCTGCGAGAACGCCGAGCCGGAGAGCGACGCTGCGCTGCACCGACTTCTCGTCGCCGGGTCCGACCCCCAGCGTCTCGTAGGTCTGGTCGGCGCGATCCACGGCCGACACGATGCGGTCCAGCAGGCCCGGGGTGCTGGCATCCACAGCCAGGACCACCCATCCCTCGGCCGCTGCCTGGTCCTGCATCTCGTTGAGCAGCGCCGTCTTGCCCGATCCGCGAACCCCCATCAGAACGCTGGTGTAGCGGGCGTCCCGAGGGCCCGTCGCCAGACCGGAACCGAGTTCGGCCATCTCGTGTCGGCGTCCGACGAGGACCGGGGGGCTGGCACCGAAGTCGGGCGAGAACGGGCTTGTGGATGGCCGGCCCCAGAACGCGGTGTCGTTGCCCACAACGTCAGCCTACGCGCACGAATCCATGACACAAAGCACGAACTCCTGACACAAGGGGAGTGGTT
>MKWU01005035.1_pt1 | contig 14831 bp, 14 predicted proteins | sample 809101 | NCBI WGS metagenome assembly MKWU01 (sample SAMN05860141, study PRJNA318959) | sponge metagenome | host: Aplysina aerophoba | place: Slovenia: Piran, Adriatic Sea, Gulf of Piran | collected 2013-05-07 | reverse complement strand
GTGGCGTCGACGGTGGTGATGACGGCGTAGCGGGCACCGGTCAGCGCGCGGGCGGCCTCGGCGGTCTCGCGCAGCACGGTGTCGAGGTCAAGGCTCGCGCTGATGCGCAGGATGGCCGCGGTGAGCGCGGAGATCCGTTCGTGCAGGGCGTCGATCTCCCGGTCTCCGGCCTTGCTCATACGGGTGTTCCTCTGCGCATCCGACCCGATCTGCCCTTCGATTGGCCCGTGCCGGCGTGCCCGAGAGCGCGGCCCGGGACGGTTGCGACCCGGCCGTGCCGGCGATTCGGCCGCAGGATGGCCAACTCTCTGCGATCTTTTACACGAACGCTACCGTCATGATCAGTTGATTACGCACAGTTTATTGCAGTTCTTCCGGGATGCGGCCAGTGGCGGCATTGCGTCGACGGCGACGGCCGCCGCGCGTGCCTGACCGCGGTCCAGACATGGCCCGGGCCTGCCGGTGCGCGATTCGCGGCGCGGCCTCTCGGGGCGCTGCCGCGGCCGGCCCTGTTCCGTGGCGAAGCCGCAAGTGTTGACCTTCCGGTGCGTTCCCTCGGGGCCGGCGGTCGCGTCGATGCCGCAGCGCGCGCGGTGCCGGGCGCTTCTCCCAGGAGCCCGATGAGACCGGGGCCGGCGCTGACGGGCGGGGTCGCGGCGCCGGGCGCGGAGATGGGCCCCCTCCGGGTCATGGCTTGCCGCGCCGGACTCCCGGCGCCGCCTGACGGCCCCTGCTCCGCGAATCCGGCACGGGACGCGCTTCGCAGACCGACGGCCGGACCTCAAGAGTTATGTAAAAGATAGTAAAAGGACCTATAGGGATACGCACATGTTATTGACGGTCGGGTAAAAGGAGTGGTGTGCTTTCGGTGAATGTCACGTACGCGAACGGTACGCCATAGCTTGCGGCCGGCGGTCGTCGGCAGCGGTTTCCGCTCGTTCGGCCCGCTCGAGGAGGACCATGGGGAAAGGCGCCGTTCTTCGGCAATCGGGTTCGCGGTCTGCGCTGGCAGGCCTGCGCCATCGGGGGGGCACTGCATGAACCCGGACGACGCCTTCGAGCGCGTCCTCTCGTCGTTTTACGAGGCCGCCCTCGACGACGCCCGCTGGCCTGCCGCCACGGCGCTGATGGAGGAGGCCGTCGGCGCCAGCGGGAATGCCCTGATCGTCGGCGAAGGGCTCGGAGACGACGCGCGCCTGCTCTTCGCCCGGTTTTTCCGGCACGGCGAGGGCGTCGAGGAGTTGGGGCGCAGGTATTTCGACATCTACTACCCGCACGACGAGGCGGTGCCCCGCATCAGGAGGCTTCCGCACAGCCAGCTGGTCCGCTCCGCCGACCTCTATACCGAAGACGAGCGGAAGACGTCGCCCACATACAACGAGAGTTTGCCCTTCTCCGGCAGCGAGAAAGGCATGTTCGTGCGCTTCGACGGGTCGGACGGCCAGCGCATCATCTGGAACCTCGGCAACCCCGTCGGCGGCGATTGGCAGTCCGACCGGCTCCGGCTGCTGGAGCGTGTGCTGCCGCATGTCCACCGGGTCGTCCTGATCCGCCAGGCGCTGGCGGCAGCCGATGCGCTCGGCTCCGGACTGGCGGGCCTGCTGGACAACGACCGCATCGGCGTGGTGCAGCTCGACCGCGGCGGGCGGGTGCTGGAGGCCAATGGGCCGGCGCTGGAGATCCTGCGCCGCGGCGACGGGCTGTTCGACCGCGGCGGCGCCCTGGACGCCGTGCTGCCGGCGGACCGCAGCCGCCTGCGCAGGCTGGTGGGGCGTGCGCTGCCGGCGGTTTGGGGCGAGCCTCCCGGCGGCGGCTCGATGACGGTCCAATGCCCTTCGGGCCGGTCGCGGCTGGGGCTGCACGTCAGCCCGGTGGGCGATGCTGAGGCGGATTTCGGGGGGCGCCGGGTGGCGGCGCTGGTTCTGCTGGTCGACCCGGCGCGCCGCCCGCGCATCGACGCACATCGGGTGGCGAAGACGCTCGGACTGACGCCGTCCGAGGGCCGGATGGCGGCGCTGCTGGCGGAGGGCCGGAGGGTGAGCGAGATCGCCGCGGCCACGGGCTGGTCGGTGAACTATGTGCGCTGGCTGGTCCAGCAGGTCTACCGGAAGCAGGGCGTGTCCGGGCAGGTCGCGCTGGTGCGCCAGGTCCTGACGGTGGACGCCCTGCCGAAGCGCTGACGGGCCGCCGGCGCCCGGCGCATCGTCCCCTCCCAGCGCCTTCATGCCTCTTTCGCGAGTCTCCGATACCTTCAAAAGTGCAGGAATTACAAGGCTAGGGACCGTCTTACGATCTCTCTCACGACAAACTTCCGCCGTCCGGAAATTGGCCGGCGTTGGCCTTCAGATGCGGATTTGTCGGAGTGGGCCGATGGTGTCGATACTTGTCGAGAATTCCGTTCTCGCAGACGGTTCTTGCTGTGTAGTTGAGAGCCGGGAGCCGGGCGGCGCTCTCCGGCACCGTGGCATTCACTCCCGGACCATCCGGGCTATAGTGGCCGGGCATTTGATCCTTCCCCTCTCCGCCAACGTCCGGGACCGCGCCGCCCCGAAATGGCGCTGGCGCCCGCCCCAGCGCAACTCCCGGAGCCCGAGCACCATGGCGGGCCTCGCATTCATCCATCACGACGGCGGCCACGCCGCTCCCGGTTTCGCCCCGCGCACACCCCCGGTGCCTACTGCGCCTTCCCTGCCTCCATTCCCCAGACCCTGTTCCGAATGTCCACAATGAAGACCAGCGACGCGACAACCAAAACCCCAAACAGGAACCGCGGAACCCGGCCGACTGTTGATCGGCGCGCACGTTGGACGCCGATATGGAGTGGGCCCCTGGGGTCGGACAGCTTCATGCGGCGGTTTTGACCGGGGTGCGGGACTGCTCCTCCTCGAAGCGGATTGGGCTGAGATATCCGAGTGCTGAGTGCAGGCGCCTGTCGTTGTAGCCGTCGATGAAGCGCCGCAGCGTCTCGGTCGTGCAGCCGAACTTCGCCGCGATCGAACACATCGCCGCCCATTGCGAGCCATGCTCGCCCTGGTGCTCGAAAACCAGCCGGACAGCCCGTTCGCGAACCTCCGCCGGATAACGTGTCGAATGTCTTCCCATAACGGCTCCTCTTTCTCACAAGATGGAGCCTCCGGGAAAGCCAGGGCGGTTCAAATAGAAGCCCTCACCTTAGCTACCTGTCCGATTTTCCGGGGCCACCTCAGTCGGCATGAAGGATCGCAAGCACGAAGCCGTGCGGCACAGCGTCGGCGAATACGTCCGGAATCAGGCGCACACGAACGGCGTGGAGAGCTTCTGGGCCACCCTGAAGCGGGGTTACCACGGGACTTTCCACCACATCAGCCCGAAGCACTTGCACCGCTTTGTCGACGAGTTCGCGACCCGGCACAACATGCGGGAACGCGACACGCCGGTGCGGCTCGCTCCAGAACCGATCAGGACTACGACGCGATCTCGACGGGGTTGTCGAAGCTCTCGACCTCGTGGAAGTCGTAGCCGCCGGGCGCGTAGATTTCGATGACGCGGGTCGGGCCGTGGCCGCCCGCGCTTCCGGCGGTGTGCACCACCCCCGCCGGGATATAGCCGACATCGTCCTTGCGCAGAAGATGGCGCTCGCCCTCGACGACGACCTCGAGCACCCCCTCCAGGACGATGTAGACGTTGTCGGCGTTCTCGTGGAAATGGACCTCGCCGGGGCCGCTGTCGTCGTTGATGACGTTGATGTGGACGTCGACCTTCCGGCAGCCCATCTCGGGGTTGATCAGCTTGATGCCGGTGCCCCGCCCCAGCTTCATGTTTCGGGTCGGCGCGCCGTGAATGTTGGTGAAGAAGGGTCTGGCTTCGGCCATGGTCTCTGTCCCCGAGGTTCCAACCACAAGCGAGAGCGGAAAGGCGCGTTTACGGGCCGACAGCCGCAGTTTCCCGCGCCGATCACCGTATCACCGCCCCTGCCGGTGGACAAGAATCCGCCCGGTACCGGCATCACCGGGCTATCTTGGGTTACCGATCTGCAGGCCGAAACGGCGCGCCGCGATCGCGACCACGATCACCAGGATCGAGGTGAACACGCCGACCACCGCCGCCGGCTCCACATCGCCGTTATTGGCGTATTCCAGCATCAGCACCGAGAGCGGCAAGGAGGAGGGCTGGGCAAGCAGCAGCACCGTGCTGACGTCGCGGATTCCGGCGATGGTCACGAGCACGAAGATGCTGATCAGCATGGGCTTCATCAGCGGGATGTCGATCCTGAGGAAGGTGCGCCACCAGCCGGCCCCGCACACCCGTGAGGCGTGCTCCAGCTCCGGCGCGATCTGCACCACGGAGGTCTTCATCATGTTCACGCCGAGGGGCAGCTGGGCCACCGCGATGGCGATCACCAGCACGAAGATCGAGCCGTAGAGCGGCGTGAGGAAGGGCGTGAACAGCACCAAGGACAGCATACCCACGCCGAGCAGAATTCCGGGGACACACCAGGGAAGCCAGGCGAGAAAGTTGGTCAGCGGGCGGAACCCGATCCGGGTGCGGACCACGGCGTAGGCGATCACCGCATAGGCGAACACGCCGAGCGCGGCGGCGCCGAGTCCGAGGATCAGGGTGTTGACGATGGACGGCACGAAGCTCGGATCGTCGAGCACCGTCGACCAGTGCTCGGTGGTGAAGGGCTCCGGGATGTGGAAGAAGCCGAACAGCGTCATCGACGTGCCCAGCAGGAGGAACGCGATCGGCACGATGACGGTGACGAACACCATGGCGAAGAACAGCCCCGCCAGGACCCAGCGCCCGCGGCCGAGCGGGATCTCGCGGAGACTCATCCCCGATCCGGTGACCGTCGCATGGCCGCGTTCGAAGGTATAGCGCTGGTAGAAGAGCGCGATCACCAGCAGGCCGCCGAGGACCAGGGTGGACATCGCCATGGCCTCGCTGAAGCGTGGCGGTTCCCAATTGATCAGCGCGTAGACGTGCGTCGAGTAGACATAGATCTTCTCCTTCACGCCGAGCAATTGTTCGACCTCGAAGGCCTCGAGGCCGCGGATGAATCCGAGGATCGCGCCGGTAACGATAGCCGGCAGGAGAAGCGGCAGCGTGATCCGCCGGAACACCTCGAACGTCCCGGAGCCGCATACCCGTCCCGCCTCCTCGAACGATGCGTCCATCTGGCGGATGGCGGGGCCGAGCAGGATGACCATCACCGGCACCGAACTCGCCGTCATATGCACCCACAGAATGCCCGCGACCGAACTCACGTCGAACACGGGGCCATCGATGAAGGGAAGCGCGGCGAGCCACCTGTTGAGCAGCCCGGTCGGCGAGTCGAGCAGCAGCATCCAGCCCAGCGTGACCGGGATGAGCGGCAGGAAGAACGCGATCCACAGCATGAACTCGATGAATTCCCGCCCCGGGATCCGCACCCGGATCAGCAGCCAGGCGAGCAGGAAACCGATCAGGGCGGCAAACGGCGCACGCGCGGCGAACAGCACCGAATAGCCGAGCGCGGAGCGCGCCTGGCCCGATTCCAGGAGAAGCGAACGCCACGCGCCGCTGTCCTCGAAGCTGCCCACGATCACCACCATGACCGGCGACAGGGAGACCGCCGCCACGGCGAGCAGCAGGAACCCGCCGAGGGCGAGCCGCATCGGGGCCGCCGGACGCGGTGCCCGCGCGGCTGCCGTGGAGTTCCGGGACGCTAGGCCGGCCACAGCCTGGCGGCCTCGGCGGCGAATCCGAGACGGATGGCCGAGCCCGGCGCGAACAGGGCGTTCTTGTCGAGGCGCAAGCCGAACTCGGCGCCGTCGACCGCGACCGTGTAGTCCATGTGATCGCCGCCATAAGAGCGCGCCGCGATGCGGCCTTCGATCCACACCGCGTCGCCGGGAGCAGACGGCTCGGGCAGGAAGATGTCCTCCGGGCGCACCGTCACCCGGACGGCGCGGCCAGAAAACTCCTTGCCGGCCCCCGGCAGGACCGCTTCGGGTCCGGCCTGGAGGTGAACGTTCCCCGCTTCGCCGACCTCACCTCGCAGCACGATCACCCGTCCGACGAAGCTCTGCACGAAGAAATTCGCGGGATTTCCGTAGATATCCTCCGGCGCGCCGATCTGCTCCACCGCGCCGTCCCGCATCACCGCGATGCGGTGCGAGAGCGCGAGTGCCTCGGTCTGGTCGTGGGTCACGTAGACAATCGTGGTGTTGAAGCGCGCCTGGACCTGCTGAAGCTGGAGCCTCATCTCCTCGCGCAGCTTGGCGTCGAGATTGCTGAAGGGCTCGTCGAGGAGCAGGATGTCGGGCTCGTAGACCATGGCGCGGGCGAGCGCGACGCGCTGTTGCTGGCCGCCGCTCAATGCCGTCGAGGGTCGGTCGACGAAGGCCCCCATGCCGACCACCTCGCAAATCTCCAGGACGCGGCGGCGGATGTCGGCGCGGTCGCGGCGGCGAACCGTCAGCGGATAGGCGACGTTATCGAACACGGTCATGTGCGGCCAGATGGCGTAGGACTGGAACACCAGGCCCACATTCCGGCTCTCGGCGGGCACATGGATGCCGCGCGCCGCGTCAGAGACCGTCGCACCGCGGAGTTCTATGGAGCCTGCGTCGGGCTCCTCGAGCCCGGCCACCATTCGCAGGGTCGTGCTCTTGCCGCAGCCCGAGTGGCCGAGCAGGGAGAAGATCTCGGCCTCTTGGACTTCGAAGCCGATGCCGTCGACGGCGACGGCGTCGCCGTAGCGTTTGACCAGGTCTCGGACGCAAAGAACGCTATCCCCGGCCCGATTTCCGGACATGTCGCGACGCGCGGACCGGACGGGACGCCCCGCGCCCGGCCCGCCTACTTGCCGAAAATCGCCGTTATCCGGCTCCTGAGCTTGGACTTGGGCCCGAAGTGATGGCCCTTGTCATAGTCGTGCACCGGGTAGGAGACGCCTTCCTTGGGGCTCGTGTATTCCGGAATGCATGCATAGGAGTCGAGATCCATCCTGAGGCTGCGCTCCAGCAGGAGACACTGGACCTTTTCCTGGGTCTTCTTGCTGATGAACCAGTTGACGAACACCCCCCTGGCATTCGGGTTGGGGCCGTTCAGCGCCGCGATGCCGCTGAAACCGCCGGTCCTGAGCCCCATGCCGTCCTTGGGAAACACACGCGCGATCGGCAGGCCCTTCTTGCGGTAGCGCTCGACCGCCGCCTGCACGAAGGCAAGGCCGATCTCGTACTGCCCGGTCGCCACCGCCTCTGGGTTTTTCGAGTAGCTGGTGCCGAGCGCCGCGTCCTGGCCGACATAGAGCTGGCGCACGAAGTCCTCGCCGAAAACCGAGTAGAGATAGGCGGCGGTCGCCTGCCCGGCGCCGGGACGTCGCGGATCGTGGGCGATGATCTTGCCCTTGTATTTGGGATCGAGGAGGTCTTTCCAGGCGGAAATGCTGCCCGCCGGAACCTTGTCGGTGTTGACGAACAAGTCTCCCATGACCCAGTCGGCGGTCTGCATGAAGCACCAGAAGTCGTCGTTATTCCGGTCGTCGTCGGTGCCGGTCTGAACGGTGTACTTGCCGTCGCGCCACTTGCTCTGATCCGTGACGTCGGGGTTGACCAGTATCGGCTTGAGGTTGGCGACGACGTTCTTCTTGCGCGTGAAGTTGAAGCAGCTCGTCGTGCCGCCGATATAGACGTCGGTGGTGATCTTGTCGGCATCGGCTTCGCGCAGGAGCGTGGCGGTGAACGGGCCGGGGCCGCCCACCAGCGGTTTCCAGTTGACCTTTATGCCGGTATCGGCCTCGAACTGCTTGACGATGAAGTTCCGCACCCAGGGGAAGGAAGGTCCGGCGACGGTGACGCTGCCCTCCTTCTTCCCCGCCGCGAGCATGTCGCTCCAGGCGTCCGCCCGGCTTTCCGTCGCCGCAAGCGCGGCGGCGCCGATGAGACCGGCCGCCGTCAGCACACCGAGATCGCCCAGTATTGTCCGGTTCTTCATTTTCCCATCCCCGATTCGAAGCTTCCCGAGCGACGAGCGTACGGCAAGCCTGGCGCTAGTCAACCGCGGGCTCCACCAGGCACTGGCCGCAACCGGTGCCGTAGGCCGCGATCGCCTCGTAGTGGACACGGCGGAAGGGCCGGTTTCCGAACAGGCCGTAGAGCACGATCCAGCTCCGGATTTCGGCGGTGGAGGACCCGGCCGCGTCGATTTCGGCATCGTCAAGCGCAAGGATATCGGCGGTCGCCCCCGCTTCGAGAAGCGCGAGAAAGCGTTCGTCGAAACCGGAATCGATAAACCCCATCCGCTCGTCGCCCGGCGAGTGGGAGAGGCCCCCGGCGGCGATGACAGCGACGCGGAGATCGTCTTCCGCCGACCCGATCGCCTCGCCCAGGAGCGCGCCGACCGCGTGACAGCGAGCAATGCCCGGCAGCGGCGGGGCGGCGCAGTTGACGTTCACCGGCACCACCGGGATGCGCCCGCCGGGGTCGAGCATGTGCAGCGGAACCATGAAGCCGTGGTCGAGGACCCAGTCCTCGGCGCGGGACCAGTCGATGCCGTGCGCGAGCCCGTGCTTCAGAATACCGGTCGCGAGCGGGACGTGGCCGGTGACAATCCGGCGGGGAATCCCGGTGCCCTCCTCCGCCGGCCCCCCGAAACTGTCCCTCAGCCCGATGCAGAAGGCGGGCATGTTGTCGAGGAAGAAGCGGTTGACGTGATCGGGCGAGATCACGACGAGCACGTCGGGCGCGGCCCGCGCGAGCGCGTCGGCAAGCGTTTCGAAACCCGCCCGAAACCGCGCCGCCTGGTCAGGCGGGGCGATCTGCGGGCTTCGCGCGATGGCGGCGATATGCGTCGTCGCGATCCCGAGGACGGCGCGCGCCATCTAGCCGAGCTCCGCGCGGTCGCGACCCAGGCGCGCCGAAAAGTCCTCGAACGCGAGCCCGTGCGCCCGGAAATACCGGTAGACGAGATTGGGCAGTCCGCCGCGATCGAGGATCGCCGCGAAGTTGGGCGCGGCCAGCGCCCGCCGCTCCCCCTCGTCGAGCGCGTAGGCGGCGAGGAACTCCGACTTGTCGGCGACCAACCGGTCGCGCGCGCCTTCCCGCGCGCCCTCGTACATCGCCCGGTTGAGCTCGTAGCGGCTCACCCGCCCGCTCTCACGAGTCGCGGCCGAGGAAGGCCAGCGCGAGCTCGTTGAACTCCTCGGCCCACTCCACCTGCACCCAGTGGCCGCAGCGCGGGAAGATGTGCATGCGCGCGTCGGCGAGAATGTTGACCATGGCGAGCCCGGAATCCAGTGACGAGAAACGGTCCTGCGCCCCCCACATGAGCAGCACCGGGCAGCGTACCTCGTGCAGCCGGTCGCTGATGTCCTCGGGCTTCGGCGGGTTGTTCGACCAGAGCTCGACCACCCGGGGCTCGGCGCTCGCCTCAAAGCGCTCCTTCACGATTTGGTCGGTGATGAAGGACGGGTCGTAGACGATGGTGGTCAGCAGGGCGCGCATCTTGTCCTCGGAGGGGCCTTCGCCGCGATAGTACTCGGCGATCAGCTTGATTCCCTCCGCCGGACGCGGCTGGAAGAACGTGCGCGTGTAGGTGGTGTTGCCGATGGCGACGAAGCGGTCGATGCGGTCCGGATGGTCGAGGGCGAACTTGAACACGCTCTGGGCGCCCATCGAGTTGCCGATGAAGTGGGCCTTGGAGATGTCGAGATCGTCCATCAGCCCCCGGATCATGTCGGCGCAGAGGCTCAACCGGCCCTTGTCGGAGACGATCATGTCGGATTTGCCGAAATTCGGCATGTCCATGAGGATCATGCGGTAACGCGCCGAGACCGCGTCCACGTTGCGGCGGAAATTGCCGCGGCCGCCGGCGCCCGGTCCGCCGCCGTGGAGGCAGATCACCGGGTAGCCCTCGCCCGCCTCCTCGATATGGATCCGGTGCCCGTCGATGCGGACGAATCTGCCGCCGTTCTCCGCCATGGTCGTCCCTCTGCGTTCTAGTCGGCGCCCGGTCCGCTGTCTTCCCGCGGGTAGCGCTCGACGGGCTCCCGTCCGAAGCCGCGCGCGATGTCCTCGTAGTACTGGCGCACCGACTGCATGGCGCCGTCGGGCCGGTAGAGGATCTCGGGCGGCGTCACCATGTTCTCGACCATCCAGGCGTCCTGGTCGTTGAACTGGTTGTGGAAGAACGGGCGGATGTAGAGCCGGTACTTGACCCGGTGCCAGAGCGCCGCGAGCCCGCTCGCATGCTTGCAGATGAACTGGAGATAGCGGTGGTGCCCCCGCCCGGTCGGCACGTACCACTCGAAATGCGCCCACGCCCGGTACGCCACGCGGAGCGTGCAGGGCAGGCGGAACTTGATGCCGCGCGCGCCCGGGCGCCACTTGTACCATTTCTGCGGCGGCCAGGCGCCGAGCCCGGGATACTCGCCGGAGAATCCGAGCTCCCTGGTCTCGCGCGTCAGCCACTTTCCGTCCTCCGAGATGCGCGGCTCCGACCATCCCCAGCCGGGCGCGCGCCGCCAGAAGGTCCAGACGCCGCGGCGGTGGAGATACTTGACGTGCCCCTCGTCGTAGCCGTTCTCGACGGCGTAGCGCCAGTCGCCGGCGCGCTCGGAAATGCGCCCGGTGATGATCGCCGTGGGCAGCAGCCACTCGTCGGGGATGTCGTCCTCGACCGGCGGCGGCTCGTCGTCCCCGGGATAGATCCAGATCAACCCGCAGCGCTCCTCGACGGGATAGGTCCGCACCCTGACGCTGCCCTTCTTCACGATCGGAGAGTCCGGCCCGTCGGTGAGCGCGGCGCGGAGCCGCCCCGTCTCGAGCTCGAAGACCCAGCCGTGATAGGGGCAGGTGCGGGTGCCCGCGAAATCGCACTGCGCGTTGTCGAGCGGAACCCCGCGATGTGGGCAGCGGTTGTCGAGGGCGTAGGCCTTGCCCCCTTCGCGGAACAGCGCGATCTCCTTGCCGAGAAGCGTGAGCCCGATGCCCCGGCGCGGTTTCAGGCTCTTGGACCACAGTATCGGATACCAGTATTCGGGAAGCCCCAGCGGATGGCTGTCATAGATGCGGAACCGCGACGCCCCCTGCTCCCGTCCGGTGATCTGTTCGGTCAGGTTGCGCGGCACGCCGGTGGGCTTCGGCATCAGCATCGCGGGCCTCGCTCCGATTCCGTGTCCAGCTCCGCCAGCGGCCGGCCGCAGGTGTCGACGGCGGCATCGATCAGCGCGCGCACCAGCGCATCGAGGCTGTCGGCGTGCACCTCACCCATCGAGAATTGCCCCGAGCGTGGCAGCGGGGCCGGCGGCGGCGGCAGGCCGAAGCGCGCCGTCGGGATCCCCCAATTGCGGATGACGTTGGCCTCCGTGGCGCCGCTGCCGTCGCTGCCGGCGACGAACGCACGGCCCGTCATGCGCTCCCATGCGCGAATCGCCGCGCCCACGATCCAGCTCTCCGGATCGGTATGGGAGGCGGGCACGGCGAGGATCATCTCCCAGCCGACATCGATCCCGTCATGGGCCGCGCGGATGGATTCGATGGCGGCGGCAAACTGCCGGCGTATTTCGGCGGGGCCGATGCGGGGCGTGCTGCGCAGATCGAGATAGATCTCGCAGATTTCGGGGATGAACGTGGGCTTCTCGGCCCAGCCCGCACGAATACAGCCGATCGAGCCCTGCGGGCGCAGGGTGCCGGACGCGTTGGCTTCGGAGTATTCGACGAACCAGGCCTCCAGGCTCTCGATCACCTTGGTTGCCGCGAGTATCGGGTTGGCGTGCGCCACCACGTGCCGGGTGCCGGCATAGCCGAGCAACCCGCGCACGGACACGCGGAACCAGCAGAGCCCGACCTCCTCCCAGGCCGGCGGGCCCGGCTTGGCGACGATGGCATGGTCGGGGCGGGTGCCCTGCTCGAGCAGGAACGCGATACCGGCGCCGTGGCCGATCCGCCGCCCGGCCCGACCGTCTCCCGCCGGGACGTTGGTCGGCATGCCACCGCCCCCGAGCGCCACGACGACATCGCCGAGGAGCGGCGCGCCGGCGCGCGCGAGACAGATCGCTGCCATGACGGCGGCGGCGGCGTGGCCCTTGGGATTGTGCGCGCCGAGCCCGGTCAGGGCCTTGCCGTCGATGCGGGCTGAGGCGATCTGGTCGTCGCGCATCGGCGCGCCGAGGAACGGCCCGTCCGCCTCGGGCGTTCCGGCGAAGGCGGTATCCAGGGGAGAGAAAAGCATCAGCTCGGCGCCACCGCCCGAACCGGGCAGTCGGCCGACGGCGTTGCAGAGATCCCCGTCGACCGCCTGACAGCGCCCCTCAAGGCCGTTTTCCGCCATGAAGCCCGCGACCGTCTCCGCGAGGCGGCGTTCGCGGCCGGAAGGGCTCGGAATGTCCACCATCCGCGCCGCGAGCCGCAGCGTCTCGCCCGGCACGAGCTTGGATGCCGCGGCCTCGGCCATGGACCGGAGGCGGTTTCCGGTCATCGCGCCGCCGCAGCGCGCGCCCCGAGACAGCTCTCCACGTGGTCGCAGATTTCCGCGGTCGTCAGCACGTCGCCGAAACTCATCAGGAAGTTGCACATGGTGTTGAGATGCTGCGCGTCGGTCTTCCCGGCATTTCCGTCGAGCACCATGATGGTCGCGTAATCGTGCTGCATCGCATCGCGGGCTGTTGATTCGCAGCAGCTCGAGGTGAGAGTGCCGCAGACGATCACGGTTTCGATGCCGCGCGCGCGGAGTTGGCCGTCCAGGTCGTCAGGCCCGTAGAAAGCGCTGTAGCGGTCCTTGTCGACGAACAGGTCGCCGGCCCGCATCTCGAGTTCGGGGTAGAGTTGCCAGCCCTCGCTCCCGGGCGCGAGCGCGGCCCGCCATGCGTCGGGAGCGCGCTCGAAATGCCGCAAATAGAGACTCCACGGCCCGCGGCGCGACTCGACATGCCCGCGTATCCAGACGACGGTGCCGGCGGACGCGCGCAACAGGCCGGCGATGCGGTTGATGTTGGGCACGATCGCCCGCGCGCCCGGCACTTCGGCGAGCCCGCCCGGCGCGACGAACGTATTCTGCATATCGACTACGACAAGCGCCGCGCGCGCGGGCTCGAAGCGGGCGAAGGGGTGCACCACGCCGCGACGTCGTTCGACGCTTTCGAGCGTTTCGCGGGGGATCGTCACGTCGTGCAAGGCTCGGGGCTCCTCGGGGCTCCTCGCGGGCGGCAAAATTCTGTCCCCGCCCCGACGGCCGGTCAAGCAGGTGACGGCACCGCAGGTCAGGAATGGGCTGCCGGGAGGCGGATGCCGACACCCTTCTCGACCGCCTTGCGGTAGACGAATTCGGCGAGCGCGACATCCTGCGACACCAGTCCCACGGTGTGGATCAGAGCCCGCTCGTCGGGATGCTCGCGGCCCGGTTTCCGTCCCGCGACCAGCTCCCAGATCTCGGCATGAAGCGTCTCGCGCGAGAGATAGCCCTTGTCCACCGTCTCCCGGAAGACCCGGCTCAGCATGTTGAGCCCGAAATCGTCGATCACGACCTTGTCCATCTTCGGCCAGCCGGCGGGATCGAGCTCGCGACGCGCGAGCGAAATGAAGGTCGAACCCGGCTTGAGCCACTCGACGCGCGAGACGATTTCGGTCGACGTCGTACCCCCGACCGCGATGTCGGCGCCGACGACCGTTTCCTCCGGCGTGGCAACCGGGATCACCGGAACGCCGAGCGCGGCCGACCACTCCTCGGCGAACGCCTCCCGGGTCTCCGGTCTGCGCGACGTGCAGCGGATCTCTTCGAACGCGTACATCGACGACAGGCACTGGAGCGCGGTCCGTCCCATCGAGCCCACCCCGACGAGCCCGAGCACCTTCGGATCGGGGTTGGTCATCCACTTGCAGGCGATGCAGGCGGCCGCGGTGCTGCGGATCGAGAAGTTCCAGTGCTCGTCGACGATCGCCAGCGGCACGCTGGTCTCGGGATCGCTGATGACGACGAGCCGCGTCGAATCGAGGGTGCCGACGGTCGAGCGTTCGCTGTCCTCGAAATAGCCGTACATGCGCACACCGGCGATCGGAATGTCCTTCAGCAGGCATGCCTTGACGTGCCAGTGGTTGTGGAGCCCCTCGTCGTCCATGTGGAAGCTCGGCGGGTCCGACCATTGCACCGAGCCCCGGGCGTGCATCCCGTACACCCGCTCGACGACCTCGAGCGCCTCGGCGGCCGAGAGCAGATCGAGCGTATCGCGGTAGGAGACGAAAAGCGGTCCTTCTGCGGACATGGCCGGCTCTCCGGGCGGTTCAGCTGTCGAGGATGGCCGTGGCCTCGATCTCCATCACCAGTTCGCGCCGGAACAGGCCGTTGACCATGACCAGGGTGGCCGCGGGGTAGGGCTGTTCGAAGAACTGCGGGCGGAGTTCCAGAATCGCCGGGATCTGCGAGCCGTCGGTGAGGAACAGGTTGATCTTGCAGATGTCGGCCATCGTGCCGCCGGCCGACTCGATCGCCGTCCTGAGATAGCCGAAGATTTCCCGGGCCTGGTCCTCGGGATCGAGGTTGCCCTCCCCCGCGGCAACGGTGGCGGTCTGTCCCGAGATGAAGACGAACGGTCCCTTCCTTACGACATGGGAGAACTGTCCGGGCGTCGGCAGCGCGGGTGTCTCGACGACTTCAAACCCCATGATCCCCTCGGCGCGGTGGTCGCGTGGAGGGCCGATACTGGGTTTCGCCCCGCACGCTGTCAAACCTGCCCCGTCAGAGGGTGCGCCAGTCGAAATTCGCCTCGAACGCCGCCGCGGCCCGGTAGACGGTCGGCTCCTCCCACCACCGCCCGGTGATCATCAGCCCGACCGGAAGGCCGTCGACCGTGCCGCAGGGCACCGACATCGAAG
>MKWU01005033.1_pt1 | contig 14855 bp, 17 predicted proteins | sample 809101 | NCBI WGS metagenome assembly MKWU01 (sample SAMN05860141, study PRJNA318959) | sponge metagenome | host: Aplysina aerophoba | place: Slovenia: Piran, Adriatic Sea, Gulf of Piran | collected 2013-05-07 | reverse complement strand
GCAGGGCGGCTCCCGTTTCGCCGTGTCCCTGGTCTGGCGCGCCAGCGGAATTGGCGTCACCGCCCGAACCAGAAAACGCGACCAAGGGAATCAGGATGAGCATTGGAACGAATGCCATGTCCTGAGTCAGCAGGACGGAAAGGCTGGATCGTCCACCCTCAGTTGAAAGGAGGTTCTTTTCGGAAAGAGTCTGCAACACCATGGCAGTTGACGAGAGCGCCAGGGTCATGCCAATTGCCAGGCCGGTGCCGATGTTGAAGCCGAGCGCATAGGCGCCTAGCGCAATGACCGCCGTGGTTACTCCCAGTTGCAGTCCACCCAGTCCGACCAGTTTGTTGCGCATCTGCCAAAGCGACTTCGGGTCGAGATCCAGACCAATCACAAAGAGCAGGAATATCACGCCAAACTCGGTGATGTGCTCGAAGTGGACCTGAGGACGATTCAGCAGCCCGTAGAGCTGGCCGACCACCACTCCGGCCAAAATGTAGCCCAGAACGGAGCCCATCCCGAGACGCTTGGAGAAGGGCACTGAAATGATCGCTGTGCCGAGATATATCGTTGCCCCTAGCAGGATATCGACCATCGATTCAGCCGAGCTCCCTGCGAATCATTGATCGCCGGGCCCTGCGGGCAAATGGCTGATTGCAAAGGGCCTGCCGTGCCAACATCTTGCAATTCCATGCAGCTGTTGCGATCATCCTCAAGCTCGAATTCCTGGTGTCCTCCAAGTTACTGCGCTTCAGGCTACTGATCGATCCAAACTCCGCAATTCTTCGTGGCTTGGGGCTAGGCAGGAAATGCACGGAAAGCCGCCGAAGGAAAGACTTTGACAGGCAGCGGAGTTGCATTGCCCCGAACCAGCCCCCTACAAACCCGTTCTATGCACCAACCGCCGATTCGAGGCAAACCCAAAAAGCGTTGGCCGCCGCTGCATGGCCCAGACGGCCTTGATGATCTGGTCAGGCTGGCGATTCAACGCATGAAAGTGCGCAATCCGCAAATGTCCGCTCGTTCAGGCCAGGCGGCATGCAGCTGATTGTGCTCCTCCTCTTCCTGCCTTTCCGGCAATGTCACCAAACAAAGCCCGTGACCCAAACGTCGTAGCTGATGTGTACAGCCATCCGATGCGGATTCGTGCTGATGTCGCCGCGTGCCTTGCCCGTCCAATGTCCGCTTGCCCGTTCGCGAAGCCCGCACCCTCTGGCAAGTGAAGAAATGGAGATGCTTGGCAGCCGCCAACAGGAACGGCCACGGGAGAAAGAAACAGGCTTCCAGTCCGCCATGCCAGCGATCCAGCGCGCAATGCATCGATCGCCGTTGACATCCATGTTTTGCGATGACCGAATTCAGCCACCGGACTGGCGATTGACAGATTCAAACCATCCCTTGCCATTGGCAGGCCTGTGCTGAAGCTTCGTTTCCCTCCATATCGGTCTTGGCAAATTCGCTGTGGCAATCCACGGCAATTCCTGGCCCCACTGGCCTGCGTGCAACTTGCAGACTGATCGCCAAACTGGAACAAAATGCTGAAGACTTTCCTGGCGACCTCTGTTTCGCGTTCGGCAAAGGCTTTAACTGGGGCATACAACACATCCGGGACCGAAGTTGTCCGCTTCCGCTGTTTCCAGATGGTAGAGTCAGTTCCTGAAACCCAAGCTCCAAGTTGACGAAACATTTGTAGTTTTCAACACAAGGTCGACCTGGCATGAACTTCTCTCCTTCGCGCCGAACGATCTCGCTAACTGCAGTCATGCAATTCAATCGGACTGTGGAAGAGCCAAGGCAATTGTCGCTTCACTGATCATCTGCAATCAAAGGTCCATTGCGTTCCCACAGTCCACGATCCAATTCCCACTGAAGAGCTGCGCTCGAACAACTGCAGGAAAAGTCCAGGACAATCGTTGCCACTCAAGCCTTGTGGCCGGCGAACTTGAAGACAATGCTTGCGAACCATGGCGCTTGGGAAAGGCCTGAATTCCGGATCCCTGCCGCCCGTTGGCGAATTGCGACAGCGGCCAGTGCGTGCAATTGTGGCCAAAGCCCGAAAGGGCAACCGCCACGCCGCGAAACCGATGAATTGAAGCCGGCTGGCCGAAGTCCCAGGGTCGATGGAATTCGGCAAGATCGCAGGGAACCACGCTTCCAGGCTGGTCGACCTGCTTGCGCATCGGTGCAATCAAGACGATTGCATTCGGTGGCTACCAAGCGCGTCGGTCGCAAGCAGCAGGCATTTGAATGAAGTTCTTTTCCGGGCGCAAGCGCCCCTTCCATCTGGGCCCGTTTCCTTTGGAAAAACTGGCAAGGGCAACAGGAGACCCCAAGGCTCCGGAAATTTCTCCGCCTCCCGTGCTGGTGGCCGACGATCACGCCGAGTCTTCAATTGCGCACGCAATTCATCGGTTCCTTGCCATGATGGATACCATCAGCGATGGAGAGGTGGCGCCGATCAAGGCGGAAATTCCCCATTGCGCAGTTGAACGCGCCCGGCACCTCAAGGCTGCCTGCTACTACTTCGACGCGTCAATGGTCGGGATCTGCCGTCTGCGGCCTCACCATTTCCTGCGCGAGCCGAGACGAAACGCGCAGATTGACGACATCCGGACGGAGCTGGAGGCCGGCCAGCCCAAAACCTATGCCGCCGGCGTGGATGCGATTTACGCGGACATCCTCGAAGCGGCCGGAAAGGATTTCGGTGGCATCGGCGATCATCAATCGGTTCTCTTGGTGGCGGTCGAACACACGCGTGAGCCTTCGGCTGGCGAACGGGGCTGCGACTGGATCAATGGCGTGCAGGCGGAAAGAGCGGCCCTTCTGACGGCCAACACGGCAGTTGTGATTGCGAGCTATCTTCGAATGCTGGGATTCCGGGCGAGGAGCCACACCGCCACATCCACGGAAGTGGATTTCAATGCGCTGGCGGTTTCGGCAGGACTTTGCGTCGCGGAGAATGGACGCGCGGTGAATCCATTTGTTGGCGATCGGCTCGGCTTTGCCGCCGTTACAACGACAATGGAACTGGAATGTGACGAGCCCTTGCGTCCGGACGCTCGACGGGCTTTCCTGCGCCGGCACGGGGCGGGCTGGATGATGGGACATGGCGCCGATCGCCGTGCTCGCACGGCGACACCGTTTTCGCGTCGGGAGTTCAGGCTTGGTCCGCACCCGTTCGAATCACTCAAACGCGTGGACGAGCCGACCACTTTCATTGACCACAAGCGTGTTCCTAGGTTTCCCAGGCGGGCGGACTTCTTTGCGCGCTCGGTGTTTGGCGACCTTGGCAAGGCTGTCCAGAACAGCGCCAAGGGCGGCCACTACGTGGTCAAGAGTCCCATTGGCGCATGCGCGCGCCGGGCGCTTGGAGCTCTTCTCCTGCTCCAGTTCGGAGAAGCGCGGTGTCCGGTTCCGCAGGGAGGCGAGGACGCTGCACGAAACGGCGACAACGTGCGGGCGGCGTGCTATTTTCTTGCCACCGACGCAGTGGGCATTTCTGCGGTTCCGGACTGGGCCTACTATTCGCACGACGCTGGCGGCAATCCACTTCGCCCCTACCACAGCAATGGCATATCCATGCTGTTCGACCAGGGTTTCGACACGATGGAGGGCGCTTCCGGCGACGACTGGATTTCGGTTGCCCAGTCGATGCGGGCCTACCTGCGGTTCTCGCTGATCGGCGGCGTCGTTGCCGAGCAGATCCGGCGGCGCGGCTACTCTGCCCGCGTGCACTCCGTGCTTGACAGCGAGGTGCTTCAGCCACCTCTGCTTCTTCTTTCGGGGTTGGGTGAAGTCAGCAGGATCGGCGAAGTCATACTCAATCCGTTCCTCGGGCCCCGTCTGAAGGCCGGAACGGTAACCACGTCAATGCCGCTTACCCATGATCGTCCTGTGGATTTCGGGCTGCAGAAATTCTGTGAATCCTGCAACAAGTGCGCACGCGAATGCCCGTCCGGCGCCATCACGGCCGGTCCAAAGCTCATGTACAACGGGTACGAGATCTGGAAGTCGGATGCCGAAAAGTGCACTCGCTACAGGATCACGAATTCGGCGGGCGGCATGTGTGGCAGGTGCATGAAGACCTGCCCATGGAACCTTGAGGGCTTGTTTGCCGAGGCGCCCTTCCGATGGGTGGCCATGAACCTGCCGGCTCTGGCCAAGCCCCTGGCCAAACTGGACGATCTGGTCGGGCGCGGCAAGATCAATCCAGTGAAGAAGTGGTGGTGGGACATCAAGCTTGATCGCAAGTCGGGTCGCTATGTTGCGGCGGAGCAGACCAACAGCCGCGAGTTGCAAACTAGTCTCAAGCTGAAATACGAGGATCAGACGCTTGCCGTTTATCCTGCGGACTTGATGCCGCTGCCGTTTCCGATCGTTCAGCCATTGGACCGGGAGGAGGGCATCAAGCGATACGCGCAACTGTTGACGCCAGGCGAGTATCGGCGGCGGCTTGAGATGGGCGACACGGTCGGACTGGTTCCACAGGCGCGTGAACTGCGTGGTCCGCCTCCGACCCTGGCCGTCAAGGTTGCCAGGAGAATTCAGCATTCCGAGCGCATAGCCAGCTTTGAGCTGATTCCGGTCAAGGGAGGGGAATTGCCCGAGTTTGACGCCGGCGCCCATGTGGACGTGGTCATTGCTCCAGAGTATCAGCGCCAGTTCTCGCTGGCCGGCAGCCCGAGCGATCGATCGCGATACTTGCTCGGCGTTCAGCATGAACTCGGCGGGCGAGGTGGATCCAGCCTGATGTTCAAGATTTTCAGGGAAGGGCGCCTGACGGCGATATCCCGACCCCGAAACCACTTCCCCTTGGACGAGGATGCGTCGATGTCTCTCCTGTTTGCAGGCGGAATTGGCGTAACGCCACTGGTCTCGATGGCGCATCGGCTGCACGAGGTCGGTCGCGATTTCCTGTTGCACTACAGCGCCAGGGAGAGCACGGGAATCGCGTTCGAACGGGAAATCCGGCTCTCTCCCTGGGCCGGCCGCGTTCGGTTTCACATATCCGATCGGGGAGGCCGCGCTGACTTTGCGGAACAGGTACCCGGATATCGCCGCGGTATGAGGCTCTACGCTTGTGGCAGCGAACGCTACATGCAGGCGGTCTATGCTGCCGCCCGAAGCAAGGGCTGGCCGGAACATCGTATGGCACGCGAGTTCTTTTCGGTGCCGGAGCCACCGGAGCGCGAGAATCTGCCGTTTGTGCTGACGCTGGCCCGTGCAGGAAGGGAAGTGCATGTTCCAGCCGAACTTACTGCCGTGGAGGCGCTCGCCGCGGCCGGCGTCTATGTGGACACCAAGTGTACGGATGGCATCTGCGGAGTATGCGAGGCGCGGTACCTTTCCGGGAACGTTGATCATCGGGATTACGTTCTCGCCGCGAAGGAACGGGGTCACAAGTTGCTGCTTTGCTGTTCACGCGGCGCAACGGACGGAGAGCGCATTGTCATTGATCTGTAGACTGGCCAGCGGTGCAGATCCGGTCACTGGCGAGCCCGGGCGCTTGAGTGCGAAGGAGCCTGCTGGGCTGACGGAGTGAAGTCTGGGAAAGTGGCTTCGGCCGGCAAATGCGACAATTTTCGGACTGTCGCGCGCATTCGTTCGGACTGCAGGAAGTTTCGCCCAGAATTCAGCGCAGAACCTGCACCATGCCGTCGTTCACCCGGCATTCCAGCATGCGGATTGGCCTGGTGGCAGGCGCTGCCAGCGCCTTGCCTGTGCGTACGTCAAACAGCCCCTGATGCAGAGGGCATTCAATTGTGAAGCCGTCGAAGTAGCCGTAACAAAGGTTGGCGCCTTGATGGGAGCAGCGTGCCAAGCTGACAAACACACCTGCCGAAGTGCGGTACACCGCCAGGTCCAGCCGGCCGAGACGGGCAGGAGTCACGTCGTCAGGAGCCAGGTCTGACAGCGGCATCAGGTCGTGCCATTTCCTTTCCCGCTTCACGATCCCAGGCTGTCCGCCGCATCTGAACGTGGCTTGCGGCCGACGATCTGTGAAATGATGTCGATGTGGGCGCCGAGGTAGCCCCTTGGTTCGACGTGAACGAATCCGGACAGGCGGCTGTGAAGTTCAGGAAGAGCGAAGAACGGCACCGACGAAGCGTAGTGATGTTCGGCGTGGTAGTTCATGTTCCAGCACAGCAGCCGCATGGGCCAACTTACCAGGTTGGAGCGAGTGTTTTCCTTCATGTCCTTGACGTTCGGGCGACCGACATGTTCGGTCATTCGAATTGCTCGCATGACGGGTTCCCCCAAGAACATGGGGAGCCACCAAAACCAAAGCGCAGCCCACCATCCGAAAGCGGCGGACCCGGCAATGATGACGACATACAAGGCGAAGTACACCCTTGCCTCGGCAATGACCGCTCTGCGTTCCTCAACCGGAATGAAGACCTTTTCGGCATCCGTGATGTTTCCCAGGACATGCCGAAACAGTTCGCTGAACTTGGAGCGCCAGTAGGGTATCGAGCTCAAATACCACAGGTACTTGCCAAGCGAGATCGGAAGTTCGATTAGTTCCGGGTCATAGCCCTTCTGCTGCGTGAATGTGTGGTGGTTGCAGTGTTCATAGCGGAAGAACTTGTTTGGTATGACCAACACGAACCCACAGTAGTTGCCGACCACCTCGTTCAGCCAGCGACTGCGAAACGGGGTGTAGTGACAGCATTCGTGCTGCAGCGAAAAGTGATGGACGACGACGATGCCATGCACAAACATTGCCGGAATCAGCCACCATGTTCCGAGCGACAGCCATACGAGCAGCCCAGTGACTGCAAGGACAAGCATAAACTTTGCAAGATGCATGGCGCCGTGAAGATTTGAGCGGCGCATCAGTTCCCGCAATTCCGGACGGGTCATCACGCCCTCCTTCATTGCTTGGGAAATCGGTGTCAGTACCTCGTCGTTCATGGCCGTGCTTTCAACATTGCGTCGTCTCGGAACAGCATGGTCGGCCGGTCAATGTACCCTGGCTTGAGAGTGACGCTGACTGCCTTCGGCCTTCCATCGCTGAATGCCAGGATGCATTGCGACAACATAGTCAATGCCAATGGAAATGTCATCCGCAAGTTGCACCCCATCTCGCAGGCGCCGGAACTGCTCTCCGACCTTGAGGCTTCAACCTTTGTGGTCGCCAACAGGCGCAATGAGAATGCTTTTGTCATTGATGGCATAACGTTTGGTTTGGGCGGGATGATCACGCCCTGACCCATTCCCGCGTCATGACCGAAGCCATCAGATTCGGGTCGTTGGCGAAGTTACACCGCGCGCCAGCGCGAAACGCCGTCGGCATTGATGTCCGAGCCTTCCATTATCCATGCTGGTCATCTACGACGAGCGCAATCTGCAGTTCTTCGGAGACGAAGAGGCCGCACGGCTATGGGAGACCGCGTCGCAAGCTTGTCGCAGGTCAGGATTGTTCCGGCGCGTGACCTGGCAGCGACTGGCGTGACACTCGACCTTGGTTGAAACGGAGCACTCGCCGTGCTCCGCAATTCGCCATCTTGGGTGGAAGCCATGAAACAGCCGAGGTGGGAAGCGAGAGGCTGTGCGAGGGCATAGGCTGGTTGGATGCAGGCCACGCGATGAAAGACGTCAAGTTGCGGCATGTGGTTCGACCAGAGGGTCGCTTCAGTGCAAGCGCAATTTGATGGAGACGCATTGGAAAATGGAGCAGAATGTCCTTCGCATGAAATGCATTCCTACAGTTCGAGTTGACGCTAACTTGGAGGCAAGGCCGATGCAATCTCCCGGTCGGCCATCGTTGCCACAATGTTGACCGGTCGGGCGCCGCTCGTTCAAAATCCTTCAAATTGACAATCCGGCCAACACGGCCACACCGCTTGACGCCAATCGCCCCGCAGGATTCGCTTTCGCAAATTCTCGGTCATTCCTGGCGCAGCCATGGTTGGATCTGACTTCGAGATGGCGGCCGAAGTTTCTCCGCGTGTTGAAACTCTCTCGCGAATCATAGATGAATCCAGGAACAGTCTTGCAGCTTTGCTGAACGAGAATTTTCGACCCATTCAGCATCGAATTGACTAGCCTGGAGATCGGCCTTAGCCTAGTGGGAAGAACCCCGTTGCTCCATCTTCAGGTTCGATTTGCGATATCATAACTTTGCGAGGTGATGCCAAAATGTATCGTCAAGCCCAGCCAGCAGCTGAGGCAACCAAGACCGCTTGCTCGAATCGGCACGGATTGGTGACCAAAAGGCTGTTCGCAATCCATTGCACATTCACTCACGCATTGGCTGGACTGCCTTTGCAAACGCTGTTTGGTCTTGCCTTTTCAATGGCGTTGATGATGGCGAGTCCAGCTGTCTCCGAAACCTGGCGGGGGCTGACGGTGGCGCCCGAGCATCGCTGTTCTGCCTACGACCGACAACGCGACTACACCTACCCGCGTTCAATCGAGCGCGAAATAGTGAGACAGCTGGGCGCAATCTACGGCCCCTACACCGGCACTTGCTTTTCATCCACGTCCGAGACCGACATCGAGCACATCGTCGCCGCAAGCGAAGCCCATGATTCAGGATTGTGTGCCCGGGACCGAGCGACACGTGCCCGGTTTGCAAGAGACATTCGCAATCTCACTCTTGCCTCACCGAGCGTGAACCGCCACCAAAAGAGCGGCAACGATGCCGGAGAATGGTTGCCGGACCGCAACCAGTGCTGGTTTGCGGCCAGAATTGTGGAAGTCCGCAAGGCCTATGGCCTGACAATCGATCGCCGCGAGGCAAACGCCCTCGAACGAGTCCTTTCGGGCTGCGCAAGCACCGAGATGGAACCATTGGTCTGCAACCTGACATCCAAACCGAAAAGTGGTTCAGGCGGATACCTGAAATCTGAACCGAAGAGTGGTTCAGGCGGCAGCAACGCGCTTGCGCTTTATGACGACAACGGCAATGGCCGCATCACCTGCAAGGAGGCGCGTCGGCACGGCATTGCGCCCGTTCCACGCAGTCATCCGGCGTATCAGTACATGCGTGACGGCGACGGCGACGGCGTAGTCTGCGAGTGACGTCACGACAGCCGTGCAGTCGCCGGTAGCGCTCCCGTCGACTTCCAGTTCACTGTTCCTGGCATGGCGTGTGCTCCCGCCACATAGCGCTTGAAGCGTTGCGTCCGGTGAATTTGCCGCATCGTCGCGCGAGCCGGCGTCAACGACCGTTGCCTTTCTCGGTCGAGTTCGCCATGCCCCGAGGTGCAGGCCTCCGAGAAATCACAGTAGCGCTGCAACCAAGTCAAAGCTGGAATATGAAAAAAAAATTCGGAGGGCGCGCTCGCAAACCGACAGCGCCGCCGGGTTCGAGGCTTGTTCCCCAACCATTTCCGAAATTCTTGGACCGGCAATGGCTGGCAGTGGAGCTGGGCAAGCCAAGAATTGCATGGACCAGATGGCGCAACACGCAAGTCCAAGCTGCAGGTCGACGAATTCCATTGGCCCCTTGAATGGGGACGGAAAGGACGTTGCGAATCCGGAATTTCCGTGGCTTGCCGTTCGCGCTCGCAATGCGGCATTTGACGTGATCGCTCGATGTGCATTGGGCGACGAACGCTTGCGCAGACTGAGTGCGGCGATGGCAAGTTCCAGTCCGGAGCGTACAGCGCGACTTTGGGGTAAAATGCCGAACAAGGGATTGCCCATTCCGGTTGAACGGCTTGAACGGCTCGCGCAAGTCATCGCTGCTTGACGTTGGTTCGAGCACAAGGGGGCGAGAGCGCGAAACTCCGGTCTGCGAATCCTCGTGCACATTGAGTTGTCGCTAGTTCAGCTGACCGCCTGACCCTTTTCGTAGACACTGCTCTTGCAACCGGGAAGGAAGCCGCCGTCGTGTTTGCGACCCCAATAGCGTCGTGCCGAAAGCCGATGACAAGTTTTCCAAGAGCGCTGCTGCGCAATGATGCTTCCCATTCCTGGGACTTTTGCCAAACGAGCAATTCTCCATCTGATCGAAGACCACCTTGGTCACGGAGATCCCGCACATTGATTCGATGGCGTGGCCCTGTGGTCGCTGGCAGTAGTGTTGCCGCTTGGAGCGACCCACGCGAGGCCACGTTTGTTTGTTGGACGAATCAGCTGCTGGAGATGAACGCCACCCCGGCAAGCCGGCCGGCCTGCGAGCCACTGGTCCGAGAATTGAGCTGCGCGCGACACATGGGCCACTTCCGGATGCGCATCTTCAGGAACTGGAGCTTGCCATTGATCCACAGGTGCGGCTTGGGGTCGGATAGCCTGACTGCGGCAGTTTGGCCCTTGCAAATGCGCTGTGTTGACGATGGCCGTCAAGATGAGAAGCGAATTGCCCGCGAATCCAGGGAAAGCCTGTCTGGGCATCGATCTTGAACTGCGGAGCGCCGGCAAGGGGCTCGCACATGTCGCTGCCTGGGCGCAGTGATCTACCATGTCAGTTGGACAAGCGCTTCGATTGCAGTGACGCTGAATGCAACGGCACATCGCGAAAAATTGTCTTAACCTTGACAATGCAAAGATCATAAGATTGAATAGAACCGATGAATGAAATGTTATTCTATGACCTGCGCGAGTCACCGGGACTGGCTTACAGTCTTTCGGCACAGGTCGCGCGCGAGATTGGACGACGCATAGTTTCCGGAACATATGCTCCGGACCAACTGATCGAAGACGAGCAAAAGCTAAGTGAGCGCTATCGGGTCAGCAGGTCCGTCATTCGGGACGCGGTCAAGGTGCTGGTAGGCAAGGGCTTGCTTGAGGTGCGGCGTGGAATAGGCACCAGGGTGCGCCCGCGTTCAAGCTGGGGCCTGCTTGATGACGACGTGCTTGCTTGGCACCATTCGGCTCCATCCAACCCGGAATTTCTTCGTCAGTTGATGGACATTCGAAAGATCATCGAGCCAAAGGCAGCACGTTGGGCAGCCGAACGCGGCAGTGCGGAGGACCTTGAGCAGATCGGTCAGGCTCTCGCGGCGATGAGGAAAACCAGCGAAACCCAGGACGATTTCATCATCTCGGATGCCCGCTTTCACCAATCCATTCTGCAGGCAGCCAACAATGAGTTCCTGCTTGCCATGCAAGGCATTATCTTTCTAGGCCTGCTGTACTCGCTTCGGGTCACCAATCCGGACACGGAGAGCAACGTAAGATCAATTCCGCTCCATGAAAACGTGTACGAGGCGGTCAGGCAGGGTGATGGCGACGCCGCCGAGCACAGAATGGATTTGTTGATGTCGGATGCTTCGTCACGCTTGAGTCTGAAAGCGAGCGGCTAGACGAACGGGCGAAGATCGTTTTCGCCAGCGAGCCGTGTTGAACTCGGCAACTTGGCAATAGTCCCGAACAACAGATTCAAGCCGCCTTGAAGTGTCGTCCATGGGAAGCGGCGGCGGTCCATAGGCTTGACGCAGTGGCCTGTTCCTGAAGCGCTGCAGACCAATCACGTTGCCGGTCTTGCCGACTGCGCTGGTTCAAGCGATCTTCGACATTCGTTCGGTTTCGGCGTCGACGAGACGTTGCAGAGCGCGACGAAAGACCTTCGCACCCGCATCCAGTCCCAAATCGATGTTGGGTGACTGCTTGTTGTTCATTCCCTTGTGCACTTCGACCAGAATGTCACGGTCCTCCTTGAACGCCATGAGCGCACCAGCGTTCATTCTTTCGGACACGGCTTGGTCGTCGGGATCCGTGTTGCGATGCTGAAACCAGTAGTATTGCGTCGTGTTCGCGTCTATCGGCGTCATGAAGTTGTACGAGATGTTGACAAGCGTTCGATCTACAATCGGCTTGCCGTAACCCCCTGTCCCGGCAGGCGTGTATACGGACTTGTTCAAGCCAATCGCAGGGTAGCACATCTCATAATGCTGGAGCCGGTCGCAAAGTCCGTCGAACTTCACAAAGTCCTTGTAGTAGGGCGACGGGGGCCGTCCGAAAATCCAGCGAGACACCAAGACTCCACGGTCGGTTTTTTGCACATTGAGGGGCTGGTCGTCCGTTCCGGCGCCGGCAAAGGAAGTGACATGCACCCAGGCGACATGGCTGGGGTCCAGCAGGTTGTCTGCAATCCAAAGGTAGTTGCAGTCGACGAAGAGATCGCCGCCATCGGTATAACCCCAGTTGGGATTGTCGAAGTTCTCGATTTCAAAAATTGTCGAAGGGTCGGCCCTGTCCGGATCGCCCATCCAGATCCACAGAAAACGGTATCGGTCCACCACCGGATAGGATTTGACAACTGCCCTTTTCGGGACAGCCTTGGGCTGGGTCGGGGAGGCAACACACTTGCCTGCGCAGTTGAAGGTCAGGCCATGGTAGCCGCATTCTATCGTGTTGTCCTTCAAACGACCCTTTGAAAGCGGCAATTTGCGGTGGGGACACGCGTTTTCAAGCGCTGCAGGCTGACCGTCCGTTCTCCGAAAAAGCACGATGTTTTTGTCCAGAATCCTCTTGGCAGTCAACTTGCGCGAAAACTCCCTGCTCCAACCGGCAACATACCAGGCATTTTGCAAGAACATTTTGACCTCATGTGTTTTGCCAGGAAAGCGAACCAGTCAGCTTGCGCCATTTGCAGGCAGTTTCCGAGGAGCATGCACGGCGATGACATGCACAGCGAAATTGGGAAAATCGCCAAGCGAAGCAAGCTCGCTGCAGTTCTCAGGCGGGACTGCGTGGCACAGCGAACTGACGAAATGCACAGGACATGTCAAGAAGAGGGCGGAAATGCTTGGTCAATTGAAATTGTTCCGATGCGGAATGAGCGCAGACCTGACCAAAGTCGGTTCGGCAAGTCACGCCGCTCCGCGCCCCGCCGAAGAGCGCTCCAGTGTCGGACTTCATGACCTTGCAGGGCTTGGCAATCAAGCTGATTCCGAAAGTGGGGCCGCCTTGCATGCCTCGATGCGCACGCCGCATGGCTGGCAAGCGGATGGCAGCAGGCATTTTGCAATGGCTGCAATTCGCTGACGAAGATTCGACAGGACCAAATGAAGAAGCGAAGCCCTGGCAATGACGGATCCGGCCGACCTTTGGTCTCAGGCGGATCCTGATCGGCAAGGTCGAGTCGCGCCCAATTCGGACTGCCAGCGACCCGGCGAGAAAGACATTTCACGGAAGGAAATCCCAAACATTGGGGAAGGAGACCGGGACATGGTGTTGATTGGCAGGCTGCGGTGGATTGGATGTGTCACAATGTTTCCATGCCCAGGCAGCGACTTCTTCCACGCAGCGCTGCAGACTTTCAGAACTGGCATGAATGTCCCCATGCCGTCATGACGCCGGCCTGATCTCGGCATTGGCATGCGCTTCACATGTTGCAGTTCAGGGGTGCATGCTGCATCGTTCGATCGGAAAGTTGAACTTGACCGCCCAGTTTTGGTGGAGGCAATGCGATGTCGTCATGGATAAAGATGGTTTCCGACGAGGATGCGGATGAAAACCTGGCAGCGGCTCTCGATCTGGCTCGAACTCCGCACGGAACTGTCGACAACGTTATGCGGGTTCATTCGCTTCGGCCGGAAACCATGCGGGGACACATGGAACTCTATCGGTCCATATTGCACAACGATGCAACCAAGGTTCCCAAGTGGTTTCTTGAAACGGTGGGGAGCTATGTTTCGCTGCTCAATTCCTGCGAATATTCCTACAGCAATCACTGGAAGAACGCACAGACTCTGATTGGCGACGGAGATCTCAGCCTGCGGATCGAAGAGTCCTTCAAGAGCGGAGATTTTTCGGCCGTGTTTTCGGAACGACAGGCGGCAATGCTTGAATATGCAGGAAAGCTGACCTTGGAACCTGGCAACATGCAGCGAAGGGATGTGACGAGGCTGCAGAAGCTGGGATGGGAGGACGTTGAAATCCTCGAAGTCAATCAGGTGGCCTGCTACTTCAGCTATGCCAACAGGCTGTTGAATGGTCTGGGAGTTTCGACTCAGGGCGACACGATAGGATACTATGCGGATGCTTGACAGCCGGATGCAAGCTCGCCCAAACCGGATGGCGGCATCGGTTTCGGCAAACGAACCTTCGCATTCAGCAGGTGACTGGACCGCCGCCAGGAAGGCAAACCAGGACATGCGGATTTGGAACCGGTCCGAAGCATCCCGGTTTGCATGAACATGGATCGGTACTCTTTCTGGACACTGGCGCGAAATGCCGTCAGCGGGCATCGCAAACTGCGTCCTGCATGGCGGCGGCACCAGCCAAAGTCGAAGTACGACGTTCTGATTGTTGGGGCCGGCGGGCACGGACTGGCGACCGCCTACTACCTGGCAAGCCGCTTTGGCGGAAGGAACATTGCCGTGCTCGAACGAGGCTGGGTCGGCGGCGGAAATGTCGCCCGCAACACGGTTACGGTCCGCTCCAACTACCTGCGGGACGAGAGCATCCCGTTCTTCGCGCGCTCCGTCAGGATGTTTGGAGAATTGTCCCGCGAGCTGAACTACAATTTGATGCATTCGCGTCGAACAATGATCGACATTGTCCAAACCTCCCCAAAGCTGCGTGAACTGAAGCGCAGAATGAAGATCATGGACATGCATGGGTCAAGCTACGAGGAAATCTCGGTTTCCGAGGTCAGGAGGAGGATTCCTGCATTGACCGGCGCCCGGGAGGGTTCCCGGCTGCCCATCATCGCCGGGATGGTGCACAAGGATGCTGCCGTCAACCGGCATGATGCCGTGGCATGGGCATATGCCCGGGCTGCCGACAGTCTGGGGGTAGAAATACACCAGAACACCGAGGTGACTTCACTGGTGGTGGACAGTTCCGGCCGCATTTCGGGCGTCGAAACGAAGTTCGGGACAATTTCGGCCCGAAAGGTGGCGTTGGCGGTGTCCGGTCACACCTTCATGCTGGCCAGAACCGCCGGCCTTGGGCTGCCCCTCAGGACC